>ENA-UOWE01000062-UOWE01000062.1-activated-sludge-metagenome-genome-assembly--contig:-NODE-62-length-145086-cov-8.993298_pt1 | contig 145086 bp, 124 predicted proteins | sample MGYA00249841_ERZ761562 | MGnify/ENA primary metagenome ERZ761562 (study PRJEB28883, sample SAMN05720200) | activated sludge metagenome | isolation source: Anaerobic digester | place: Japan... | reverse complement strand
CGTTATGACAGACATTCCCGACCAAAGCATTCTTGTCGGTGGAGCTTTTGCGGCCATTTCACTGGACGATTATGTTTTAGACATCGACAATCAGGATGTGGAACTCACCTGGTCTGTGAACGGCGCGAACCACCTCACAGTCAGCATTACAGACCGTGTTGCGACGGTCATACCGCAAACAGGTTGGACTGGCGAGGAGACTCTGACATTCCGTACGACGGACCCGGAGGGATTATTTGCCGAAGATGCCGCTAAGTTTACTGTCAGGGCTGCAAACCAGGCTCCTGTTGTTTCAGATATTCCCGACCAAACCATCGATGAAGGCGGCGCGTTTGCAGCGATTAACCTTGATGAATATGTGGCAGACCCTGATAACGCCGACGCTGAGTTGGCTTGGTCCTTCAGCGGAAATTCAGCTCTCAGCGTAAGCATAGCCAATCGCGTGGCAACCATTACCGCGCCTTCTGCTTCCTGGTACGGTAGGGAGACGATTACCTTCCGAGCCACAGACCCGGAAGGACTGTTCAGTGAAGATACAGCTGTCTTTCTCGTGAACGCGGTCAACTACCTACCGGTCGTTTTCGCGCAGGAATTGACCACACAGGCCGGCACTCCACTTGAAATTTTGCTGACAGGCACAGACGCAGACGAAGATCCGCTGAGTTTCAGCATCACCAGCGCTCCATCCAATGGAACCCTTGCTGCTGGCGCTAGCTCTGCTGAATGGGTATACACTCCCGCTGACGGTTTTACAGGCGTGGACAGTTTCGCCTTCAGGGCCAGCGATGGACAGGGATATTCCGAACCCGCTGTCATCAGCATCACGGTGACGCCCGCCGGCCCGGTGCAGGTCTTCTGGGATGATTTTGAGACTGATTTGGGTTGGGTCCGCAACGCAAACGGGACCGACACCGCCACCCTGGGGTATTTTGAACGTGCAAACCCGGAAGATAATGTTTACAACGGCAATAAGCAGCTGGGCACCACAGTCAGCGGTTCGTACGACCTGGTCACCGGCCCATTACTGGGCAGTTCCGCGGGCGCGTACGACCTGGACGGTGGCAAAACCAGTATGCAGTCACCCGCCATTGTTCTGCCTTCCGGGCGGGAACTGACCCTTTCCTTCAGCTACTATCTGGCCCACTACACCAACTCCTCCACGGATGATTTCTTGCGCGTCTACGTCGTTGGTAGCAGCAGCGTGAAGGTTTTTGAAGAACTCGGAGCTGCAAACAATGACGACGCGGTTTGGGCAAGCTTCAGCGGGGATATCAGCAGTTTTGCCGGCCAGACCGTCAGAATTAGTATTGAAGCAGCAGACGCAGGCACCGCCAGCCTGGTTGAAGCCGCTGTAGACGATGTACTTATCCTGGCCACTGCCCCGAACAATCCTCCCAGCGCGGACCCGCAGACGCTTAGCACCGCGGAAGATACCGCGTTACCCATTACGCTTACAGGTTCCGACCCCGAAAGCAGCCCTCTCAGCTTCACTGTGACGGTCAATCCCGCTCACGGAAGCCTGAGCGGCAGCGCCCCGGCACTAACTTACACCCCGGCTGCCAACTTCAATGGTTCAGACAGCTTCGGTTTTACAGTAAGCGACGGCAAAATGACCTCCGCTGAGGCCGTGGTTTCCCTGACAGTGACCCCGGTGAATGATGCGCCGGTTGCTTTGGCCAGGTCAGTCAGTACCAGCGTGGATACGCCGGTCGCGGTTGTTCTTTCGGGAACGGACGTTGACGGCGACTCCCTGACTTACACAGTCCTGACTGCTCCCGCTCACGGCGCCTTGACCGGCACCGCCCCAAGCCTGACCTATACTCCGGCTTCAGGTTACACCGGTGCTGATTCGTTTACATACAAGGTAAACGATGGAACCGCGGATTCCACGGCAGCAACAGTCGCAATCACCATCAATCCTGCCGGTCCAACCACGATATTTGCAGATGATTTTGAAACGGATAAGGGTTGGACATTTAACCCCAACGGCACTGATACAGCAACGATAGGCGCTTTTGTGCGGGCGAACCCGGATGCGACCACATATTACGGGAATAAACAACTGGGCACCACGACCAGCGGTTCCTACGATTTGGTCACAGGTCCGCTTGCGGGCAGCTCCGCCAGTTCTTACGACCTGGACGGCGGCACCACCAGCGTCCGGTCGCCGTTGATTACCCTTCCGGCTGGCAGAACAATTACCCTGACGCTCCGGTACTATCTGGCGCATTACTCCAATTCCTCAAGCTCGGATTACCTGCGAGTGCAGATTATCGGCGCGACGACAGTAACCGCATTGCAGGAAGTTGGCGCCAGAAATGACGACGACGCTGTATGGGCAACGCTCACCTACGACCTGTCCAGCTTTGCCGGTCAGTCCATTTATATTCTGATTACCGCGGCCGATGCGCCGAGCGATAGTCTGGTAGAAGCCGCTATTGACGACGTCCAGATTATTGCGCAGTAAGGCTTTCGCCGGCCTGAATGATAATTCGGGCTGGTAGTTGAATATCCATTCAAGATTGCAGGTCAGAATCAGGTTTCACTGGTTTTGACCTTGCTTTTTAAGCAGACTTAATTCATTTTTGTGCATCTCAGGCATAAAGACCTCTTCCGGTGATAAAATCGAATTATCCCCACGCGATTAACCCAAGAGGTTTTTCTATGCGTTTTTCATTTCAGGGTATGACATATTTTCGGCGAGGAATTGCTTTCCTGGTGCTAAGCCTGTTGGTTGGCTGCCCACTTTCTTCGGTATCAGCCAGATACATCGCACCCCCTGAGGAAAGTGACACTACTGATTACGGCATTCAGACTGGTTCGGCCGGACTTGCCTGGGGCAACCCTGACGGACCGCATTCAGTCTACGCCTGGCCGTTCACAGTCGTGCAAATGGGGCACGTTATCCAGTCCTACCAATATTATGGCGGCAGTCCTTACTTCCATCACGGCATCGACATGCTCGCCCCCAGCGGCACGTCTGTCTATTCCTTTTCCGGCGGGCAGGTCGTCAACATTGAAAACTACAACGCTTCTCCGTTGTACTGGGAAGTCGCGATCCTCGACCCTGAGGGCTACGTCTGGCAGTACCACCACATCGCGGAGCCCAGTATTCCCCCAGACCTGGAACATGCTTACCAGGACTGGCAGGCCGACCCTGTAAATGGAGGGTTTATCACGCGCGGAACGAAACTTGGCGAAATCGTTCCCTGGCCTGTGGAAACCTTTGGTTATTATTTTCATCACATCCACCTGAATATTCTTGCGGATGGAGATGTATACCTGAACCCGTTGGAATTTCACACACCGCTGGCGGATACCCAAGCGCCTGTAATCAGCAAAACCGGATTAACAATCAACAACTCTTTGGTTTCCGGGGATACTATCACCGAAACGCAAATTCCCAATTACAGCCTTTACGCCCACACGGGAGACCTGTTCCTCAGTCCGGTTTTCACACTGCCCCCTTACAAGATTGCCTATTCGCTGGACGGCGCACCCTGGACCACCGTATGGGAGTTTCATACCTTCCCGGGAGGAAGCGACACCACCTTGCTAGTGGATGATTTTTTCATCGCTCCTCCGACCTGTGGTGATTACAACTGCCGGCAGTTTTATATCGACCTGGGTTTTACCATGTCCGGCCAGCGCCAGTTTCCCAGTCAAAACGGCAGCCATACCATGCAGATTCAGGTATGGGATTACAACCAGAACTCCGACCTGGATACCTACACCTGGACAGTCCTGCATCCATCCTCCGTGGTTTACAGCAGCCTAAGCGGCGAATACACACCAACGGGCAATCTCATCCATTGGAGCACCTCCGCGCTTGGGGACGCACTGGGCTTTAATCTTTATCGTTCAGAAACCAGCGACGGCGCGAAAACAAAATTGAACCTGAGTTTGATACCTGCCGCGCAAGCCAAAACCACAGTGTACTCCTTCACCGACGAAACCATCATACCCGGGCGCGAATACTGGTATTGGGTGGAGGATGAAGACGCCTACGGACCAACCGGAGAATACTACGGACCGCTGCGCCTGCTGAGCGGCTGGCAAATTCATCTCCCGCTGCTCTCACGAGGTGGTGCGGATTGATTTTCCATAAAAGGAAACATGCGGAGGCAAACGAACGGCAGTCTGCTCTCACAATAAGAGAGAAATCGCTTTGGCAAGATCAGGAGTAATACCACGGACATTCAGGCGCTTGTGATAAATCTGCTAAACCCATTGAGCGACAGTGAAGAAATCGCTGTTCTTCTGCGCTCGCTTAGCTCCGAGGATTGGGTACTTCTCCAGCGGTATCTGGAGAATCATTCGCTGGCATGCCTTGTCTATGCCCGTTTGTGTCAGCAATGTCAGACGCACTTAATTCCGGAGGAAAGCCGGCAGTTCTTACGCGAACAGTACCTCTTAAACGCTGCCCGCAATCTGCAGCTGCTTCAGAATGCCCATAAAGCGCTTGCGGCGCTTGCTGAGCGGAATATTCCTGTGATCGGGATTAAAGGTTTATATCTGCTGGAAAACATCTATGCGGATATTGGCGCGCGCGGGATGAATGACCTGGATATCCTCGTCCGTAGAGAAGATATTCCCCGGACAGTTGCAACGTTACAGGAATTATCTTATCAGCCCCTCACGTATTTTGACAGTCTTGATGCCAACGTGGATATTAAGCATGTTCCTCCCATGAGCCTGCCCGATGGAACCATTGTGGAAGTCCATTGGACTCTGTTGGAGGAAAACGAGCCCTTTACTCTGGATGTGGAAGGCTTGTGGCAGCGCAGTGTGCCTGCCCGCTTTGCGGAATCAAACGCGCTTTCCCTTTCCACCGAAGACCTGCTCCTGCACCTTTGCCTGCATGCCGTGTATCAGCATTATCTCAAGCTTGGCCTGCGTGGAATGTACGATATCGCTCTGGTGATAAAAAGCGCGGCAGCGCGCATCAATTGGGATAAGCTGCGAGAGACAGCGAAGCATTGGGGCGCTGAAAAAGTTGCCACGCTGACATTTGCCTTGCTTCAAGACCTGGGTTGGGTTCAGCTGCCAGATGGACTTCTTGACACCTTGCTTCCAGAAGCTTTTGAACCGGAAATCCTCGCGCAGGCAAAAAAAGTGTTGCTGCTCGAGGAGACAAATCCCTCCCTTTGGACGCCCAGCCTCACCGAGCTTTCCGAGCGTAAGAATGTCATTGATAAAGCCAGACTGCTGGCAAGTCGTATTTTCTTGCCCAGGACGGTAATTGCCCGGCTTTACGGAATGAATCCCCGCTCTCCGGCTCTGATTCTGGGGTATTTACGCAGAGCTTCAGATTTATTCCGGCAGTATAGCCGCACCATCACCAGGTTAATCACTTCTGAAGAGAAACTCTCTCAGAATATCGAACAGGAAAAAACGCGATATCTAATCCACCAATGGCTTGTAAGCCGATAAAGAGGCATGATGAAAAGAAATGTGTGGTTCTCAGTATTATTTACGGTGATTTTGTTGGTTTCTATCACAGGCGATCGCAGCGCGAAAGCTGCCCAATCGCAGCCAGCCGATGTGCCTGCCTGTACCAACCCAGAAGCTGAGATTGAGCAAGTCTACCGCGTGTACTATCAATCCCCCGAGGACATTACAAATCTTAAGTCCTTCGATTTGTTCGAGTTTAATGACAGAGTGGAAAAATACGTGCTGGTGGCAGCCACCCCTTCTGAAATTACCGTCATCCAGAGCATGGGCTTTACCACAGCCCTGGACGAGGAACAAACCGCCAATTACCGCAAGCTGGACCTCCTCAAAACTCAGGGCCTGGAGACTCTTCCTCCACCTTACAACTGCTACCGCACCGTGGAAGAACTTTATTCCTACGCCCAGGCGCTGGCAACTATCTACCCGGACCTGGCGGAATGGATAGATGTCGGCAATTCCTGGGAGAAAAGCGTGGGGCAGCCGGATGGCTACGACATGATGGTCCTACGGCTCACCAACGAAGCCATCACCGGCGACAAACCCAAACTGTTCATCACAGCCTCCATTCACGCGCGCGAATACGCCCCCGCGGAACTGGCCGCCCGCTTTGCCGGCTACCTGATTGAAAACTACAACGCGAACGCTGATGTGCACTGGCTGCTGGATTATCACGAGATTCACATCATGCTGACAGCCAATCCGGATGGGCGCAAGGAAGCCGAAGCCGGGCTCTCCTGGCGCAAAAACACCAACGAAAACTACTGCGGAGTCACCAGCCAGAACCGCGGCGCGGACCTGAACCGCAACTTTGGCTTCCAGTGGGGCTGCTGCGGCGGCTCAAGTGGGAGCCCATGCGCGGAGACCTACCGCGGACCGGCAGCGGCTTCAGAACCGGAAACCCAGGCAGTGCAAAATTACATGCTATCCATCTTCCCGGACCAGCGCGGAGACGCGCTCAGCTCGCCTGCTCCGGAAGATGCCACTGGAATTTACATTGACCTGCACAGTTACTCCCGTCTGGTCTTGTGGTCGTGGGGCTTCACGACCTCCCTTGCGCCTAACGGAACCGACCTGCAGACGCTTGGCCGGAAACTCGCCTTCTTTAATAATTATGATCCCTCTCCCTCCTGGGATCTTTACATCACCGATGGAAGCACCGAAGATTATGCCTACGGGCAGCTGGGCGTGGCTGGGTACTGTATAGAGGTAGGAGACGCGTTCTTTGAAAGCTGCAGCACCTTTGAGTTTGATATCCTGCCCGGCAACCTGCCGGCTTTGCTCTATGCCGCCAAAACCGCCCGCACGCCCTATATGACCCCCGCCGGTCCGGATTCCATTAACCTCACGCTCAGCCAGGCCACCGTCCCTGCCGGAACAATCGTCACGCTCACTGGTCAGGTGAATGACACACGTTATAAAAGCGGAGCCGGCGAACCCACCCAGGCGGTCGCCGCGGCGGAGTACTCCCTGGACGTGCCGTACTGGCAGGCGGGTTATGCTCCCAGCCCGCTTTCCCCCGCGGATGGGAATTTCAACTCCAGCTCGGAAAATGTGACCGCGAGCATCGACACCACCGGCCTGTCCGCCGGCCGGCACATCCTGTATGTGCGCGGGAAAGACGCCAACAATAACTGGGGCGCGGTCAGCGCGGTATTCCTTACCATCGAGGGGGCCGTCAACACTCCCCCAGTGGCTGATCCGCAGACCCTGAGCACGTGGCGGGGCCAGTCGCTAAGTATCACGCTCACCGGCTCGGACGCGGACGGCAACACCCTGACCTATGAAGTGGTTGCGGCCCCCAGTCACGGTGCCCTTTCGGGCAGCGCGCCTGACCTGGTATACACCCCGGCGGCTGGATATATTGGCGCGGACAGCTTTAGCTTTAGAGTCTAGGACGGTCTGGCCTACTCAGCGCCAGCCCTGGTCAGCATCCAGGTGGAAATGCCACTGTTTTTACCCATCCTCGTCAAGTGAACGAGTTAAATGACAAAACCTGCCCGGAAGTGCCCGGGCAGGTTTTTCTTTGGTTTACAGTCCGCCTCAAAGAGAATATAATTCACTGGAAACAAGTAAATTCGCTTGACATTCGTCGTTACTTCGTTTTTTCTTAACGATAGTGTCAAGCGCTTGGCGTAGAAGAAGCCGCGAGTCGTTAAGCGGCCGAGGGATGTTACACGGAATTCTCATCAAAAGGCGGAACTGTACTTAGCGACTGACCTGACATGGTCAGCTGGTGAATGGAGATAGTGTATGGATATTAAACAGTTTTTTGTATCGGCAAAGCGCTGGCTGTGGTTCCTGATACTGGGCACGCTGCTTGGCGCCGTCGGGGGGTATTTTTTCAGCAGCCGACAGACTCCGATTTACCAGGCTTCCACCCGTTTTGTGGTTTTGCGGGCCGCCCAGACTACCTATGATTACTTTTCGTATCTGGACAGCCAGCAATTAATCTCTACCTACGCGCAGCTGCTTTCCACGGAAAGCCTGCTGGCGCAGGCCTCTCAGGAACTTGGTTTCCCGGTCAGGAAGGGACAAGCCACTGCTGCTCAGATTAACGATACGCAGTTTGTGGAGCTGACGGTTAAGGATACAGACCCAGAAAGAGCAGCCTTGATTGCCAACGGACTGGTAAAGGTGCTGATTGACCAAAACGAACAGCTTCAGGCCGTGCGCTACATCAGCGCCGAACAAAACCTGCAGAACCGCATTGATGAAGCGCAGCAGCAAATTAGCATTTTGCAGGCTCAAATCAACGAAGTCTCTTCTGCCACGGTGGAATCACAGCTTCAAAGCGTTCAGGCTCAGATTGATGACCTGCAGGCCCAGGTTACTGCCCTCAACGCCGAAGTTGCAAAAATTGACCCTGAAACCGCCACAGATGAACAGATCGCTCTTTTAGCGGATTACCAGGCACAGCTGGACCAGCTGACGCCTGTCCTCTCACTTTACCAACAGATTTATACCAATCTTGTCGTCCTGAAAACCCCCGCCCAGAGCGATACAACCACAACCACACAACTTACGCAACTGCGAACTACTCTGGAACTTTACCAGCAAATTTACATCAGTAGCATTAGCAGCCTGGAAACTCTGCGCCTGACCCGCGCGCAGAATACCCCCAATGTGGTCCAGGTGGAAGCCGCTGTCACCCCCAGCAGCCCGATTTCACCGAAACCGATGCAGAGCGCGCTGCTGGCCGGCGGCATCGGATTATTGGTAACAGCAGCGGTCGCGTTCCTGGTTGAATTCCTGGATGACACCATCAAGACGCCGGATGAGGTAAAAGACCAATTAGGGCTGCCGGTCATCGGGCTGATAGGCGAACTTCGCAAGAAAAACAAAGATGAAAAGCTCGGCAATTATGTGGCGTATCACCCCCGCTCACCCGTATCGGAAGCTTTCCGGGCGCTGCGGACAAACCTGGAGTACTCCGGAATTGATGCACCTCTCCGCGTCATCCTGGTCACCAGCGCGGGAAAATCCGAAGGGAAGACCACTGTCGCGACCAATCTGGCAATTGTCCTGGCGCAGAGCGGAAAAAAAGTTCTGCTGCTGGATTCTGACATGCGCCGGCCTAATGTCCACGCGCAATTCAACATTCACAACCGCGTCGGTCTGAGTGATCTTGTGCGGGGTAAACTCACTCTGGAAAGCGTGGTCAGAACGCTGCCAGAGATTAAGAACCTCTCCATCATCACCAGCGGCGGACTGCCGCCGAACCCAGCCGAACTCCTTGGCAGCGAACGCATGCGCAGTATTCTGGAGGAAATGAAATCAGTCTTCGATGTCATCGTCATGGACAGCCCGCCGATGCTAGTCTCAGACGCACAAATTCTATCGACGCGAACAGACGGCGTTATTTATGTTATCGTGCCGGGCAACACTCACAGCGTAGCCGCCAAACGGCCGCTGGAAGAATTACAGCGGATAAACGCGAACATCTTAGGTGTCGTCATGAACCGCATCCCCCGCAATCGGGATTACTACTACGGCGGTTATAACTACTATTCCCCCTACAGCAGCCACGATGGTTACCATCAGACTGGCGCTTTGGAGGAAGGTTTTGAATTGGGATTGGCTGATGAAAAAAGCACTGCATCACCACTAAAAGGAAAATAACGGGCGTCTCCTCCCGCCCATGATGATATCTGGATATTCATGGCACAACAGTGAAAAACCGATGACAAAACAAGGCCGGGAAATTGAAGCAGTAAATAGCGGGCAGGAAGATAAATGCCCTTACCTCGGTCTCCCCGAGGACGCTTATTCCGTCCAGGATTATCCCTCCATTTATAATGTTTGCCATCATGTCGTGCCAACCGCGGTTCCAAAGCTTTCCCATCAGGTAAAGTCCTGCCTGACACCTGGTTTCTCTCACTGCCCGGTTTTTTCCGCGGACCCTGACCAGAAAATGCCGCTAGAATTAGCGATGCGGTTTAATCCAAAGGTCAGCAGACAACTGGGCTGGGGCGGCCTGGGTCTGGCCGCCGTAATTGGTTTATTGGTTCTTTTTCTCCTGGTCAGCCGGCCCTGGAAAACTGCACCTATAAGCAGCCCGAGTCCTTTGCCCGCTCCCACCTCCACCAATATTCCCTTTTTAATCATCAGGGATGCGAGCGCCACGCCCGAAAACACCGCCGCGGCTCCCGCGCCAACTCCAACCGCCGAACCGACCAGCACACCCACGCCGGTGGCAACCCGAACGCCCCACACACTTGATGTCGTGATTGGCAGCCAGGATCAATTTATCGTCCACCGGGTCAGTTCCGGGGAAAGCATCCAGTTGTACGCCACACTCCATAAAACCAACCCGAATGTTATCAAATCGGTCAACTACAACCTTGTGGTTCCCATTTGGGTCGATTCAATTATTGTCATACCGCTGAACCGAACAGACCCGGGTGATTTACCCGCGTTTGAACCTTACGGAATCGCGGATGAAGGGATGACGCTTAGGGATATCGCCAATAAATTTGGCGTTGATTTGGACACCCTCGCCCGCTACAACGACCTCCTACCCGATGACATTCTTGTGCCGGGAGAATGGGTGCTGATACCGCGGGAAAGAACATACTGGTATCGCTATTAAGCGTAGAAGAGACACCATGCCTGGCGTATTATTTGTGTGCACAGCAAACCGTTTTCGTTCTCCGCTGGCACAGGTCATTTTTCAGGGATTGCTGCGGAAAATGCCGTCGGCTGCCGATTGGCGCGTGGAAAGTGCCGGCACATGGGGAGACCCAAACTTACCTGCCATGCCAGAAGCTGTTGAGGAAGCCCGAAAAAGGAATTTGAACCTGGATAATCATCGTTCCAGGTTGTTAACACCCAGGATGATGAACCAGTTTGACCTGGTACTGGTCATGGAGACCGGACACAAAGAAGCGCTTCAAGCTGAGTTTCCAACGGTTAGCAGCCGGATATATTTGCTCTCAGAAGTGTGCGGCGGGGTTCCTTTCAGCATACCCGACCCGTATGCCTCCGGTGACTCACCCGCTGAAGTGGCCCGGGAGATTGACCAACTGATTACCAGCAAGTTCGCACTGCTGTATCAATGGTTAATGTACAGCGCAAAAAAGACGGGCAGCTGACCCTATGAAAATTGGTAATTTTACCCTGAAATATTTAGACTTGAATTAAAATATACTATCTCTGCGTTTAAGAAATTGGTAGACCAGTAATGACAACATCACAGGATAATCCAAGAAGTGCCTTCCCACCGGAGAATTTGCGCTGTCCCTATGTTGGGCTTGTGGATGATGTCAATACCTATTCCGAATTCCCATCGGACATGAATTACTGCCACCGCAGCCAGCCTATCACCCTGCCAATTCTTGTGCACCAGCGCGAATATTGCCTGAGCGCGCGGTATTCAGAGTGTCCGATGCTTTCCACAACAAAATTTAAGAAGCTTCCTCCCGAACTTCGCTTAGTAAAAGCCCTGCCGCAAAAACCAAAGCTCCCGCGCTGGCTTTTACCAGTCGTTATCCTGGCTGTGTTCTTGCTTGGCTCGCTGGCAACGTTAATCATCCCCGAACTCAGCTCCGCGTTTGCCAGCTTCCTGAATGCCAATCAAACCCCGGCGCGCTATCCCAGCCCGACGCCGGCGCTCACCCGCTTAGGGTTTATTACCCCGTCGCCTTTCAGTTTGTTTTCGGTCGTGAAAACCTTCACCCCCAGCGCAGAACTGCCTGTTGATTTCACGGACACCCCGACGCCTATCGCGGCGATCGCTTCCACGCCCACGCCAACCCCGCCCCCTCTTTGCAGCGCTGAGGATATCAAGTATTTCAGCATTTCTTTTTTCATTGGCGATGTGGTGCAAATTGTCTTTACCAGCCCGGTCGACCTTCGCGCGTACCAGGTTCTGGATGCCCAGGGCAAGCCGACAGACCGCCTCAACCTACCCGATTTCAAGCTGTGGCGCAATGAGACGCGCGTGTATTCCTACGGCACCTTTATGCGCAACCCGGCAGAGCCTACCCGCCTATCCCTTGAACTGCTTGCCAAAAAGAACGATAAAATCAAATTATCTTTCATCGACGAAACCGGCACGCATTGTTCGAAAACAATTACTGTGCCTGACGAAAACGCGTTTAAGACTCCAACAAGCCGGAATCCTCTGCCTACCCAATTTATTCCCTCACCAACCATCGCGCCGCCGACTGAAGAGCCCCCCACCCAAGAGCCACCCACCCCAGAGCCGAGTCCGACGCCAATCCCTCCCACACCCACGCGCACACCGCGCCCGTCCGAGACTTTGCCGCGCGATACGCTTACCCCGACTCCGCTGCCTTAACTATCCGCCGATAACCTCATTTCGGCACCAAATCCATGCTTCCCTACCATCTTGTTGACCATTTCCTGCAGTATGCCCCGACGGAATCGCGTGAGCTAATTCTGGAAATTCGCAATCTGGTATTCGCGGCAGTACCTGATGCCCAGGAAGAAATGCGAGGAAGGAACCTGGTGTACTTCAGGAGCGCAGCAGGCGGACCGGTAATATCAGGCGTGTGCGGAATTAGCAGGAAAGGAAACACGGTTCGGGTCTATTTCACGCATGGTGCATTTATCCCGGACCCGCATCACCTCCTGCGCGGAACCGGCAAAGCGATGCGCGCCCTGGAACTCCGCGATTACGCGGAAGTGCCGTGGGAAGCTTTGCAGGAATTAATCCTCGCGCACGCGAATTTGGACCCGAAGACTCTGCCCCAAAATCGCAACGCTGAATGAGAGCCAAACTAATCCCAAACCAACCGCAGGCCGCGCGGCTTGTCAATTCCAACGGGTTTCTGGCGTCAGGCATTCTGTAAAGCAAACTCTGAATAACAGACAGTTGGCAGAGCAGAAGGTTGTCAACTAATTATTTGCTCCGCGGATAAAATAGTCCAAAAACAACTTGCATTATTCGGCATTATCGAGTATATTGAAAAAGTTAACGAAATAATCAGGAGCGCAAGATGACCCCATTACCTAAGAGAAAAACCACCTCCGGACGCCGCGATCGCCGACGCTCACACGATGCTCTCAAAGCCCGCAACAGTGTTGCCTGCCCCAATTGCGGAGAGCCTCGTCTGCCGCATCGTGTCTGCCCAAAATGCGGCTACTATCAGGGTAGAGAAGTTCTCACCATCGAAAAAGATTAATCCCAGCCGTACGCATTCAACTCCACGCGCCGCGTGGAGTTTTTTTATTTACCGCTCAGTTTTCGCTGGAAAGGCGCAAAATGCGCAACCAGCTCTTTAGGCAAATACCCCAGGATGCGAATGCCCGTTTCGGTGTGTTCAAGTTTCTGGACGTGCCCTTTTTCATGAAAAACAGATACCAAATGCCCCTGGTTGTACGGCAGCAGTACATCCAAATGCACGTAGGCGCTAAATAATTCGCGCCCAATTGTTTCCAAGAGCGCGCCTATGCCGGCCGCGTTTTTCGCGCTGATGAGCAGCGCCTGGGTTTCCAGATTCTGGCGCACGCGCTCCAACTCTTCCGGCGCCAACAAGTCGACCTTGTTGTAAGCCGTGATGACCGGGATATCCCCCGCGCCAATCTCCAACAGGGTCTCCAGCACGGTTTTCTTTTGCTGAGCCGCATTCTGATGCGAGATATCCACCACGTGAATAAGCAGGTCAGCCTCCGCAATTTCCTCCAGCGTCGCCCGAAAGGCAGCCGCCAGTTGGGTCGGCAGCTTTTGGATGAAGCCGACCGTATCGGTAAGAACAATGGTTTGCCCTGAGGGCAGCTCCAATTGGCGCGTGGTAGGGTCCAACGTGGCAAAAAGCTGGTCCGCGACATAAATATCCGCGTTGGTGAGGGTGTTTAGCAGGGTGGATTTGCCGGCGTTGGTGTATCCAACCAGCGCTACCACAGGGACATTTGTTTTGCGGCGGTGTTCCCGGTGGCGCAGGCGGTGTTCGCGCACCTTTTCCAGCTCCTCGCGCAGCCTGGCAATGCGGGTCTTGATTTCCCGGCGGTCAACTTCCAATTGTTTTTCGCCCGGGCCGCGCAAACCGACGCCGCCAACGCTGCCAGTTCGTCCTGCGCCGCCGCCAGCCTGGCGCGCCAAATGCGTCCAGGCACGGGTCAGCCGCGGCAGTCGGTATTCCAGCTGCGCCAGCTCCACCTGCAGCATGCCTTCGCGTGTCCGCGCGTGCTGGGAGAAAATATCCAGGATTAGAGCGCTGCGGTCAATGACCTTGATGGATTTTCCAAGAATCTCTTCCAATTCACGCTGATGCCGCGGCGAAAGCTCCTCATCGAACAGGACAACCCCCACGCCCAGTTCTTCCGCCAGCAGCCTGAGTTCTTCCACTTTCCCGCTTCCAATAAATGTGCGCGGATTAATCGTCTCAAGGTTTTGGGTGAGCGTGGCAAGCACATCGATGCCGGCGGTCTCAGCAAGCAGCTCCAGCTCTGCCAGAGAATCCTCCAGGCTTAAAACCTGCCCGCTGCCTGAGCCTATTTGCACGCCGACCATAATGGCGGTTTCCTGCCCGGGCAAATTTGAATTGTCTTGAGGTTCCTGGTTCATTTGCGCTTAGTTGCTCTGCACCCAGGCCACCAGGCGGTTCATGGCCTCTTTAATCTGCTCGGTAGGGGTGATAATGGAAATGCGAATATAATCTTTGCCGCTCGGCCCGTAAATGACGCCGGGCGTCATGCTCACGCCGGTTTCGTTCAGAACATCCGCGCAAAACTGCATCGGGTCGCCAAATCTTTGTGGCAGCCTGGCCCAGAGATAAAGCGCCGCTTTGGGTTTATCCACTTCAAAGCCGGCAGCTATCAGCCCTTCATAAACCACGTCGCGGCGCTCCTGATAGACCAGATTGCGTTCTGCCAGCCAGGTTTGGTCGCCGGTAAGCGCGAGCGCGCCGGCATCCATAATTGGCTGGAAGATGGAGTTATCAATCTGGCTTTTATAAGAAGCCAGCAAACGAATGACTTCCGCGTTGCCAACTGCCATGCCAATGCGCCAGCCGGCCATGTTGTAAGTCTTGGAGAGCGAGTTAAACTCGATGGCCACATCCTTCGCGCCTGGCACTTCCAGAATGGAATGCGCCCGATAACCGTCAAATGTCAGGTCGGTGTAAGGAGCGTCATGCACAATCACAATTTCGTTTTGGCGGGCGAATTCCACAGCTTCCGCGTAAAAGTCCAGTCCGGCAATCGCGCCGGTCGGGTTATTCGGGTAGTTCAGCCACATCATCTTTGCTTCGCGGGCTATCTCTTTTGGGATGGCATTCAGGTCCGGAAGAAAGTTATTTTCTTTTAGCAGCGGCATAAAGAAGACCCGGCTGTCTGCCAGCTGCGCACCGGCAAGATAGACAGGATAATAGGGGTCCGGCATGAGCACCAAATCACCAGGGTCCAGCAGCGTGTGATTAATGTTGAAAATACCCTCTTTTGAACCGAGCAAGGCCAGAACTTCCGTTTTAGGATTCAGGTCGACGCCGAACCGCGCTTTGTAGTAATCCGTGATAGCTTTCAGAAATTCAGCGGAGCCTCCCATCGGAGCGTAGCCGTGTTTTTTGGGATCCCGCGCGGATTCGATCAGACGGTCAATGATGAATTGGGCAGGCGGCATATCGGGAGAGCCCATATCCAGGCGGATAATATTCACGCCTTTGGCCTTAAGTTCGGCAAGCGTCTTATTCAAAGATGCAAAAAAGTAAGGTTTGATATTTTCAACGGTATGCGCTGGGCGAATTTTCATGTCTGGTAAGAAAGCTCCTTTTTTCTTTCCATTATAACCTTGCCCGCGGAAACCGAACAGAAAAGGCAGCCTGGGCGGCTACCCGCGGCGGCTAAAACTCTGAACAAACGTTCTCTTTAGCGCTTCAGGCGCTCCCTGGGGAAAACCTCTCAGGTAGTTTTGGTACAGTTCTTGCAACTTTAGCCGTTGAAGATTATACTGGTCCTGGAAGGGAGAAAAACCGTGCTACAGACCCATTATCAACAGCCGCTCGCCGCCCCCTCTGCGCACCTCGCGCAAACCATGACGCTGCTCAGCCTGAATTCCGGTGAACTGCTTCAGAAGGTTGAATCGGAACTGGCAACAAATCCAGCGCTGGAGCTTGTGGAGGAACGCCGCTGTCCGATGTGCAAACGCCTCCTTCCCCCAACCGGCGCCTGCCCGATTTGCAGCCAGCCGTCCAATCAATACTCGGATGAACCGATTGTTTTTGTCTCCGCGCCGGAAGATTTCTACGCCACCAGAGCGCAGACAGCCGAAGAAGCGCCGGAGGAACCTTTTGCCTCAGAATTGGTCAGCCTGCCGGAATATGTGCTGCGGCAGGTCGCTGCTGAATTGGAAGTGGAAGACCGCGCAGTGGCAGCCTATCTTCTCAGTCATCTGGACGAAGACGGTTTCCTGACCACGACAGTCCTGGAAGTAGCGCGCTATCACCATCGTCTGCCCGACGACATCACCGCCCTGATTGAGCGCCTGAAACGCTGCGACCCGATTGGCGTATGCTCGTCCAACCCCAAGGAAGCCCTGCTCGTTCAACTGGAAGTCCTTTCAGAGACGGTCGAAATTCCGCCCTTTACCCGGGAAATTGTGCTTGACCACTTGCCAAAGCTGAGCCAGCATCACTATGCCGAAATCGCCCGCGAACTGGGCACAACCAGCATCAAAGTGCAAAATGCCGCGGCGTTTATTAGCGAAAACCTGAACCCATTTCCGGCTCGCGCGCACTGGGGAGATTTGCAGTCTCCGGCCGCGTCCAGCGCGAATGTTTATCACCGCCCTGATATTCTGATTTACCATCTCAATGAAAACCCCAACAACCCGCTGGTCGTTGAAATTATTCATCCTATCCGCGGCACGTTGCGCGTCAATCCCCTTTTCAAGTCCTCCATCAAACAGGTGGAAGGGGATAAAGTGGAAGAGTGGAAGGAAGATATCGAGAAAGCCTCGCTCTTGGTTAAATGCATCCAACAGCGCTCCAACGCTTTGCGCCTGCTGCTCGAAAAACTTGTGGTATTACAAAAAGACTATGTTCTTTCCGGTGAAAAAGAAATGCAGCCCCTGACGCGCGCTGAAATTGCCGAAGCACTGAATGTACACGAGTCGACCATTTCCCGGGCAGTCTCAGGAAAATCAGTCCAGCTTCCCAACAAACGCATTGTCCCGCTTTCCATATTCTTTGACCGCAGTCTCTCCCAACGCACGTTAATTAAGGAGATGATTGCCTCCGAAAAGCGTCCGCTCAGCGATTCCGAAATCCAGGAAAACCTGAAAGCGTATGGGGTGAACATTGCCCGACGCACAGTAGCAAAGTACCGCTCCATGGAAGGCATTCTGCCGGCGCATCTGCGGCACGAACACCGCGCTGTGACAGGATAATCCTTGGCAAACCCGATTTCTCCCCGGCTTCCATTTGAACCCGCAGACGACGAACTGCAAGCGCTTGACTTCGCGTTAATTCTGGAGCTTGTTCCGTCGGCAGCACTGACGTACAACCGCAGCAACGATAAAATCATCGCGGCAAACCAAAAATTACGGGAACTTACTTCTTTTGAAGCATCCGAACTGGCGGGTAAATCGTTAACCGCGCTAATCACGCTCAGGCTTGATACCAACCCCACCGGAAAGGATGTTCGCCCCGTCCATCTGAAAACTGCCAGCGGAAGCAAAATCCAGGCAAACCTGCGCATTTTGTCATTGAGTCAGACCAATCAAATCGTCGCGTTGGTTTTCACACCGCCCGCAGCGCAAGCAGAGACTGAAAGCCAAACCGCCAGCTATGCCTTCATCGAATCCCTTCTGCGCATTCAGAACCAGGAGACAATTGGCGCAGCGCTTAGCACGACGGCGGAAATTCTGCACAAAACTCTCAACGCTCAGGCCTCGGCAGCTTATATCCAGCGCAAGGGAGAAAAAGAACTCATCCGCGCGCGGCTGAATATCGATTTGCAAAGCGCTCAGTTCCCGGAACGGCTCACCCTTCCGGACCCCCTCCCGCAAGAGATTACCTTCTGGAAATCGACCCAAAAACCAACGTCCACCCTGGAAGAACTGGCATTGGTCAAAGGGTTTCACTACCTCCTGCTGATTCCCCTGGTACGCCAAAACGAACAGCTGGGCGCGCTGACTGCCGCCGGTTTTGGCAGTCAGCCCGACGAAGACAGTCTGCGCAAACTTAAGCTTCTCGCCTCTAGCGCTGCCGGCATCCTGCATCATCTGACGCGCGTCGAAAATGCGCAGCGCACCGTTCAGCGTACCAGGCAGATTGTGCAGCTGGAGCACGCCATCAGCGACAACATTGAAGAAGGCCTGATAATTCTCACCCCCGACCTCTGCGTGGCGGAGATGAACCCCAGCGCGGAAATGATGCTGGGATACGCCATCAGCGAGGTCTTTCTCCAGAAAGCCGAGATGGTGCTGATTGGCAATGAAACGCTTTCGAGCCTGTACAAATCAGCCCAGCAGGGCATCGCCACCAAAGCCGCAAACAATCTCAGCCTCAATACGCGCACCGGTAAGTCCTTTCTGGCACAGGTGCTGTGCATCCCGGTGATGACCGACGGCAAGCTCAGCAGTATCGTCCTGATTTTGCGCGACCTCAGCCAGAGCGAGCAAATCCGGGCGCATACCCAACAGCTGGAACAGCGCGCGTTTCTGGGGGAAGTTTCAGCGATTTTCGCCCATGAGGTCAAGAACCCTATCAACAGCATCATGACCGGCCTGCAGTACATTGGCATGACCATGAAACCCGGAGACCCGCACTATGACCTCGTCTCCCGCCTCCAAAACGACTGTCTGCGCCTGACCCATCTGATGGATTCGACGCTGACCTTCTCAAAGCCGGTGGAATACCACTTCAAACCGGTGGACCTGGCGGAAATGCTCCCCAGCATTTTAGAGCGCTGGGCGCCGCGCATGACCCGGCTGAATATCAGGTATAATTTTGACGCGAACCCGGCGCATCCTTTGGTGAGGGCCGATGCCCGCGCTTTGGAACAGGTATTTGTAAATCTGGTCAGTAACGCGGTGCAGGCCATGGAAAAAACCGGCGGAACCCTGAATGTGCGCGTAATCAACGGCGCGGCGCACCTTGTTCCGCCGCAGTACGAAGTGATTGTGGCAGATTCCGGCCCCGGCATACCGGACGATATTAAGGAACATATTTTTGAACCTTTTGTGACGACGAATGCCAGCGGGACCGGTCTTGGACTGGCGATAACCAAAAGAATCGTCACGGCGCACAAAGGAACCATTAATCTGGAGAGCTACCCGGGCGGGACCATGTTCCATGTGTTCCTCCCAAAAGCGGAATAAGGTGAAATGACAGCGACAGTTCTTGTAGTGGATGATGAAGAAACCGCCAGATTGGTGGTTTCTGAGTTTTTGCGGTCCAAGGGTTACGAGGTCCTGGGAGCCGGCACGCTGGCCGAAGCCCGGCAGTTCATCAACAAAGGCGAAGCGGATATTATCATACTGGATGTCAGGCTCCCGGATGGGTACGGCCCCAATTTGCTGACAGAAACCGCGCGGATGGTGAACCGTCCGCAGATAATCATCATCACAGCCCACGGCGAAATCAGTATGGCGGTCGAAGCGATGAAAAATGGAGCCCAGGATTTCATCGAGAAGCCGTTGGATTTGCTGGAACTGGAAAAATCGGTGCGCCGCGCGGGAGAAACCGTCGCAATGCACAGGGAGCTTAATCATTTGCGGGCAGCCCAGGCCGGCCAGGAAGAATTTATCGTTGGCGAAACCCCGGCGATGAAACAAATCATCGACCACGCCCGCCGAACCGCTGAAAGTGGAATTTCCGCGCTCATCACCGGACCAACCGGCACAGGGAAGGAAGTCCTCGCCCGCTATATTCACAAAATTGGCGTCCGTTCCGGAAAACCATTTGTGGATATCAACTGCCCTGCCATCCCCAGCACCATGTTCGAATCCGAGCTGTTCGGCCACGAGGCCGGCGCGTTTACAGGCGCCACGCACAAAAAAATCGGCCTCATGGAAGTGGCAGACGACGGCATTTTGTTCCTTGATGAAATCGCCTCCATGCCCATGGATTTGCAGGCAAAATTGCTGCGCGCCATAGAAGAACGCTCCTTCAGACGCCTGGGCGGAACCGCGTTAATTAACGTGGATGTTCAAATCCTGGCAGCCTCCAACCGAAATCTGAAAGAGATGATTGCCAACGGAACCTTCCGGGAGGACCTGTACTATCGCCTGAAAGTCTCCGACCTTGACCTGCCTCCCCTTTCAGCCCGCAAACAGGATATTCCGGAGTTGGTCGGCTACTTCCTGCGGAAATTCACTATGCGTTCCGGCAGCCAGATTAACGACGTCAGCCCGCGGGCGATGAAAGTCTTGATGGAATACAGCTGGCCGGGCAATATCCGTGAGCTAAGCAATGTCATCGAACGCGCGGTCATCTTCTGCGACGACCCGGTTATTGACATCAATCACCTTCCCACCGACGTGCTGAACGCGGTTGAAAACAAAGCCTGATTTTTATCTGGCACATTAATTGCAACGAAGCCTCTTACAAGTAATCTTGTCAGGAGGCTTTTATGGTTGCTACAACAAATCAGGTCGTACAGGTAATTTCCTATATTCTGTTTGGTCTGGGAATTCTGTGCCTGATTCTCAGCATTGTAATTCTTGCCAGACAGGCAATTGGGAAGAATATCCAGACAATTGCCAACCAAACGACCAAACTCGCAGAAAAAGGGATAACCGATGGTGTCTCCGGACTGGTTGGGAATGCTTCCCTGCTCATCAGCTCATTGAACGATCTTTCGCGTTCCAACACCGGCATCGGCATCTTCTTTGTTTTTCTCAGTCTTGTCCTTCTGGCGGCCGCGTATTTCTTTATTAAATCGTTTATCGGCATAGTTCCTTAATCTTCAGTATCCTGGAAAGGAATGAAAATGAGCGTCGAGCTTTTTTTACACCTGGTTAAGTCCCGCTTTAAACCAGAGATGGCGAAAGCCCTGGTCAGCGCTTTCCGCGCTGAACCGCTGGTGTGGAAAGCCCTTGGCGATGAAGACCTGCTGACCGCGTTCCAGGAATTCGCGGCTGAGGATATTCACCTATGGCAGCCCGGTGTGCTCGCGATCTTTAAGCTCAGCCCAAAACTGGCAGCTCAGGAGCTCCTGGATCAGGAATTAAAAATCCCTTCGGCTGTTAACAATAAAGCGGCAAAAACCCTGGAAACCATCCGCCTTACTGGCCTGGAACCCAGCACTCTCGAAGAAGCGGCGCTTTTAGCCCTCTCCCTGCGCAATTACTACACGCTCAATAAAAGCTGGAAAGATGTTTACGCCTTCCTGAGCGCGCCTCGCGGCAATTTCTCGCTTTGGTGGTCAGCCTTTGCCTGCCTGCCGCCGCTCGCGCCGCGGCTCCCGGAACTCGCGCAGGAATTAGGCCGCGCGACCCCGCCGGCACAGGCTGGTAAGATCTGCTCGTTGCTCATACACGCAGCCGACAGCACCCCCACTGTTGAGAACGACCGCTTTCAATTGCTTGTTGATTTTTTCAGCGGCACCTCACTGGACCTTCAGCGCGAATGCCTCCTGCAGCTGCAAGGAACTGAAAGCCCTGATTTCATTGAGCGCCTCGCGGCCAGCTTCCTGGCAGCCAATCCGCAGGAGAACACACCAGGGAAAAGCATACCTGATGCTCCCGGCTTTGAGAAGGTTTCTGAATTGCGCAAAACCGCTTTCCTGCACCAGGCCGCTGGTCAGCAGGAAGAAGCGGTGAGAGCGCTGCAAAGCGCCTTTGCTCAACTCAAATCCAGTCAGGCGCAGCTTCTGCGCGACCTGGCAATAGAACTTGAAAAGACAGATACTGAAGAAGCCCGAAAGACCTGGGAAGAAGTTTTGAATCTCGCACCGGAATCCGCCGCGTATAAAGAAGAGTACGCCGAATTCCTGCTCGCCCACGGAGAAAAAGAATACGCGTTGGATTTACTCAACCAGGTTCCTGAGTCCGCTCAAAAAACGCTGCTTCTTTTGCGCTATCCGGAATTGCGCTCCGAATTAAACCTGGAAAAAGAGAATTTGCGCGCTTTACCCGGCAAACTCGCTTCGGCATCCCGTTTTCAGAATGAGAGCGATTCACTAAAAGCCGCGCGTTACGCCTTTGAGAACAAAGATTACGCCCTTGCTGAAGAAATGGTTGGCAAGGCTTTGCGCAGCAGCCCGAATGACCTGGCAGCCCTAAAATTGGCTGGTCAGATAAAAAAACATACCGCGGATATCGAATCGGCGATTCAGGCTTCGGAGCTTGTGGCGCTTTATGAACCGGCAAACATTGAAAATAAAAAAGACCTGGCAAATCTTTTCCTTCAGTCCAGGCAGCCGGAAAAAGCCCTGGATATTTATCAGGAACTCATCACGGCAAACGGCGAACCGTCCCGCGCAGACCTCCTGACCTACGCGGATATCGCCATCAAAGCCGAAAAACCCGACCTGGCAATCCCAATTTGTGAGAATTTCATCAGCAGGGACAGCCTGGACGGTGAAGCTCTGGTCACCCTATGCGCCGCGTACATCGCCAAAAGTGACGAGGAAAACGCCGTCAGGCTCCTGCAGCAAACCTCGGCGATTGCTCCGGAAAAACCGGCCAGCTGGCTCGCCCTCGCGGAAATTTGGACCAGACTTGGCCGGACTGAGATGGCCATGGAGTCTCTGAAGAAGGCGAAAGCCGCTCTTCCTGCCAATGCCGATATCCTGCTGGCGCTGGGCAAGCTTTACTACGAAAACGAAAGGCCCACGGAAGCCATCAGCGTGTTAAAGCAGGCTTTTCAACTCAATCCGGATGAGCCCGAAATTCGGAAATCTCTTGCCAAAGCTTACCTGACCCACGGCTACCTGAATGAGGCCTGGTCTGTCATCAGTCCGTTGGAAAACGATTACACCTCAGACCCCGACCTTGCCCTGACGCTCGGTAAGGTGATGGTCGCGCTGGGAGATTATCAGGCGCCAAAACCTGTGCTGCGGTTCGCCTGGCATTCCAGCAAATCTGATGAGGCGCTGAAAGCGTACGCCAACCTGCTGCTAAAACAAGCCGCTCACGGCGATGGAATCCCTGGCGCCGATAACAAAGACCTCAACCTGCTGTTGGAAGCCGTCCAGGAAAAGGCCGCGCCCGAAAGCGGCTCCTTTGATTTCAAAGTGCTTGCTGCTGATATCCACTACGCGCAGGGGAAGACCGAAACCGCCTACAAAACCTATCTGGAATTGTTGGACCAACCCGAAGGTAAAACCCCGCGCACATACTTCCATTTACAGCATCAAATTGGTCAGTGCGCGCTCAAACTCGGCTACCCGGATGTCAGCATCTCCGCGCTACAGGAAGCCGTCCTGGTAAACCCGGATGACCTGGGCGTTCGCCAGACTTTGTGCGAGGCCTTCGCGGCCGCGGATATGCCTGAAGAAAGCATGGCGGCGGCCAAAGCCACCCTGCAGCTGGCCCCAACGGAATTAGATAATGTATTGTGGTACAGCGGATTCTGCAGCGCGAACGGCAATGAGCGCGAAGCCGTCCAGGTTCTGAAAGACACCCTGTATCTGCTCCCGGATGAACAGGCGCTTTATCTAGCGCTGGCGCGGGCTTACCTCTCCATGGGCAGCATCGCGGAAACGAAGGAAACGCTCAACCGCATGCTTGAAGGAGAGGACATCAGCACCGAAGAATTTGTGAAGGTCGCGAATATTTACCTTCACATGAACGAGTCGGCAGAAGCGGCGCGCATCATTCGTCAGGCGATTGCCAGCAACCCCCAGCCGGATTTTGCTGAAGCCCGCGAGCTCGCTTATACCGTCCTGCGGCTTGGGGACGGGTCCGCGGCAATGCAGCTGCTGGCAGAATTAGAAAAGCCCCTTGGCCACCATCCCTGCTTCCCCATCCTCAAATCGGATATCCTGGCAGGCAGCAAACAGTTCCTGCCCGCGCTGCAGAACCTGGAGGGTTTGCTTAAGGAAATTGAGTTCGCGGCGGCAGACCTGGAGTTTGAGTACTTTGCCGCCTCCCCGCTTGGAGAGGGCATCCCCGCGTACAACCGCGCTGGCGTGCTCTACCGGGCCGCTCAGCTGGAGCGCGCGTCCGGAGACCTGGCGGCCGCGCAAAAACACGCCGCCCAGGCCTTTGCTCTCCAGGCTGATAAAGGCGACTTTTTGCTTCTGAAGAGTGAACTGGCCTTCGCGCTCAGAAAGACAGAAAAACTGGACTCCGCGCTGGAACTTCTCGATAATGCCAGCAGCCCGCAAACCCATCAGGACCTGACGCGCCTGCTTACCGTGAACGCTTTGGTTGAACGCGACCAGGATAAAACGCATTTGCTGCTGGACCACTTCCTCACAAGGCAGCCGCCATCTGCCGTGTTCCACGCGGGAAGGGCGTTCCTGGCACTTTCCGAAGGGAACGCGAGCCGGGTGGAAGAAGAGCTTAAAATGGCAGAAAGCCTTTTGGATGAGGCTTATGCCCGCTCCGGCCTGGAATCCTTCCGCATTCCCGCGCATTTCAGCTGGCTGTGGCAGGCGCTTGCTGTGGCAGTGACTGCCTTTGAAGCCCAATCCTGGGACCTGGCCGATAAGTGTTTCCGTTACGCTTTGGCTGAAATTAAAGTCAACCCGGTGGTCAATCAACTTTTGGCGGAGTACCTGGTAGAAAAAGCCAGGGTGACCAGCAACGCGCGCGCCCTCAGAATTGTGCGCCGCATGCCCCAGCCCCTGAACCCGGAGCAAACGGATGAACAAATCCATCAGGAGCAGGTTTCCATTGCCGGCCGCTTCATTTCCGCCGCGGAAATCCTGCCAACACTCAAAATTGGACAGGCAGTGTTTGCCGGCCGCTGGAATGAAAGCGAAGACCTGAAACAGCTGATTAAAAACAGCCGTCAGGCAGCGCAGGTGCTCTCCGTGCAGATTGACGCGGAAACGATAAAAACCATTACCGCGGCGTTCCCGGAAGATTTTGATGTGGCTTTCCAGGAAGCCGTCCTGCTGCTCTACAAGCATCCGGCCGCCTGCGCGCAAAAGACAGCCGCCCTGCTGGAAAAGTTCCCGGGCAACCCCTGGCTGCACGCCATGCTGGCAATTGCGCTCCAGGCTGACCCGGAAAAAGCGGCCGACGCGATTGAAAAAGCGCTGCAAATCTGGCCCGATGAACCCGACTGGCATGCCATCGCCGGCACGTTCTACGAAAACACCGGCGTCTACGAAAAGGCCGCCAAACATATCGAGGACGCCCTGCACATTCTGCCCAGGTCCGCGCAGTACTGGCAGATGCTTGGGGACGTTAAAGTTCAGGAAAAAGATTACCACGCCGCGCGAGATTACTTTACCAAGGCGATTGAGTTATTCCCGGGCGACCCCGAGGCGCTTTATTCTCTGGCGATTATCAATCAACAGCTGGGTGAGTATCAGGCCGCCATTCAGTGCCTGCGCAAGGTTGAAACCCTGGACCCTGGCAAAACTGTTTATGCTGAAACAATTGCCGAGTCCTTCCTTGCGATGCAGGATTACCCATCCGCGGAAGAACAGGCAAACCGGGTTTTACAGACAGACGCCCGCAGCAGCCGCGCTCTGATGGTGAAAATCAAAGCCTTGACGAAGCGCCGCCAGTACGAAGAAGCAAAACGCGTGCTGCAGGCTGCCAGAGAAATCGTCGCCGACCCGATACCTTTTGACCTGCTTGGCATTGAACTGGACGCGATAACCCAGCGTAAATCCGGCCTGGGGGCTGCTCTGGTGCTCGCGGAAACCAATCCTGACAACGTCCTGGTGCTGAACGCGCTGGCCAATTATTACCTGGAAGCCAATATGCAAACCCAGGCGGAAGAAACCTTGCATCACAGCCTGGATATTGACGGTCAAAACCCGCAGACGCTTCTGATGTTGGGACGTATTGCCCGCAGACGCGGAAACCTGGACCAAGCGCTCTCTTACCTGACGCGCGCCCTGGCGGTGAATCCCAGCCTGATTGAAGCCTATCTTGAACTTGGCCAGACCTATCAAGACCGGCGGGACAGCGCCCGCGCGCTGGAAACCTATCACAGAGCCATCGAAATGGTGGAAAAAGACCCCAGAGCATACATTCAGGCAGCGGCTGCCTACAAAGACAGCAAAGACTACCGCAACGCTGAGAGCATGCTGCGCCAGGCGGCGCAGATTGCTCCGAACGACCCGGTCATTCGCAGACAGCTTGCTTCTATCGTCGCCCTGAATTTGGTGAACAACTTGCAGGAGGCACCAAAACGAAGATGATACCTTATCGCGTTACCAAAAATGACGAAGCAATGATTGTCAGGCGCGGAAAATTTCTTACGCTTGTGCAAACCGCGATGAACAAACGCGAACTGCAGTTTGTTCGCCAGGCGTGCCTTATCTGGCTGGCAAGCTACCCCGGCGATTTGCTGGTGAATTATATCTACGCTGCCATTCTGGCGGAGCTTGGGGACGGTGATATGGCAGTCAGCAACCTGCAAAAGGTGATTGCTTATGACCCGGAATTCCCGGAAGCCATGAGCCTGCTCAGCCAATTGGTTAACGGGGAGTCCATCGATGTTGAATATCATTCCTCCCTCGCGTACCTTAAACGCAATCCCGCGCCGGTTCCTCCCACCGCGAAATGGTTCGCGCCTTTAATGAATGCGCGCCGGGCTTTTGAGGCTGGCGACCAGGGGGCGGCGGAAAAAGCGATTTTACAGGCGCTTGCCCACAACCCCAGCCTGCCGCTGCCTGCCATCCTGCACATGCAAATCATTCATAAAAATGGGAACATGACTCTGCTGGATACCTTAGCCGGTATTTATGGAAACCGCTGGCCGGATTGCATCCAGATTAAACTTCTTTCCGCTCTGGCAGATATGCAGCAGGGCGAGGATGCCCGCGGCGTCGAAAAGCTTCATTGGAGCGCGGCGCATGATGTCAGCGGGCAGGTCGCAAACCGACTGCTGGGCGCTGACCATGCCTTCAAGCCAATCTGGCCGGAAGACCTGAAAGTCTATTTTGATTTGCCCATCCCCGCCTCCATCGCGGTTGAACTGGGTTGGAACGCTCTCGCGACACCTGGCGCAGGAATGGCTTCAGAAACCGTGGCAGAACCAGCCGCTGCGGCGCAGCATGCCGCGCCGCCGCAGGCAGCACCTTCCGCCAGCCCCACGGTTCCCCGTAAGGTATCCGAATTTGCCAACACCGAACAGGTGGATTACTCCGAAGTTCCGCCCGAGGCCTTCTTACTCTCCAAGTCGCCGGACTTTGGAGATGAGAAAAATACCAAAGCCCGCAATGAAACGGTAGACTCGCTGAACGAAATCCAGGCGGAATTTGACAAACTTGCCAAAACGATGCGCAAAACCGAGCTGACCACTGCCGACGCGCGCTTCCCAAATTATGTGCTGATGACCTCCCGGACGGCTCTCACAAACAAGTATGGAGCCAACACTGCCAACGTCATCATCGATGCCATGCAAGACCTCTCCATCAAAATCACCGCGCTGCCGGGCTGGAACAGTGTGGTTTTTGTGCCGGATGACCCGCGGATTGCCAATGATTTGGGCCTCACGCCCAGCCTGGCAAACGACGCCTGGAAACTGAAGCTGGCTCTGGCAGACCTTGACAAACAATTGGCGGCGAAAGGAGAGATGATTGGCACGCTGCTCATCATTGGCGGCAACGATATCGTCCCCTTCCACCAGCTGCCCAACCCCACGGATGACGCGGATAATTACGTCCCCTCCGACAATCCCTACGCTACGGTGGATGACAATTACTTCATTCCGCAGTGGCCTGTTGGCCGCATCCCCGATGAAGCCGGCAGTGACCCGGTATATCTTATTGAACAGCTGCGCTACCTGAACAACGAATATGCCCTCAAACTTAAGGCAAAAACCTTCATCTCGGGAACCGTGTTCGAAAACTGGCTCTTCAATCTGCGCGAAACCCTGAATGCGGCGGTTCAAAACCTCAAACGCAGCGAGCAGCTGGGCTATTGTGCTGAAGTCTGGAAAATTCCCAGCACGGAGGTTTTCAGCGTGATTGACCGCGGGGACAGAATTAAATCTTCGCCTCCGGTGGATACCTCCAGTTTGTTGAGCAAGCAAAAATCCAATCCGAAATTCGCGTATTTCAATCTGCACGGACTGAAAGACTCGCGCGAGTGGTTCGGACAGAGCGATTTCACCCGCCGCCTGAACAGCCCTGAATATCCGGTGGCTGTTGTCCCGGAACTGTTCAGCGCAGACACTCCCGCGCCAGATATTGTCCTGAGCGAGGCCTGCTACGGCGCGAACATCCTGGAAAAGACAGCCCGGGAAAGCATGGCAATGAACTTTCTTGCCACAGGCAGCCGTTCCTTCATCGGCAGCACCTGCATTGCCTACGGCTCCGTCAACAAGCCCCTTGTCGGCGCTGACCTGCTGGCGCACAGTGTCTGGACGCATATTCAAAACGGCGTTCCCGTCGGATACGCGCTGATGCGCGCTAAGCTGGCGCTGGCCAGCCACATGACGCAAACGCAGGGCTACCTGGACGGCGAAGACCAGAAGACTATCCTATCATTTGTCCTGTACGGCGACCCGCTGGCAAGCAAAGAAAGCCTCAGAAGCATCCCCAAGCCTTTGCTGCGCCCGACCAAAACCCTGGTAATCAAAACCATCAGTGATTCGCACGAAGAAATGGTTGTTTCCCCCGAAGAAATGCCGGACGAAATCCTTGAGAACGTCAAGAAAGTCATCAGCGCGTACCTGCCGGGTTTGGATAACGCCACTGTGGCCATCAATCCACAGCTGACTAACTTTTCGCTGGATACTGCCGGTGTACGGGACCGCAAATCTCGCAAGCATTATCTCGAAGGCAGCGAGCGGTACGTGGTCACCCTCCGCAAGAGCGTGGAATTTGAGAAAAAACCGCACGACCACTACGCTCGCATGACCTTTGACCAGAAAGGTGAAATGATAAAGTTGAGCCTCTCCAAATGAGGCCGTTGGATTCAGAAAACTCTGGCTTAGCATCCAGTTTTCCCCTCCGCTATGAAGCCCCCGCACCCTGGGGCTTCATATTTTTTTACGGCAGCAGCATTTAGTGAGGGTGAGAAATACCCGGACTGGGAGCGTTTCCAACTCTGTTGAGAATATCAGCAGCCAAGGACGCAGGAAAAATGAGAATAATTCCCACAGATTTTCGACTAAGAGTATAATAAATCCGAAAACACTGCCAAAGGATTTTTTTGAATTGAGTTCCGGAATCCAAGCAAGGAAGAAAACTGAACAGAAATCAGACTTTAGTCCATCGAATTAATGGTTTAGCGAAAATTAAGTTAAGGGAGCTGATATGAAAGGTTACAGTGGAAAAATCTTGCACATCGACCTGAAAACCAGGAAGACCCGCGTAGAAGAGAAGCCGGAAGAATGGTACAAGTTGTGGATTGGCGGGGTTTCGATGGCCAGCCGCTTATGTTGGGAAAACATCAAGCCGGGCTGCGACGCCTACGCCCCTGAAAACCCCATCTGTATCGCCAACGGCATATTCGCCGGAACGCCCGTGCCAGTCGGCGGAAAATTTGGCCTTGCCTCCAAATCCCCTCTCACAGGCTTCCTTGGCGACAGCCTTTCTGGCAGCTGGTTCTCGATTGCCTTGAAACGCGCGGGCTGGGACGGCGTTGTGCTGCACAACAGCAGTGACACCTGGGTGAACGTTTTCATCGATGACGACCGCGTGGATTTTCTGGACGCGACTTATTTGCTCGGCAAGGGCACTTACGAAACCGAAGAAGCCATTCGTGAAAAGCTGGGCGATGAACAGGTGCGTTCCTGTACCATCGGCGTTTGCGGCGAGCGCATGATTCGCTATGCCAACGTCACCAATGATGGACGTCAGGCCGGCCGCACCGGTCACGGCGCTGTTTGGGGTTCCAAGAAACTTAAGGCTGTTTCTGTGCGCGGTACCAAAGGCGTGACGGTTGCTGACCCCAAAAAATTGATGGAGATGTCCTTCCATATTTCCAAAGAAGCGCAGGGTAAGGATACCGAAAAGTACCGCATTTACGGCACGGCCACCAACATGCTCAACATGGATAAAATCGGTCTGCTCCCGACCCGCAACTTCCAGGATGGAACCTTTGAGCATATCAATCTGATCAGCGGGGAGTACCTGGACGCGCACCACAAGGTGAAAGTGATTGCCTGCGCGCAGTGCCCGATTGCCTGCGAACAGATGTCCATCGTCAAAACAGGGCCGTTTGCGGGCGCGATGACCGGCGTTGAATACGAAAGCCTGCAGGCGAACAGTTCCAATCTGGGTATCTCCGACCTGCGCGCCAGCATTAAACTGCTGGAAATTGCCGACCACGACGGCATGGACAGCATGAGTATGGGCGTCAGCATCTCCTACGCGATGGAATGCTACGAAAAAGGCGTCCTTAAGAAGGAAGATTTCGCCTGCAAAGAATTCCCCGAAGGAATTGAATTGAACTTCGGCAACGGCGAAGGCGCCGTGGCAGTTGCCAAAATGATTCGCGACCGCGAAGGCATAGGGGACCTGCTCGCGGAAGGTACGCGCATCGCCAGCAAGAAGATTGACGCGGAGCGCGGCACTGAATCCTGGAAATGGGCGATGAACATTAAAGGGCTGGAGTGCCCAGGCTATGATGCCCGCGGTCTCAAGACCTTCTCGGTAGGTCTGGCGGTAGGCACACGCGGCGGCTGCCACAATCGTTCTGCCGCATACGACCCGGATATCAAGGGCGAAGTCAACCGCTTCACCATCGATGAAACGCGCGGTAAGGTTGCCGCAGAATCGGAAGAATACGCTGCCGTCTACGACACGCTGCCGCTGTGCAAGTTCATCCGGCGCTGCTTCACAGGCAAGGCCGACCGCGCTGGCGCATGGCCGGCTATCGCGCAGCTCATCAACGCGACTACCGGTTGGAATTACGGTTATGATGACGTGGACCTGATTGGCATCCGCGCGCACACCATCAAGAAGGCCTTCAACATCCGCGAAGGATGGACGACAGCCGACGATGACCTGCCGTGGCGCTGGAAACATGAGCCCTTTACCAAAGGCGCGTCTGCCGGTTATACCATCAGTGACGAAGAACTGGCCTATCTCAAGGATCTTTACTACCAGGCCAAGGGTTGGACCAAAGAAGGTTTGATTCCCAAGGATTTGCTCATCAAATTGGGTATGCCTGATGTAGCTGAACAAATCGGTGTTTAAGGAGAAAAATGGCGACTTCTACTTCCAAGTTCGAATACATTGTTTGTGATCCTGCCGCGTGTATCGGCTGTCAGTTGTGCGAATATGTGTGCTCTTACACCAAGACCGGGGAATACAATTCCTACCGCAGCCGCATCCGCGTGGTCCGCATAGATGAAGTTCTGATATCCGCCATAGCGTGCCGCACCTGCGAAAACGCCCCCTGCGTGATTGTGTGCCCGCGGGACGCGATGACCCAGGACCCTGAAAGCGGCATTATCCGCGTGGACTCCACCAAATGCGACGGATGTGCTTGGTGTATCGAAGCCTGCGATTTCGGCGCCATTTCGATTAACCCCGCCACGAAACTGGCAGAGATTTGCGACCAGTGCGAAACCGTCGAAGGCGGTCCGCAGTGCGTGATCTGGTGCCCCAAAGAAGCGCTCTCCCTGACCAACCCGGACCGACAGGCACAAAAAACGCGTCGTGAACTGATCAAAGAAAGCCTCGAGTTCCCGATGAAAACCAAGGAACCCCGATGAGCGATGAACTGAATAAAAAAGAGGAGGAACTGCGCATCGGTGTATATGTCTGCCACTGCGGCAGCAACATCGCCGGCGTCATTCCTCCCAAGGAAGTTGTGAATTTCGCGGCAGAACTGCCCGGCGTGGTGCGCGCCACAGACACGCTTTACGCCTGCGCGGACAGCGGTCAGCGCCTGATTAAAGAAGATATCAAGAAGTACAACCTGAATCGCGTGGTGGTTTCAGCCTGTTCCGTCAGGATGCACGAACCCACCTTCCGCGGCGCGGTAGCCGAAGCCGGCATGAACCCATTCCTGATGGAAATGGCGAACATCCGCGAGCAGTGCACCTGGGCGCATGGTCACGACCGTGAAGGCGCGCTGGCAAAAGCAAAAGACCTCACCGCCTCAGCGGTTGCCAAGGTGTCGTTCCTGCAGCCGCTGGACATGATTAATGTGCCTGTCTCCAAAAAAGCCATGGTTGTGGGAGGCGGTGTGGCTGGCATCAGCGCGGCCCTGGATTTGGCAGAACAAAATATCCCGGTGGTGCTGGTGGAGAAAGAACCAACGATTGGAGGGGTCATGGCGCAGCTGAACAAGACCTTTCCAACGATGGACTGCAGTATATGAATTCTCGCGCCAAAAATGGTTGACGCGGCGCGTCAGCCCCTCATTGAAGTAAAAGCGTACACAGAAGTTGAAAAAGTTGAAGGTTTCGTCGGAAATTTTAAAGTAACCCTGCGCGAAAAAGCCAAATACGTCCGGGCGGACCGCTGCAACGGCTGCGGCGCGTGCGCGAAAGTCTGCCCGATTGAAGTGCCGAATTACTTTGAGATGAATCTGGCTCCCCGCAAGGCGGCCTACATCCCGATGAGCCAATCCGTCCCGCTGATTTACAACATTGATATGGACGCCTGCATCCACTGCTACAAATGCGTGGAGGCCTGCGGGCCGCTGGAAGCCATTGATTTCAGCATGCAGGACAAAATTGTGGAAGAAGAAATCGGCGCCATTGTAGTGGCCACCGGTTTCAGTCACTTTGACCCGACCCCCATGGAGGAGTACGGGTACAACCGCTACCCGAACGTCATCACCGCCATGGAAATGGAACGGCTGAACAATTCCGCCGGTCCTACCGCGGGAAGCCTGATCCGTCCAAGCGATGGTAAGAAACCGCAGAAGCTGGCATTTATCAACTGCGTGGGCTCACGCGATAAACGGTTTGTGGAAAGCTGCTCGAATTTCTGCTGCATGTATTCCATCAAAAACGCGGTGTTGGTCAAACAGATGTATCCCAATATTGATGTGACCATCTACTATATGGATATCCGCACGCCGTCCAAAGGGTATGAGGAATTCTATAACCGCGCCCGCGCGATGGGCATTCACTTTATTCAGGGCCGGCCGGCAATGATTACCGAAGATTCGGAGACCCACAACCTCTTTATCCACACCGAAGACATTGCTTTGGGCAAAGTGGTAGAACATGAATACGACATGGTCATGCTTAACCAGGCAGCCGTGCCCCAGCCGGACCAAAACCACATGAGCTCGGTCCTGAATGTCGCCCAGTCGCCGGGCGGATGGTTTATGGAATACCACCCCAAACTGCGCCCGATGGACAGCCCAACCGACGGCATTTTCTTTGCCGGAGCCTGCCAGGGCCCCAAGGATATTCCTGCCAGCGTGGCGCAGGGTTCGGCGGCAGCCGCGCGCGCCTCTCGCGTTTTGCACTCAAAAACCTGGCAAATTGAACCCACCATCGCGAATGTCTGGCCGGACCGCTGCGTATCCGCGCAAGGAAGAGCGTGCGGCATCTGCGAACGCTCCTGCCCATACGGCGCAATTGACTACACCCAGGGGAAAGCCGCGGAAGTCATAACCGCCAAATGCCACGGCTGCGGAGCCTGTGTGGCTGAATGTCCGCACGACGCGATTACGCAGCTGCACTACACCGACGCGCAAATTCTTTCCCAGATTCGCACGCTTTTGGCGGACAAACCTGAAAAGAAGATTCTCGCGCTGCGCTGCCATTGGTGTTCCTACGGCGGCGCGGACCTGGCCGGCACCAGCCACTTTGAATACACTTCCAACGAACGCGGCATCAAGGTAATGTGCTCGGCCCGCATGGATGCCGACTTTATCTACGAGGCTTACCGCCTTGGGGCGGGCGCCGTGCTCTACTCCGGCTGCCACCAGCAGGACTGCCACTACATCACCGGTCAGGTCATCGGAGCCAAACGCGCCAAGCGACTTGAAACCATCTTTGAACGCATGAACATGACCCCTGGACGCTTCCGCGTGGAGTGGATTAGCGCTGCGGAGGGCGATAAGTACGCGCGGGTGCTGAATGAAATGCAGGCTACCCTGGACGCGATGCCTGAAGCAGACCTGCTGGCCGAAATTGAACGGCTGCGCCCGGAAATGGCCAAACGCCTTTCCCGGCTGCCTAATATTCCCGGCGTCCAGCGCGCTCTTGACCACACCCAGGTGGTGGTTAATACGATACTCAGTCGAGAGGGGGCGCAGTGATGTTCAAATCAGGATTGGCTGATGAAGTCCGGGCTTTACCCGGCGGAGAAAATCTTGAAATGTGTTATTCCTGCGGAACCTGCACAAGCAAGTGCATGATTCAGCAGAAACTTGAACCTGAATACAACCCCCGGCGCCTGCTCCGTATGGTAATGATGGAGATGCGCGAAGAGAGTTTTAGCAACCCCACGACCTGGTTGTGTTCTTCCTGCGATTTGTGCTACCCGGCCTGCCCTCAGCAAATCCATATCTCCGGCGTGATTACCGCCGTGAAAAAAATCGCGGTGCAAAACGGCCAGAAGACGCCCCTGCATACGGCGGTTGTTGACCAGCAAACCTGCGTGGCTTGCGGCCTGTGCGCCGAGGTCTGTCCGTATGAAGCCATCACCATCGAAACCCGCAAGCTGCCTTACCGCGGCAGTATCCCCGTCGCGGTGGTAGACCCGGGCTTGTGCATGGCCTGCGGTATGTGCGGTGCGGCCTGCCGTTCCAACTCAATCAGTATTCCAGCAGACTATTCCGACGAGAATGTTGTGGAGAGCATCTGGAAATGGCTGAACCCGGAAGGAGCGCTGTAATGACAGACCACAAGCCCAAAATCGCATTCTTTCAATGCCATTGGTGCCTTTATGCCCCGGAAGACCAGGAATGGGTGGACAGGCGCCTGCCTGACAACATTCGTCTGATAAAAGTGCCCTGCACAGGCCGCATCGACCCCCTTTTCGTGCTCAATGCGGTGCAAGGCGGCGCGGAAGGTGTCGTCATCAGCGGCTGCCTGCCGGAGAAATGCCACTATAAAGAAGGAAATCTGGCCGCCCGCAGACAATTGCAGGAATTTTCCAGCTTTATGGACTACATTGGTTACGATGAAGCGCGCTTGCGTTTTGTCTGGTTAGATTTGCAGGACCGCGGACGAATACAGCGCGAACTGGCAGATTTTGAGAACCAGCTTCAGCAGCTTGGCTCCGCGGAAGCGCTTGCCGCACGCCAGCCTTTGGAAGAGGGAGGCGCGCATGAGTGAACTGGAACAAAAAATCCGGTCCGAAGCGGAACGCCTGCTGAAAGAAGGCCTTGTGGACGTGGTTATAGCCTTCCGAAAGGAAGACGCGCCTTTACGCCCGCAGCCGGCATTTTTCACGCATCCGGAAGACCTTGAAAACCTCACCTACAACGGCCTTTGCGCGAACAACCTCGCGAATTATTTGACGCGCTACCCGCGCGAGACCCGCATTGGCATGCTGGTGCGCGGGTGTGAAAACCGTTCCGTGAACGCCCTGATTGTCGAAAAACAGCACAGCAGAGAAAACCTGTATCTTATTGGCATCCCCTGCACGGGGATTATCGACTGGAGGAAGGTTATCGCGCTGACCGGTGAAGACATCTTGGGGTATGAAGACACCGACAGCACCCTGATTGTGCGCGCCAGACACCAAACCTTCCGGCTCCCGCGCCAGGAACTGCTTCATCCTTCCTGCCAGCGCTGCGTGCACCCCAACCCACTCAGCGCGGATATTCTGCTGGGAGAGGCACTGCCCGAAGGCGATCCCACCCTCATTCGCGCGCGCGTCGAATCATTTGAAGCACTCTCCCGCGAGGAACGAACCGCGTTTTTCAGGCAAGAAGCCGAGCGCTGCATCCGCTGCTACGCCTGCCGGGAAGCCTGCCCAATGTGCTACTGCGAAGAATGTTTTGTTGACCATAACACCCCGCGCTGGACAGAAAGCGGCACCACGCCTGCCGGAACGCACGCCTGGCACATCATCCGCGCCTTTCATCAAACCGGTCGTTGCACCAGCTGCGGCGCCTGCGAGCGCGCCTGCCCGATGGACATCCAGATGACTTACCTGACTGACAAACTGGGCAAAGACATGTGGGACTACTATCAATTTGCGGCAGGGATGGACGATAAAACTCAGCCGCCGTTTGCGGCGTTCACGATGGACGATAAAAAACACTTCCAGGCCGGAGGAAAACTCTCATGAAATATCTCCTCCCCAAGAATGAACTTTATTCTCGCTTAGCCCGTTGGTCGGCTGAGTATTCCATTCTGGCCCCGCAGAAAGTCGGTGAGTACTCGGAATTTCTGCCTTTCACCGCGCAATCAGAACTGTGCCTGCAGGAACCTCACAACACCCGCTATCCAGCCAAAGCGCTTTTCTTCCCACAATCAGAAACCATTCTGAAATACAACAGGATCTCAGGCCAGCTGGAAAGCGCGGCGCCCGAATCTCAAAAACGCATTGTCTTTGGAATACGACCCTGCGACGCGAAAGCTGTGACTCTGCTCGACACAGTCTTTGCGGAAGGGGACAACCAGGACCCCTTCTGGCTGGCGCGCCGGGCCGAAACCTTCCTGATTGGTCTGGGCTGCCATGAACCATGCGCGACCTGTTTCTGCACGAGCACAGAATCCGGACCATTCCACACCGAAGGTTTGGACGCGCTCCTGACAGACCTGGGCGAAGTTTTTTTCGTTGAAACCCTGTCTGAACGCGTTGAAGCTTTATTCAGCGAATTATCCCCGGCCGAAGCTGCCCAACAGGAAATCGCGCTGGCCGTTCAGGCTGCCGCGGAAAAGTCCCTCCCAAAAGTATTTGAACTGGACGGCATCAAAGAGAAACTGGACAGAGTCTTTGATAAAGAAATTTGGGCCGAGCTCTCCCAGTCCTGCCTGGGCTGCGGCATCTGCACCTTTTTGTGCCCTACCTGCTTCTGTTTCGACCTGGTCGATGAAGCCCAGCGCGGCACGCGCGTTCGCAACTGGGATACCTGCATGTACCGGGTTTATTCTCTGGAAGCTTCCGCGCACAATCCCCGGCCAACCCGCCGGGAACGCACGCGCCAAAGGCTCATGCATAAGTACAGCTATTGGTGGGAGCACGCCGGCAAGCTGGGCTGCACCGGCTGCGGACGCTGCGTGCGTTACTGCCCGGTCGGGCTGGACATACGGGCGATGATTAAAAAAGCCAGCGCGTACGAAAGCGAGGCGCAGCATGCCAACTAATCCTTCCGTGCCCAACCCATACCTACCAACACCTATGCGGGTGCTGCGCGCGTATTTCGAATCTACCGACAGAACCCTTAAAACGCTGGAATTGTCGTTTGAGAATCTTGCCGACAAGATTGCCTTCTTCAAGAAGTTTAATCCCGGACAATTTTGCCAGCTTTCCGTTTTTGGTAAAGGGGAATCACCTCTTGGCGTCGCTTCCGCTGCCTGGGAGGGTGATTTTGTGCGTTTCACTGTCCAGCGCATGGGTTCGGTGACCAAAGCGCTGCACGAATTGAAGCCCGGGGATACCCTTGGAATGCGGGGACCGCTCGGGAACGGCTTTCCGCTCGCGGATTGGAAAGGCAAGAATTTGGTCATCATTGGCGGCGGCTGCGCGTTTTCCACGCTCTACGCCCTCACCAAACACGTCCAGCATCCCCAAAACCGACCGGATTTTGGCCAGCTGACAGTCATCTACGGCGCGCGCAGTTCCGGCCTGTGCATGTACAAACACGATATTCAAAGTTGGTATCAGCGCGACGATATGGAAATCCACCAGGCCATCGATGTGCCCGAGGAAAACTGGGACCATCACGTCGGTTACGTGCCGGATGTGGTCAGGCAAATCGCTCCTTCCCCGGATAACGCTGTCGCGATTGTCTGCGGTCCGCCCATCATGACCAAATTCACGCTGCCCGCTCTTGTCTCGCTCGGCTTCCCACCTGAGGCAATTTTCACCTCCCTGGAAAAGCGGATGAAATGCGGCCTGGGCAAGTGCGGACGCTGTAACATCGGTTCAAAATATATCTGCAAAGACGGTCCGGTTTTCAGTCTGGCGGAACTCAACGCCCTGCCGGCGGATATTTAATGGAGCAAGAATGAGTCAACGCGGTATTCCTCAAAAAACACGCGACGAACACAAGATGACGATACGCCGCGCCATGGTCACGCGCAACTACCTGATGACCTGGGACCTTGATAAGTGCGTCGGCTGCCAGATTGGCCCGATTGTCTGCCCCAAACAGGCTCTCACGCACGTGCCGGTCCAACTGGAAAACGGCCGCATCGCTGTGAGGGCTTCCGTGGATGTGGACGAGAAAAAATGCGTCAACTGCGGCATGTGCGTTGTTTCCTGCCCCACACACGCCATCAGTCTGACCATCAACGGCAAACCCGAAATACCAGTGCGGGAGTATGACGCCTATCCCGAGTACCTTTCGAAGATTATTTTCCGCAAGGAAAAATTCGATTTTTCGCTGAAAGATTTCGTGATAGACAACTGTTCCGCAAACGTCATCAGTTATGACGAAAAACGCGACACTATGCGCATCGATTTTGATAACTGCATCCACTGCCGACAGTGTGAGGTCGCGAGCAAAGGCGCGTTCGAGGTGCGCCAGGCCTGGCAGGGTTCTGTGGAACTGCACCGCGAACGCTGTGTGGAAGGCTGCCTGGCCTGCGCGGATATCTGCCCCACGCGCGCGCTCCACATCAACGATCAGGGCGAGCTCGTTCTGGCAGACTATTACTGCATCAAATGCGGGGCTTGCATGCAAGTTTGCCCGATTAAACCCAAATACGAGAGTCAGGAATTTGTTTTTGACTACCAGGGCATGCAGGTAAAACGCTCACGCGACGTGCTGGTGAATGAAAATGAGCTGGCAGTGAAAGTGGAACGCTGGCGGCTGAATCACAAGCCTGTTTCCAGCGCCGCCTGGATTGAAGCCCTGCGCAAACTCGCCGATGACAAAGCCAGCATGGTAGAAATTGACCGCAAGCGCGCTCTGCGCCGCGCGGACCTGGTGCGTGCTCTGCGCGGGCACACCCTGACCGAGACCCGCGCCCCAAAGAAAAGTAAAACCGGATGAAACCACGCGCGAGTTGACCAAGGGACAATGACGTAAATTCGAAACAAGCCCTCAGTTCCAACGTGATTCTGAGGGTTTGTCTTTTTTTCGGAGGTGAGACTACGGCAAACGCTCTGGTTCTTATTGGTAAAAAATTGGCTGCCGATACATCCTCAGGAGAAATCCGCCGGATTGAAGATATCCTGAAGAACGAAAAGATTCCTTATCGACTTCAGACCCAAAGAACGCGCGGAGCGCTGGGTTCCTGGATAGACGCCCGTTCCTACGCCGCCTCAAACATCGCCCTCTACAAAGGGTCTCAACAGCCCGGCTTTGTTTACACCATTTATGTGCGCGTAAAAGATTTCAAACGCGCGCAGGCGCTAATCGCGCAAAGGTAGAAGTTGAGTTTGGGGTTCGCTTCAAACCTCAGCGCTCAAAACCTCTGAACCGTAACCAAATTTAGTTGAATAATCAAAGGACCATCCCGTTTCGCGGGTGTATTCCGGATTCCTCTCCCCGGGCCCATAGATAAGCACCCGCGCCCTGGAGCGCAAACGCCCGAAACTGAGCATATCCGGCGCGGATGTGATCGCATTTCGGAATGTGCCGCTGTTCAGGTAAAAGCGCTCCCTCCCGCCGCGCGCACCTAAAAGCTCCACCGCCGGAGTGTGCGTGTGCCCGCTGACCAAACAATTAATGGTTGATTCAGCGCCGCTCAAGCATTCCTCTTTCGCAACCATATCCATCAAGGTTCCCAGCTTGTACTTTCCCGCCAGAGACTGGATCAGCTTCCCAAAAACCCAAAAAGGAATTTGTTTTTTCCAGATCCGTTTATCCAGCAGTAGCCTCAGGTTAAAAAGGGGTATCCCCACCAGCGCGCCAAGCGAGAGAAACTGCTGTTTCAGGCTCATGTCTCTGGCAATATCATCCCTGGCCTCTTTAAACACCGGCTCGAGGTATTTCCAGGTGTCACCGCGGGAAAGGCCGGGGGTTGAGAAAAGAAAATTCATCAATGCATTCGCGGGACGAACATTGTCAAACTCCATGATACGTTGATAAAGGGTTAAGAGCGGAGCCTGCCTGAGAATTACAGCATCGGAATAGTGATCTTTGAAAATCTTTGGCAGCCTGGCTGCCAGTTCCAACGTGGTAATGTCGCCGAGCACCGGTCGTTTGTACCACTCGGCAGGCAGCACTGCCGGCAATGCGGAATCCATGGTGAGATTTACGCCAAAATTGTTAGGGTCGTACTCGTGCCCATGCCGCACCAGAACGCCGGGTTCCTCGCCAAATGGATGAAAGTACTGGTTGTCAAAGGGTGCCCCGTCTTCCCTCATACCCAACATGCGCCTAACGGCAGAGCGTACAGCTGGCGTGGCGTTTGTCAGCCTGTCGTGATTGCCAGGAATAAAATGGACGTGCGTTGGACGCTGAAAAAGCGGCTCCAGGCCTTTAATAATCTCAAGCGTCCCCGCGACACGCTCATCCGCGGCAATCGCTGCCAGGATGGACAGTATTTGTCCTTCCAGCGGGCCGCCTTCCGCGATGCCGTCCAAATGCCCGTAAGGCCTGAGGGGACCTTCCAGCCACAAGGCGGAGCGGGTGAGTTCAAAAATATCCCCGGCCAGAACCAAGTCAACCTCCGGCACCACGCCGTCATCCAGAGATTCAACGATTTCCCGGAAAAAATCCTGATACACCTCAGCGGGCAGATTATGATTGAACTGCCTGCCGCCCAAGGCGAGCGATTTGGACTCCGCGAAATGCAGATCGGACATCACAATCAACATGGTTTACCTCTGCGATAATGGATATCAGCCATTTTCTTTATCTATTCCGCGATAGTTCCGAAAAACGCGGGGGCGCGGTTTTTGGCAATCATTGGCCGTCCCAGCGAAATGCGCCGGCTTCCCGGGTGCCAAACAGGACGCGCGAACTGACCGCTGGGTCGATTATCACGCTCTGATAATTCCAGCGGTTCAGTACAGGTGTGGCAATTTGCCAGTGCGCGCCGCCATCGCTGCTGAAATACGTGGAGCCAGCCGCTCCTGCCGCCATCAGCGCGGAGTTTTGGGCGTGAACACTGATAGAAAGCGCGTTCACCCCGGGCGCGCCTGCCAGTATCCATAACGAGCCGGTGTTATCCCTCACGTAAATGCCGTTGTTTGTCGCGGCAAAATAATCCTCGCCTACCACAAGGATTTGGTTTGTTTTTATCCCTTCCAAGCCCTGATTAATGGTCGTGAAGCTGCTGTCCTTCAGATACCGCACCGCGCAGATGCCGGAACTGTCGCAGGCGGACATGAGCACTCTGCCCAATACAGCATCTGCGGAAAGGCTGGGAATGGTGTACCCGTTCAACCCAACCTGGGTCCAGGTCCCGCCGGAATATTTCCATAGGCCCGCGCCGGCAGTGCCTCCATACAGCGTGCTGCCAATGGCCGTCAGGCTGATGAGAGGCGTGCTGGTGAGTCCGTTTTCCGGCTGTATCTCCAGCTGAGCAAGGATTTCCTGCGCGGCGAAATCCTCCGGCGTGCTTACCGACGCCAATACGGTTTCCAGGTAAAGCGCCGGGTCATAGCCAAAAGACTGAGGATTGACCAGGGTCATCCAGCTTTCACCGCTGGAAACAAATACCGCGCTGGGAGTGAGCGCGTAAAGTTTGTTGTTGGCTGCCGTCAGCCAGGTGACCAGACGATTGGACAGGCCGGTGTTGACCTCCTGCCAGGTATTGCCGCCGTCGTTAGTCCGCACAACCCCAATACCGTATACCCCCGCATAGATGTATCCGGGTTGGGTCGTCAGAGCGGCGAAGCCGTTAATGGAATGGCTGCTGACGTCGTTGTGGCTTGGTGTCCAGCTGGCGCCCTGGTCCGTGGAACGGTACAGCCCGCGGTAACTCAGCCCGGCGTACCAGCGCTGAGGAGAGCCGGGGGCGATGGCAAAATCGTACAGGAACTGGTTGTTCAACCCAGCGCTGACCCAACTTCCGCCGTTATTCAAAGAGCGGTAGAGCCCGTTTTCGTAAGTGCAGGCGTATATCGGCTTGGTTCCCCCGACAGATTGGTCCATGTACAGGCGGTAAACTTCCACGTCGCTGGGCAAGCCGCTGCTGACTTTAGACCAGTTCGCGCCTCCGTTTGTGCTTCGATACACTCCCGCTCCGTGCCAGACCCCGCCAAAAATCAGCGCGGGATTCGCGCTGTCCAGCGCGGTGCTGCGCGCGCTCAGGTCAGCAACGCCGCTGTTAATCGCGCTGAACGAAGCGCCCCCATTAAGGCTTTTATAAAAGCCGTGTTCGTGGGCAGAAAGATAGAGGATATTGCTGTTGGCAGGGTCGACGTCGATGTCATAGAAATAGTCGTCGGTGCTGAATTGGTCTCCCCGCATCAGCAGGCTCCAGTCCGCACCGCCGTTTGTGCTCTTATACACCACTCCTATTAAGGTGTTCTTAATCCGTCCGGCAAAATACACGATGTGCGGATTTTGCGGGTCAATTTCAATGTCATAAACCACATGCGAATCTGTCAGATTACCAGTGGAAGCAAACCAATTCGCGCCCGCGTCGGTGCTTTTGTACACACCGCCGGCATATGTTCCGGCATAAAGAATATTGCTGTTTTGAGGGTCCACCGCCAAAGATTGAATAAAGGTGTTGTCCAATCCGCTGATGCGCTGCGTCCAGCTGTTTCCCTGGTCGCTGCTCCGAAATACCCCTGCCCCGTATGTGCCAAGATACAAAACGGAAGGATTGCCAGGGTCAATTACCACAGCGGTAAAAGTACCGCCGTCGGGACCCACGGACCTGGATTGAACTGGAGGAGGCGGGTCTGGCGCCTTAAAAGCGACAGGCAGGTAGATAACCGCTCCACCCTCTGCCTCCTGGTGCCTGCTGACCGCGGAAGCCGGCGCATGCAGAAAAACCGCGGCGATAAGAGCTGCCAATAACAATACCCCGAGTGCGGATGTCGTCCTGATACGCATGTGGCGCTATACTACCAACCCTTTCGGAAGGATGAGCCTGAAATATGAATGATTATGCCACCTTTTTACACGGCTGACGATAATGCTGGCTGTTACAGGGAACGCATCACCCGGGAAAATTCCTGAACGCAAACCTCGAGCGCTTCGTCATCGATATCATGATGGGTTACAAGCCGAAAAGTACGCTTGCCGGTATCCCCGATGAGCACTCCTCGCTCTTTCAACAGCGACACAATTTCAGCGGCATCCGCACGAACATCAGGTTCCAATACCAGATATACCATGTTGGTGTAAGGTGTCCCTTTATCTATGCGCAAGCCCGGCACCGTTCTTAATCCTTCAGCCAAGAGACGCGCTCTGCGGTGGTCTTCTTCCAGGCGGTCAATCATCGTATCGAGAGCTATCAATCCCGCGGCAGCCAGAATGCCCGCCTGGCGCATCCCTCCGCCCAGCATTTTCCGCAGACGGCGGGCCTTGGCAATCATACCTCGGCTGCCGCACAAAACTGAGCCGACCGGGCAGCACAAGCCCTTGCTCAGGCAAAAGGTGATGGAATCCGCGGAACGGGCCAGCTCCGCGGCAGGAACCCCCAGCGCAGCCGCCGCGTTGAAGATTCGCGCGCCGTCAATGTGAAGCAACAGTCCATTCTGGCGCGCGAACGCCCCAACTTTATCGCTGTACTCCGGGCTTAGTGCCTGGCCGCCGCAGGCGTTCTGCGTGTTTTCCAATATGACCATGCGCGAGACAGGCTCATGAAAATCCGACGGGTCGCGCAAAGCGGCTTGCAGGTCTTCCAGGGCAAGGCTGCCGTCCGCCTGGTTTGGAACGGTATGCATCGATACCCCGCCCAGCACTGAGACACCGCCGGCTTCGTGAAGAAAGGTGTGCCCCTGCCGGCCCATAATTACCTCCGCACCCCGCTCACAAGAGGCCAACACTGCCAGCAGGTTCCCCATCGTGCCTGAGGTCACAAAAAGCGCGCTTTCCTTGCCGAGCAGCTCTGCCGCACGCGCCTCCAGACGATTAATGGTCGGGTCTTCGCCGTAAACGTCATCTCCGACCTCGGCCTCCGCCATGGCCCGGCGCATCACTGGCGTCGGTTTTGTGACTGTATCGGAACGAAAATCATAGACGCGCATATTTACTCCTGAGAGGAAAGAGTGTTAAGCGCCAGCGTCAGGTCCTCGGGCAGGACCGCCTGAAATTCAGTCGCGGTTTTCTCTCCGGGCAGGATAATCCTGAGCCTGGCGGCATGCAAAAAGAAGCGTCCCAGTGGAAGGGAGGCTTTGCGGTGGCCGTATACGCGGTCGCCGACCACGGGGCAGCCGAGATAAGCGAGGTGGACGCGGATTTGATGAGTGCGTCCTGTCAGCGGGCGCACTTCCAGCAGCGCGTGATTGCGAAAATTTTGTACCGTGTGATATTCCGAAACCGCTTTCCGGCCTTTCCCTTCGTAAACCACCGCCATCCGCTGCCGGAATTTTGGGTCTCTCCCGACCGCGGCTTCAATTCTACCGGTGGGCGTGGGCGGATGCCCGTCTGTCAGCGCCAGATAGTACTTTTCGGTTTTTCGGGACTTAAATTGCCGTACCAGCCATTCATAGGCGCTCTGGGTGCGGGCAAGCACCAAGACGCCGGAAGTCTCTTTATCCAATCGGTGCACGACGCCGGGGCGCTGCGCTTCGCCCACCTGGCGGATATCCGGCCAGCGGTACAGGGCAGCATTCACAATCGTGCCGGTGGTATGGCCGGCGCCCGGATGGACAATTATCCCCGCCGGTTTGTTAATCACAATGGTGTTGGCATCCTGATAAATGATATCCAGGGGCAGGTTTTCCGCCAGGATGCCATTCTCCTCTTGCGCGGGAAGCTCCACCGAAACGTTTTGCCCGGCTGCCAGTTTCAGGGCAGCCTTCAAGCAAACCCCACCGTCCACCAGGACTTTGCCTGCCGCAATGAGTTCCTGCAATAAAGAACGGGAATACGCCGGCAGTGATTCCGCCAGAAATTTATCCAGCCGCGCGGGTTCAGCTTTTTCGTATCGGAGCAAAGTAACCGTGGATTTCATCGAAGCGCCTGCTTTATTCCTGTGCCTGGCTCTGGTCAGAATCCGCGCCGGGCATACCTGAGGGGTGCGTCTTCTTCTCTTCCAGATACATCGCCAGGATTAACAGCCCAACCCCGACCGTCACACACGAATCCGCCACGTTAAAAACCGGAAACCTGCCCACGGCGATAAAATCGAGCACATACCCCAACCTGAAGCGGTCAATCAGGTTGCCCACAGCGCCCCCCAGCATGATGGCCAGGCAAAGACGAATGAATTTATGAGCCGGCGGGATAGTCTGGTAATAGAACAGGATTACCAGGATAATCACCGAGGTGAACACTTTTAGCACCGTGTTTCCGTTCTGAAACGTACCAAAAGCCGCGCCAGTGTTCTGCCAGTACACAATGCGGAAGAAATCCGAAGGCGGGAAAGGCAGCCAGGCCTGCCCCAGCGACAGGTTCTGACGGATGATAAATTTTGTCAGCTGGTCCAATACGATGATAACCAGCGCGATGCCAATCAACAGCAAATTTGATTTTAGTTTGGTTTTCAGCAAAACTACCTTCCTCAGTTACGCTTTCTGAATGCGAATGGTGAGCTGCTCATTGTCAAAGCTGTCGCTGGCACTAATCCAGGTACCGCCTTCTTCAATATTTTCCAGCTCGACTGCCAGCGTTTCGGCTTTAATCAATTCCGCGCTGGCGCTGACGGCCGCGCTGAGCTGCGGCGTGGCCGTGTAATGCAGACGAATGCGGTCGCTGATATCCAATCCGCCGTCTTTCCTCAGGGTTTGCACGCGCCGAATGAATTCGCGCGCCAGCCCTTCATAAATCAGTTCCTGCGTCAGATGAATATCCAACGCTGCCATGTATGGCCCATCGGAGGCCACTTCCAGACCTTCCCGCGCGGTGGTATGCACTTCCACTTCATCCGGTTGAATCTCGTAGTATTTCCCATCCACTTTTACAACCAGATTGATGCCCTCCAGCAGCTTTTGGGCGCTTTCCTGAACCGGAAGAGCCAGGATCGCTTCACGAATCTTTGGGAAGAGATTCTTATACTTTTGTCCAAGCTGCTTGGGCAGCGGATTTATCCGATAATCCACAGCTTCCCCCGCGCCGCTGAGCAGGCGCACAGACTTGACATTCAGTTCATCCATCAGCACGTCTTTAAACCGTTCGACCAGTTCGCCGTCTTCGGCGGAACCCATGGCAAAGGATACCCCCGCCAGCGGCTGACGAACCTTAATATTGGATTTGTTGCGAGCTGCATGCCCCAAGGAAGCCAGGCGCATCACAAGAGCCATATCGCGGTTCAGTTTTTCGTTGATTTTCGCTGGGTCAGCTTTAGGCCATTCAATCAGATGAACTGAAACTGGCGCGTCCTTGTTCACTCTGCGCACCAGGTTTTGATAAAGCTCTTCTGCCATAAATGGCATGGTTGGCGCCAATAATCCAGCCAGCGTGGTGAGCGCTGTGTAAAGCACTTCGTACGCCGCGGCTTTGTCTCCGTCCGATTCACTCTTCCAGAAACGCCGGCGGGACCGCCGCAGATACCAGTTCGAGAGCTGGTCCACAAAAGTTTCAATTGGTCTGGTCGCTCCCAGCACATCGTAAGCTTCGTACGCCGCGGTCACATCCCGCACCAGCGCATTCAATGAGGAAAGCAGCCAGTAATCCATCTGTGTGAATTGCGGGATGACATCCATATCCGGCTTCCACTGGTCCAGGTTGGCGTACGTGACAAAAAACGAATAGGTGTTCCACAGCGTCAGGCTGAAAGTACGCAGCACCTCCCCCACCAGGTCCGCGCTGAAACGGCGTTCGTTGCCAGAGGGGCTGGAAGTATACAGATACCATCGGACAGCGTCCGCGCCGTGCTGGTTGATGACCTCCCAGGGGTCCACCACATTCCCGCGGGATTTGGACATCTTCTGTCCCTCCCCGTCCAGGATAAGCCCCAGGCAGATAACATTCTTAAAGCAAATGCTGTCAAAAACGAGCGCGCTGATGGCCAACAGGGAATAAAACCACCCGCGGGTTTGGTCAACTGCCTCACAGATGAAATCAGCAGGAAACTGCTGCTTAAATTCTTCGATATTTTCGAACGGGTAATGCCACTGCGCCACTGGCATCGCTCCGGAATCAAACCACACGTCAATCAATTCCTTCACGCGCCGCATGGTACCCTGCCCGCAGTCCATGCAGGTAAACTGCACGCTGTCGATAAAGGGCCGGTGCAAGTCCATCCTGGAGAGGTCGCGGCCGGATAGTTCGCTTAACTCCGCGACGGAACCGACACAGCGCTGCTTATGACAGTGCGAGCATTCCCACACGGGCAGCGGCGTGCCCCAATAACGATCCCGCCCCAGCGCCCAATCGATATTGTTTTCCAGCCAGTTGCCAAAGCGGCCGTTCTTAATGTGCTCCGGCACCCAGTTGATTTCCTGGTTTAGCGCGACGAGGCGGTCTTTAATTCTGCTCGTGCGGATGAACCAGGTCGGGCGGGCAAAATATAACAGGGGCGTGCTGCAGCGCCAACAGAATGGATAGGTATGTGTGTAGTGGGACGCTTTGAGAAGCAGCCCGCGTTTATCCAGTTCTTCCGTGATAGAAGGGTCCGCGTCCTTGACGAACACGCCCGCCCACGGAGAGACCTCTTTTTTGAACTTTCCCTCATCCGTGATGGTCATCAACACGGGGAGATCATATTCTTTGGCTACTGCCATATCATCCGCTCCGAACGCGGGAGCGATATGCACCAGACCTGTGCCGTCCGAAGTGGTGACATACTCCGCGTTCACGACGTAATAGGCCGGTTTGTCTGTCGGGAGGAAAGTGAACAGCGGGGCATATCGTTTCCCTTTTAGAGCACGGCCTTTAAAGGTCTTAAGCACCTTCACCGGGGTATCGCCAAACACCGCGTCGATGAGGTCTTTCGCCAAAATCAAGCGCTCACTGCTGATGCCGTCAGCGCGTGAGACCAACGCGTACTCCACCTCCGGATGCGCTGCCACTGCCACGTTGCCCGGCAGCGTCCAAGGGGTCGTCGTCCAGACCAACAGATAAGTATCGGGCTCATCCACCAAAGGGAAACGCACAAACACAGAAGGGTCTTCCGCGTCGCGGTAGCCCTGGGCCACTTCGTGGTCCGAAAGCGGCGTACCGCAGCGCGGACAATAAGGCACCACCTTGAATCCCTGATAAAGCAGGTCTTTATCCCAGATGGATTTCAGCAGCCACCAGACAGATTCGATATAGTCGTTGCGGTAAGTGACATAAGCGCGCTCAAGGTCCACCCAGTAAGCAATGCGTTCCGTCAGTTTTTCCCAATCCTGAATCCTTTCAAAGGCGGATTCCCGGCACAGCGCGTTGAATTTTTCGATGCCGTAGGTTTCGATTTGAGATTTATTGGTGAAACCGAGCTTCTTCTCTACCTCAATTTCAACAGGCAGCCCATGCGTGTCCCACCCTCCCCGGCGGTCCACGTAATACCCGTTCATGGTTTTATACCGCGGGAACATATCCTTGAACACGCGCGCCAACACGTGGTGAATGCCGGGTTTTCCATTCGCGGTTGGCGGACCCTCAAAAAAGACAAAAGGCGGGCGGTCTTTGCGCTCATCGGAAGACTTTTTAAAAACTTCATTCATCTTCCAGAAACGCAAAATGCCTTCTTCCAGGACCTTGACATTTAACTTTGGTGAAACAGGGTTAAACATACTCCTCCACAAAAAAGCTCGTCCCAAAACAGGGACGAGCAAAAACTCGCGGTACCACCCTGGTTCCCGGAAAATTCCAGGCAACTCAGCAGGTTTACCCACAGGGGCAAACATCGCTGCTAATAACGCAGCAGCCGTGCGTCTCACTTACTGACCCGCAGGCGTTCAGTTCGCGGCTCCGGAAGGATTTTGGGCTCGGCTTACCGCCCCGGCTCGCACTGTCCCGGGTTCGCTGACGGAGCAGACCGGCCTACTCGTTTCCATCAATGCCTTTAACGAAATGAAATTATCCCATAAAATCACCTGATGGTCAACATTTCCCACCAATTCAGTCTGTCCTTTCATTCCGCCCTCTGAGGACTATCGTATCAGAAACCCGGAAGATTCCAAAAAGGAAGAAGTCACTTTTAGTGCTTAATGCGCAGGGATTTAATAACACCCCTCGCGGGGTGTTTGGGTGCCTGGACGGTTTCGAACCCTCAACCTCCTCATCCACAGTGAGGCGCTCTGCCGTTGAGCTACAGGCACCATATAGGCGGTCATTCTATCACAGGGCTGGGCGCTGCGCAAGGATGCGCGCGAGCTGGTTTTCCAGTTCCGCCTCGGGCACCACCTGCTGGGTCCGGCTTGCAAGGTCTTTCAGAACGACTTCGCCGCGCGCGATTTCATCGGGTCCAATCACCAATGCCGCCCGCGCTCCCAGCCTGTCTGCGTATTTAAGCTGTTTGGCAAGTTTTTCTGTGCCTGGATAAGTCAAAACCTTAAAACCAGCTCTTCTCAGGCGCGCAGATACGCGGCTGGAAATGGTCTGACAGTTTTCGTCAAATACAGACACAAACACAGCATCCGCCGCGGCATTCACCGCAGGAATCAGGCCCAGGGATTCCAGGAGCAGGAGAATGACAACGTCGCCCATGGCAAAGCCCACGCCGGGCAGCGGCCTGCCGCCAACATCACCTACCAGATTGGCGTAATGCCCGCCGCCCAGGATAGCCCTGAAGCTGCCGGTTGTGTCGCGGGCTTCAAAGACCGTGCCGGTGTAATAATCCAGCCCGCGGATGATTTTTGGTTCAAAAGCGGTATATTCGCGCACTCCCAGGGCTTCCAGGCTGGCAAACAGCGCCGAAAGCTCTCTGGACTGCTGCCAAAGGTCCGTGTTGCTCAATAAAGACTTTAGCGCTTCCAGCTGCTCAGAGTTTAATCCCAGTTCAAGCGCGTTTCTATCCCACACATCCGCGGTTTGCTTGTCAATCCGGTCAATCAGGCGCAGCACAGCGGGTTTCAGCTCCGCCTGGATGCCGATGCGGGAGAGTTCTGCGTCCATCAGCCGGCGGTCGTTAATCAGGATTTTTACCTGGTCAGGCTTCAGCCCGACACCGCGCAGGAATTCCGCCGCGACGGCGATAAGTTCCGCGTCCGCGGAGATGTGGTCAGAGCCAATCAGGTCTATGTTCCATTGGAAGAATTCGCGGGTGCGCCCTTTTTGCGGGCGTTCATAACGCCAAAATGGCCCGAATGACCACCAACGGCAGGGAAAAACCAGTTCATTTTGCCGTGATGCCACCATGCGCGCCAGCGTCGGAGTAAGCTCAGGCCGCAGCGCGATGTTCTCACCGCTGCGGTCAGGAAACACAAATGCCTGTTCTTTTACCAACTCTTCGCCGGATTTTGCGGCATAAAGGTCAATGGTTTCAAGGCAGGGACCGTCGTACGCCTGGTAGCCAAAGGCGGAGGAAACCTCTTCCACTTTGGATACCAACCACCTGCGGACAGCCATCTCCTCAGGGTAAAAATCCCGCGTGCCCTTGACGCTTTTCACAATTCGTTCCATTTTTCAGTCCTTCAAGAAATATTAATAAAGTATATCACGCGGAAAATCGGGTAAAATTAGTTAATTAAAGGGCCATTCTCAAGGATAACAATGAAAATTCGCCAAATATTGGAAATCTCCCAAGGTAAACTGCTGACACCCCATGTGAATCTGGATATGGAAATCCTCGGAGGATACGCGGGAGACCTGATGAGTGATGTTCTTGCCAGCATTCAGCCTGAATCTGTCCTGATTACCGGCCTAAGCAACCCACAGGTCATCCGCACCGCTCTCATCGCCGACGTTCGCCTGGTAATCTTCGCGCGAGGTAAACAACCTCCGCAGGAAACCATCACGCTGGCCATTGAAGAAAGATTTCCAATAATCACCTCCGACCTCGGTGTTTACGAAATAAGCGGAAGATTGATGCAGAACGGACTGCCCAGCTTCGAAAAACGCATGCTGCACGCCTTTGACCGCGACTGATGTAAAACATGGTCTCCGATAAACCCCTCATCACTGACGACGAAGCCGCAAAGATTACCCGCGTGGAAGAGCTCGCGTATGAGCTCACCGTTGGCGAGGTGATGACCAAAAAAGTCTTTGCCCTGCGGCCCGAGCAGACCATGCGCGAAGCACTGGACGAATTCAAGAAGTTCCGCATTTCCGGAGCTCCGGTCGCGATTGATGGAAATCTTTGTGGGATTCTTTCCATTGAAGATTTAATTCGTTCCCTGCGCGACGGCCGTATCGACCTGACCGTAGCGGATTACATGACCAGTAATGTCATCACAGTTAAACAAGAAGACCAGGTAATTGAAGCCCTGAAATTGTTCGTCAAATGGAATTTGGGCAGGCTGCCGGTTCTGGACAGCAGTAATAAACTGGTTGGTATCCTCACCAAAGGCGATATTACCAACGGCTTGCTCAAAGCGCTGCAGAAAGACTTTGAAGCTGAGGAACTAATTCGCTACCGCGCCTCCCATCTCTTTGAGGACATTGTCTCGGACCGCAGCACGCTGACTTTGCGATACAACGTCAAGAAAAACGACTTCTCACGCGGAGGGGCGGCTTCCAATAACATCAAGAAAGCCCTGCTCAGGCTCGGGGCCAGCCCTCAGGTAGCCCGCCGATGCGGCATCGCGGTTTACGAAGCCGAGATGAACCTGATAATTCACACCAATCACGGCGGGGTGCTGCGCGTGGAAATTGAACCCGACCGCATTACGATGGAAGCCTACGATGATGGTCCGGGCATCCCGGATATTTCGTTGGCAATGAAGCCGGGATACTCCACCGCCCCACCGGAAATCCGCGCCATGGGTTTTGGAGCCGGGATGGGGTTAGTGAACATTAAAAGCTGCGTGGACGAAATGAACCTCTCCTCCTCCCTGGACCGAGGCACCAATCTTTACATGGTCATGCACCTGGACAAGTCCAAACCATTGGCATGATCGAAGCTGGCTTATGAATCTAAAAGAAATTCAGGACCAATTACAACTAAAGCCTCTTGCTGTTCCCATCAGCCCGGATTCCATTGAAATTCGGACGGGGTACACCTCCGATATGCTCAGCTGCGTCATGACAGGCGCGTTGAGCGGCAGCATTTGGGTAACCCTGATGGCGCACAACAACATCATTGCCGTAGCCTCTCTGCTGGATATCCCGGCCATCATTATCACTGAGAACGCCCAACCGGATGAACACACCCTAGCCAGGGCGAATGAAAAGGAGATAGCGATATTTTCCACACCCAAGCCAACCTTTGAAATTGTCGGCAGATTGTGGGAGATGGGCGTCCGGGCAGAGGAAACATGAGGATTCCTTTGTGATTGACTTTCGCGCTGAGCTGCATGTACATACTGTTCTCTCCCCATGCGCCGGAACGGATATGCTGCCTGAAACAATCGTGGAAGGCGCGCTCTTCAACGAAATAAACCTTATCGCTGTCACAGACCACAACGCCAGCTACAACGCCTCCCCAGTTAGAAATGTCGGGCTGAGAGAAGGCTTGATGGTGCTTCCTGGAATGGAATTGGAAACCCAGGAAGAAATTCATTCCATCTGTCTGTTCGACACCCTTGCCCAGCTGCACGCCTTACAAAAAATCGTGGATGCGAATCTTCCATTTTTTCCAAATAAAGAAGAATATTTCGGTCAGCAGTGGGTCGTCGATGAAAAAGGTTACAAATTTCGATTAATTAAACAGCAGCTTCTTTTTCCGGTTCAAATCTCCATCCAGAGAGCCTGCCAGATTGTCAAAGACCTGGGAGGTCTATTTTTTCCGGCGCATATCAATCGCGAAGCCAACGGTCTGCTTTCGCGCCTGGGCACCGTTCCTCCGGACCTGGATGTCCAAATTGTGGAGATAAACCGGCGCACGACCAGGGAGGCTATCCGGAAACGCTATCCCGAATTAGCCCGCTACCACATTCTCCAAAGCGGCGATGTGCATTACCTGGACGGCTTCTTAGGCGCGAACACATTCAGCGCCGCCGACACATCTCTCAAAGCGATTACTGAAGGGATTCTGAACAGCGGTTGAGTTTTTCCCCTCAGGCATTTCTTAAAAAAGCTGCCAAAAATCATTGACCAATCGGGTTGTTGGAGTTAAACTATTTGCATCTTTTTTCACAAAGGATAATTATTTCGCGCTCAGGAGCACTCATGACCTCTTCCGATAACAATGTGACCTTCAATCCCCTGGAAAATCCAGAACAAAAAGCGATCATCGACGCCATTATTGACGAAAATCTTCACCTGAATGGCGCAACGATGGTAATCCTGAACCAGGTTCAGGAAAAAATCGGCTTCATTTCCAAACCGGTCCAGGCATACATTGCGGGAAGATTGGGAGTGCCAATATCCAAAGTTCACGGCGTCGTTTCCTTTTATTCTTTCTTCACCACCACGCCGCGTGGAAAACACACCATAAAATTCTGCCTGGGAACCGCCTGTTATGTAGGTGGTATTGACCAGATTATTGAAAAAGCCAAGCAGCTGCTTGGTATTGAGCCCGGCCAGACAACCCCCGACGGACTGGTCACGCTGGAAGTATGCCGCTGCGTTGGCGCCTGTAGCCAGGCCCCTGTCGTGGTCGTGGATGATAATATCCGCGGAAGAATGCAGCCAAATCGCTTCCCCAAGATTATTCAGGACATTCAAAATCAAGAGGCTGCTAATTGAGAGAAATCGCCCTGCATATCCTTGATATCGCTGCCAACAGCATATCGGCAGGTGCCAGGAATATTTCTATCAGTATCATCGGAAACCGCAAGGATGACGCACTGGATATTACGATTTCCGATGATGGGAAGGGAATGACTCCGGAAATGGTCCAAACGGTGACAGACCCATGGACCACCAGCCGGACTGAAAGGAACGTAGGTTTAGGAATACCCTTGCTGAAAGCAGCCGCAGAAGCGTGCAATGGTTACTTCAACATTACTTCGGAGCTGGGCAAGGGTACCAAGGTGCAGGTTCATTTTCAGCTCGGTCACATCGACCGCATGCCGTTAGGAGACCTGCCGAGCACATTTTTAGCTCTGATTGTTGGGACGCCTGATGTCCATTGGGTTTTTCAGGTTAAGCATGACAGCAAAGAGTTCTTCTTCGACGATGCCCAAATCAAGAATGAACTCGGCAAAGATTGCCTTGCTGAACCGGAAGTCATCCGATACATACGGGAAATTTTTACTGAAGGAATTGAAGCTTTAGCGTTGAATTAAGGAGAGTAATATGCCAACCATTAAATCGCTTGAAGATCTGAAAAAAATGCGCGAAGAAGCCTTGCGCAAACAGGAACTGAAAACAACCACCGGCAAGACTGAAATAATTGTCGGAATGGGAACCGTAGGGATTGCCGCGGGAGCACGCGAAACCCTCAAAGCCATCCTCGAATTTGTTGACAGCAACCACCTTGAAAATATCATCATCCGCCAGACCGGCAACATCGGGATTGACTCTTTTGAGCCGGTCGTCCAGGTGGTCTTGCCAGGACAGGAAAAAGTGACCTACGGCCATGTTAATCCTGAGATCGCGAAAATCATCATGGAAGAACATGTCGTAAGAGGCAAAGTCGTTCCAGATTATCAGATCAAAGGCTAACTTCTTTGAAGTTTATCGACACCTTGAAAATTACTACTCGGAAGGAATATTATGGCGTTCTATAGATCTACTGTGCTTGTTTCTGTCGACCCGATTTGCGTGGAAAAAGGCGCTTACGAACTAATTGACACTTTGAATGATGAGTTGATCAAACAAGGACTGATCGACGAAGTGCGCATTTTGGAAACCCCCCGTTTGGGTGATCCTCAGAAGTACGGTCCGGATATGGTTGTCTACCCCGAAGGCACGCATTACACCAACCTGACCTACTACGAAATTCCGCGCCTGGTCGAAGAGCACTTTATCAAAGGACGCATCCTCAAGCAGTATGCCGCGAAAATGCAAGACGCTATTGACGAAGAGCTCAGCGCGCCAAAGTCCAAGGAAATCCGCGTCGTGCTGCGCAACGTCGGCGTGATTGACCCCCGCAATATCGAAGACTATATCGCCAACGACGGCTATATGGCGCTCGGCAAGGTTCTCACGGAAATGACCCCCGAAGAGGTCATCCAGGAAGTGCTGGATGCCAAGCTTCGCGGCCGCGGCGGCGCCGGCTTCCCCACCGGCCTCAAGTGGCGTTTTGCCCGCCAGGCCGAAGGGGACGTGAAGTACATCATCTGCAACGCGGATGAAGGCGACCCGGGCGCGTTCATGAACCGCCGTGTTTTGGAAGGCGACCCGCACTCGGTCATTGAGGGCATGATTATTGCCGCATACGCGATTGGAGCGAAACAAGGCTACATCTACTGCCGCGCCGAATATCCCATCGCGGTCAGCACAATGAACCTCGCGATGAAACAAGCCCGCAGCCTCGGCCTGCTCGGAAAACACATCCTGGGCACGGACTTCAGCTTTGACCTGGAGATGCGTATGGGCGCCGGCGCATTTGTCTGCGGCGAGGAAACCGCATTGATGGCGTCCATCGAAGGCAGCAGAGGTGAACCGCGCACGCGGCCGCCTTTCCCGGCGCAAAAAGGTTTGTGGGGAAGACCCACCAACATCAATAATGTTGAAACATATGCCAACGTCCCCCAGATTATCCTTAAGGGCGCGGAATGGTTTGCCAGCATGGGTACTGAAAAGAGTAAAGGCACCAAAACCTTTGCCCTGGCTGGTGATGTAAAGAATACCGGTTTGATTGAAGTGCCGTTTGGCATCACGCTGCGGGAAATCATCTTCGACGTTGGCGGCGGAATAAAAAACGACAAGAAATTTAAAGCCGTACAGACCGGCGGCCCCATGGGCGGATGTCTGCCGGAGCATTTGCTGGATCTGCCTGTGGATTACGAGACCCTCGGTCAGGCTGGTTCTATCATGGGCTCCGGGGGTATGATTGTGATGGATGAAGGCACGTGCATGGTCGACATTGCCCGTTTCTTCCTCGAATTCATCCAGGACGAATCCTGCGGAAAATGCGTTCCCTGCCGGGTTGGCACACACAGACTGCTTGAGATATTGGAGAAGATCTGTGACGGCCGCGGCGAAGACGGTGATATTGAAGAATTGCAGGAGTTGAGCGAACAGATTCGGCGCAACAGCCTTTGCGGCCTTGGGCAAGGCGCGCCAAATCCCGTTGTTTCCACGCTTGTCCATTTCATGGACGAATACAAAGCGCACATCTACGAAAAACGCTGCCCAGCCAAGGTCTGCCGCAGCTTAATCAGATACGAAATCCAGGATGGTCCCTGTACAGGTTGTACTGTCTGCGCAAGGAACTGCCCGGTCGGCGCCATCAGCGGCGAGCGCAAGCTCACCCATGTTATCAATCAAGATGTTTGTATTAAATGCGGTATTTGTCATCAGGTTTGTCAGTTTGAGGCCATAAATGTAATTTGATCAGCACTTCCGAACAGGAGCAAAGGATGGCAGAAAACAAGTACGCCAAAGATGAGACCATCAGGCTTGTCAACGAAATCGTAGCGTCCACAGGGACTACCAGGTCGGACCTGATCCCAATTCTCCAGAAGGTCACCAACAATCTTGGTTATATCTCCCAGGACGCCATTCAGCAGATTTCGGCCTTACTTAAAATTCCAACCAGGGAAATCGCGTCCGTTGCCACGTTTTATCGGATGCTTTCCACGCAGCCGCGCGGCCGGCACGTTGTCCAGTTTTGTGAAAGCGCCCCATGCCATATCGTTGGTGGAAGAGAAGTATACGCCGCCCTCAAAAGCGCTCTACAGCTTGAGCCGGGCCAGACTTCCGCGGACAACAAATGGACATTCATCACCACAAGCTGCCTGGGTATTTGCGGAGTTGGTCCGGTAATCTTGATCGACACTGATATTCATGGGAATGTGACGCCGGACCAGGTTCCGGGCATTCTGGCTAAGTACGCATAAGGAGCTGCGATGAAAACCGTTAGATCCATGGTTCTTGTTTCAAGTGACCCGGAAAGTCAGAAACGCGGTTCCGCCGATATCTTCGCGGCCTTTGAACGGTTACTTAACCAATATGAACTCACTGACGAAATCCAATTAACCTACGCCAGCGATATCGGAAAAAGCGCCGCTGTTCCTTTGGTCATGATATATCCCGAAGCGGTTATCTACGGCCCGCTTGAGGTTTCGGATATTCCTCATATTGTCGAGGAACATCTCTATAAAGGCCGTATTGTTGAGGAAAAGATTGCCCCGCGCTACAACCTGTCCGGCCATGTTGCCTGGCTGCAAGCCCGCAAAGGCACCTTGCCCGCTGAAAACCGCGTGGTGCTGAAAAATGTTGGCATTATCGATCCGGATTCCATTGATGATTATATTGTCCAGGACGGTTATCAGGCGCTTGGCCTCGTCTTTGACATGAAGCCTGAGGATGTCATTAAAACCATCACAGACTCAGGGCTGCAGGGACGCGGCGGCGCAGGTTTTCCGACCGGCCTGAAATGGAGTTTTGTTCGCAAAGCTGCTGGAACAAAAAAGTATGTCATCTGCAACGCGGATGAAAGCGAGCCCGGCACCTTCAAGGACCGCGTAATCCTGGAAGGTGACCCGCACCGCATCATCGAAGCCATGCTCATTGCCGGTTATGCTGTTGGCGCTGATGAAGGCTATATCTATATCCGCGGTGAGTACCAACTCGCCTTGCAGCGCCTGGACGCGGCCATCAAGCAGGCAGAGGCCTACGGATTTTTGGGTGAAAACATTTTCGGCTCGGGCTTTAACTTCCATATGCATGTTCACGCGGGCGCGGGAGCCTATATCTGCGGTGAGGAAACCGCGTTGATTGAGTCTCTCGAAGGCAAACGCGGCGAACCCAGGTCCAGGCCGCCCTACCCAACGACCGAAGGCCTTTGGGGAAAGCCGACCTTAATTAATAACGTGGAAACGCTGGCGAACATCCCCCCCATTATCCGCAACGGCGCGGAGTGGTTCCGGAAGATGGGTACAACCTCCAGCCCCGGCACAAAGGTCTGCACCATCCTGGGCAATGTGAATGAAAAAGGCCTGATAGAAGTACCCATGGGGATTACTCTGCGGGAAATTATCACCATTTATGCCAAGGGCATGAAAGATGGCAATTTTAAGATGGCCCAGACCGGCGGTTCCGGCGGCTCTATCATCCCGTCAAGCCTTCAGGATACACCGATGGATTTTGAATCCTACCGAAAAGCGGGCGTCTCGCTTGGTTCCGGAGCGCTCTTGATTTGCAATGACAGCGTGTGCATTGTCGACCTGGCGGTGGTGCTGACGAACTTCTTCAGGGTTGAATCCTGCGGAAAGTGTACGCCGTGCCGAATTGGCACAAAACGCGCTTACGACCTGCTGGTTGGCATCAGCAAAGGGCAAGGCAAGATGGAAGACCTGGCAGAGCTGGAAACCCTCAGCCACGACCTGATTGCCTTATCCAACTGCGGCCTCGGTCAGACTGCCGGCACGCCGCTGAAAGATATGTTTAATTACTTCCGCGCTGAAGTGGAAGCTCACATCAAACTTGGCATTTGCCCTTGCGGCATCTGTCCAATGCACGATTAATCAACATTATTAGACTTGCGAGGTATATATGGCAGACAACACAATTTCAGTTGACGATCTCACCCCCCCAGAAATAGCCGCGAAGGCAGTGAATGTTGGCATCAAGAAGGCCAATCTTGATTTTGGGAGCATGTTTGTCCTGGCTCTCTTTGGCGGCGCCTTCATTGGCATCGGCGCCATACTGGCAACAACCGTCGGCACCAATGGAGCGGATTTTCCATACGGACTGAATTCGCTGCTCAAAGGCCTGATTTTCACCGTTGGCCTGGTTCTGGTCATCGTCGCGGGCGCGGAGCTCTTCACCGGCAACGCTCTGATGATACTGGCTGTTCTCAGCAAAAAAATCACCCTCGGGAAGATGCTGCGCAACTGGGGTATCGTCTACATTGGCAACCTGATTGGCGCGCTCATTCTCGCCCTCATCATGTTCATGGCCAAACAATACACTTTTGCCGGCGGAGCTATTGGGAAGACCGCGCTCACAGTCGCGAACGCCAAGAGCGGTCTGACGTTCACCTCAGCGCTGGGATTGGGAATAATGTGCAACATCCTGGTCGATCTGGCTGTCTGGATGACCTTCTCCGCCCGCACCACCGCGGGCAAAATCGCCGCCATCATCCTCCCAATCAGTTCATTCGTCGCCGCGGGTTTTGAACACAGCATCGCGAACATGTACTTCATTCCTTTCGGGCTGTTCATCAAAGCGTTTGACCCCGCGTTCGCGTCACAGGCCGGGGAGTTCGCGAATCTTACCTGGGCGAACTTCTTCGTGAAGAATCTCCTTCCTGTTACGCTCGGCAACATTATCGGAGGCGCAATCTTTATTGGTGCTGCTTATTGGTTCATCTACCTGAGAAAACAAAAGTAACACACTGACATTAATTTTATTGGCATAGAACATCTCGTAGAAGGAAAACGCTATGGTTAACTTGAAAATAAACGGCCGGGACGTCCAGGCACAGCCGGAATGGACTGTTCTCAAGGCAGCGCAAAATGCGGGAATTACCATTCCTACATTGTGCAACCACAAAGACCTTTCACCTACCGGCGCGTGCCGCATGTGCCTGGTCCAGGTCAAAGGAGCGCGCGGATTGACCACCTCCTGCACCACACCTGTGGCGGAGGGAATGGAAGTCGTGACCGAAAATGAGGAGCTGGCAAAATCCCGCCGCTCTGTGCTCAAGCTGTTACTCAGTGTCTATCACGACGCCGGTTACGCGAACAACGAGGCGGATAATGAACTTTACAGGTGGGCGCGGTTCTACGACCTTGACCCCAAAAAGCTTATGTCGCCCACGCCGCGGTATCCCATCGATCAAGACCCCAACCCGTTTGTTTTTGTTGACCTGAACAAATGCATCCTGTGCACCCGCTGCGTGAGAGCCTGCGCGGAAGTTCAGGGCCGCTTTGTGTGGGGCATATCTGAACGAGGTTTTGAATCCCATCTGGCGGCAGGCATGGACCAGACCATGCTGGAAGCCCGCTGTGAATCCTGCGGCGCCTGCGTGGCTTATTGTCCTACCGGAGCGCTCGCGCTTAAGCCCTCCGTGTACGCGCCTGCCGCGGAAAAGAAGGTTACCACCACGTGCAATTACTGCGGTGTTGGGTGTCAATTTGACCTCAACGTCGCGGACAATCAGGTTGTCCGCGTGACCTCCAACCCGGATGCCCCCGCCAACGGGATGCATCTGTGCGTCAAAGGTCGCTTTGGCTACTCTTATGTGCATCATCAGGACCGCCTGACCAAACCGCTGGTGCGTGAATACCTCCTCAAGGGAGAAGCGCGGCCTTCCAAAAAAGACCGCGGCCCGTGGGTCGAAACAGATTGGGATACCGCTTTAAATCTGGTCGCTGAAAAGTTAGCCAAAACGCGCGATACTTATGGACCAGACAGCGTTGGCGTTCTTTCCTCGGCAAAATGCACCAACGAAGAAAACTACCTGATGAACAAGTTTGCCCGGCAGGTCATCGGAACCAATAACATCGACCACTGCGCGCGTCTTTGCCATGCCAGCACTGTGGCCGGACTTGCCACGGCTTTGGGTTCAGGCGCGATGACCAACTCGATGAAGGATATCGCCGAGAACGCCAATTCCATTATGGTCATCGGTTCCAATACCACCGAGCAGCATCCTGTCTTTGGCTCAAAAATCCGTCAGGCTGTCCTGCGCCGGGGCGTGAAATTGATTGTGGCTGACCCCCGCCAAATTGACCTGTGTGAATTCGCGGTGCTGCATCTGCAGCAAAAACCCGGCACAGATATTCCGTTGATTAACGGCCTGATGAACATTATCCTCGAAAAGGGTTATGTCAACACGGCTTTCGTGGAAGAACGGACGGAAAACTTTGAAGCCGTGGTTGAGAACGTCAAGCTTTATCCTCCGGAGAAGGTTTCGAAGATTACCGGCGTTCCGGTCGAACAGCTCTATCAGGCGGTCGAAATCATTGTCAAGAACGCCCCCATGGCAGTTTTCTGGGCGATGGGCATCACACAGCATACCGTTGGTGTTCACAACGTCTTCGCGCTGGCTGATTTACAGATGATGCTGGGCAACTTCGGCATCCCAGGCGGCGGCGTCAATCCTCTGCGCGGGCAGAATAATGTGCAGGGCGCCTGCGATATGGGCTGTCTCGTCAATGTCTATCCCGGCTATCAGGCGGTTACCGCGGAAGCCTCCCAGCGCAAATTTGAGGAAGCCTGGGGAACCAGCCTGTCCAACAAAGTTGGCAAGACGGTGACAGAAATTATCCCCGGCGTGCTGGAAGGCACCACCAAAGCCCTTTACATTCTTGGCGAAAACCCGGCTATGACCGATCCGGATACCAATCACATCCGCCACTGCCTCGAAGAGCTGGAATTCTTCGCGCTCCAGGATATTTTCCCCACCGAATCCTCGGCATACGCCGACGTGCTCCTGCCCGGTGTTTCCTTTGTTGAAAAGACCGGCACCTATACCAGCACCGAGCGCCGCGTTCAGATGCTCCATCAGGCCGTCACCCCGCGCGGGGAGGCCCGCCAGGACTGGGAAATCATCTCGGACCTCGCGCGCAGGATTATTAACCTGGGCGGACGGCGCATCTACCCGACCCCTTGGTCCGGATGGAACTATTCCAGCCCCGCGGAAATCATGACTGAAATCGCCGCGCTCACCCCAAGTTACGGCGGTATTTCTCATCAGCGCCTTGATGCCGGAGAAAGCCTGTGCTGGCCCTGCCCGACCCCGGACCATCCCGGCACACCAATCCTGCATATTGGCAAATTCACCCGCGGAAAAGGTAACTTCATCCCCGCTATCCACCTCGATCCCGCCGAATTGCCCGATGAGGAATACCCGATGATGCTCACCACAGGCCGCGTGATTTATCACTGGCACAGCGGTGAACAGACCCGCCGGGTGAAGGAACTGATGGAAGTCTACGGAGAAGCGCTGATTGAGGTCTCCCCTGCCGATGCCCACAAACTTGGCCTAAATAAAGAGGTAAACAAAGTCAGAGTTACCTCAAGGCGCGGTTCCATCACAGCGGGGGCCTGGGTGACGGACAGGGTGCCGGAAGGCTTGATTTATGGGAACTTCCACTTCCCGGAGAACAACATCAACTACCTTACAAAGGCTGCCCTCGACCCCATCGCGAAGATTCCGGAGTTCAAGGTAACTGCCGTCAAAGTGGAAGCAGTCGCGTAAACGAATAACAAAAAAAGCCCGGCGAACAGCCGGGTTTTTTGTTTAATTTTCTTTTGCCAGCGCCTCCGCCCGCGTGAAATCCTCCGGAGTGTTGATATTAAAAAACGCCAGCCCGCGCGGGTCATACTCGCGGCAGAATTCCATATCCAGTTCCAATACCTGCACATCAGGAAACCAGGAAATCAGCCGCCTTTTTTGTTCCTGGATTGCCTTCTGGATGGCGGCACGGCAAACATCGCGCCTGTATACTGCATGGAGAGGCTCAAAATACTCTGATGCGCTTTTGGGCACTGCCGCGTCCAGACCAGTTTGCCGCAGCAAGTCCGCGGCGGCAGCAAGAATTCCGGCATTCGCGAAAGGTAAATCGCAAGCAACCACCGCGACCAGTTCGTATTGGGCTTCCGTCATCGCGGTGAAAAGACCGCCGAGCGCGCCCAGCCCGGAGATCGTGTCTGGAACCACTCTGACCGGCAGGTCGGGCAGCTGCGCTTCAGCGTTGCAGACGACCAGTACCTCAGCTGCGATGGGAGAGAGATTGCGGTAAAGTCTCTCTAATAACGGCATTCCCAAAAACGGCAGAAGGGATTTTGGTGTACCCATCCTGCTGGAATTTCCGCCGGCTTGAATGACTAAACTTAAGGGTTCCAAAGCCTGTCTTTCCGCATCCATAGCATCTGAAAGTCAATTATAATGGGCTTCTACCAACCAGCCTGTCTCACAGGCAAATTCTGTTGGAAAGAGTCTTTACATCTCAGGCAAACCTCACATGGAAATCGGAATGAATCAGGCCGCCATAAACAAAAAAATTTTGAGCTATTCCGGCAAAACTGACACATTGGTCGAGACCAGTAAACCCGTGGTAAATGAACATTCAGCCGCCTTAATCGTGAACGGCCAGCACTGGCTCACTTTCATTTGCTCCCCCACCGACCTTGAAGCGCTTGCGCTCGGGTTTTTATATGGGGAAAATGTAATTGATGACCCGGCAGAAGTTCAAGCAATTACTTTGGAGGATAACGCCTCTCGCATTGTGGTCAACCTTTCGCATCAGGCCGATAAACCGACCCATTTTCACCGCACGTCCACCGGTTACGGATTGGATAAACAGCTAAATCCGCCCAATCTGCCGAATGATTTTCACGTTTCCCCGGCTCAGGTTTTGGATTTATACCGCATGTTTCTTGACCAGCAGGAATTGCACGAGCATGTGGGCGGGTTTCACAGCGCGGGCCTGAGCGACGGCATCAGCGTCCCTATCATGGTGGAAGATGTGGGCAGACACAACTGTGTGGATAAGCTTACCGGCTTATTCCTGTTGAAAGGCCGGCCTTTTGTGCCGCGCCTGTTGCTCCTGAGCGGCAGAATAAGCTCGGAAATGGTTTTCAAAACCTTCGCGCTCGGCATACCGCTGATTGTTTCACGCACTTCTCCGACCGCTCTGGCAGTGGAGCGCGCCTGGGAGGCCGGGATAACCCTGATTGGGTATTTGCGCGGTTCCCAGTTTGATATCTACAGCCATCCCGAACGCCTGCGGACAGAGGGTTAGGTTTCAGGCTTGCTGGTTTCCGCCAGGAATAACGCCGCCTATGCATGAGCTCGCTGTGACGGAAAGCATCCTCGAACTTGCCAATCAGGCCGCCTCAGAAAACGGGGCCAGCCGCGTGACTGAGATTTTCCTGACCATCGGGCAGCTTTCGTCAATCGTGGCTGATTCCGTCCAGTTCTATTGGGACCATATCAGTAAGGGCACGCCCAGCGAAGGAGCAATTCTGCATTTTGAGCGCGTTCCAGCCCGGCTGCATTGCAAGGATTGCGGTGAATCGTACCAACTCAGCGAGGAGCTTTTACCTTGCCCTGCCTGCGGAAGCATCGCGCTTGAAATTATCAGCGGCGAAGAGCTGCAAATCGACCATATCGAAATTATGAAGGAAAAAGATGACACAACGGGTTGAAATTGTTCGCAAGATTCTGGACGCCAACGAGCGCATCGCGGCAGCAAACCGCGCCCTTTTGGATGAAAACAAAGTCTTTGGCGTGAATATGATGTCCGCGCCTGGAGCGGGGAAAACCAGCGTAATCATGGAAACCCTCCGCCGACTGCCTCACGGGGTACGCGCCGGGGTAATTGAGGGCGATACCGCCCCGGTCACCATCGACGCGGACAAAATCAGCGCGCTTGGCACGCCGGCCGTGCAAATCAACACCAGCGGCAGCTGCCACCTGGACGCGGTGATGGTGGAACTTGGGCTCCAAAAGCTTGACCTCAAGCTGCTCAATCTGGCCGTCATCGAAAACGTCGGAAACCTGATTTGTCCTGCCAGCTTTGACCTGGGAACGCATGCCAATATTGTCATCGCCTCCATTCCGGAAGGCGATGACAAACCGTACAAGTACCCCAATATCTATCGCGGTCTGGATGTTCTGATTATCAACAAAATTGACCTGCTGCCGTACATCGACTTCCGCATGGATTACTTCACGCGCGGAATCCAAATACTCAATCCGGATATTAAAATCTTTACCGTTTCTTGCAAAAGCGGCGAAGGTTTTGAAGGCTGGATGAGCTGGCTGATGTCAAAAATCCCGGCCAAAGACCAACTAAAGGACCTGTGAACCTCAAAAATCAGCGCTTTCTCATTACTGGGATTGTGCAGGGTGTGGGATTCAGACCCACCGTTTATTTGCTCGCGCGCGAACACCATCTTACCGGCTGGGTAATCAATACAGCCCGGGGCGTGGAAATTGAAATCCACGGCACCGAGGAACATTGCGCGGCCTTCACGCGTAGTCTGAGAGAAAACCCGCCGGCTCTGGCAAAGGTAGACAGCTTTATAGTGACCGACTCCCCTTTGCGCGCCTATTCTGAATTTGAAATTCGCCAGAGCGAAAACCGCCCCGAGGACTTTTTGCCCATCTCTCCGGACCTGGCAATTTGTGAAGCCTGCAAAAATGAGCTTTTCGATCCAAACAATCGGCGTTACCGCTATCCGTTTATCAATTGCACCCACTGCGGACCACGCTTCAGTATCGTGCGGGATATTCCCTACGACCGCGCGAATACCAGCATGGCAGGCTTTTCATTGTGCCCGGACTGCTTGCAGGAATACCACAACCCCGCCGACCGGCGCTTTCACGCCCAGCCGGTTGCCTGCCCGGTATGCGGACCGGAAATCTGGTACGAAGTCAGCGGAGAGCGCCTTTTCTGCGGCGAAGAAGCCCTGGCGGCTGCCCGCGCGGCAATTCGCGGAGGGAAAATCCTGGCGTTGAAGGGCCTGGGCGGCTTCCATTTAGCTTGCGACGCCCGCAATGCTACAGCGCTGAAAACCTTGCGCGAAAGAAAACACCGGACGGGCAAACCTTTCGCTCTGATGGCGTTCTCGCTTCAAACAATTGAAAAGTACGTTCAGCTCACCAATCAGGAAAGAGAACTGCTCACATCCCCCCAGGCCCCCATTGTCTTAGCCGAACCCACAGCGGCTGGCCGGGAAATTGCCAGACTCGCCGCCCCGGACCAAACCCGCCTGGGATTTATGCTGCCGTATACTCCGCTGCATTTACTGTTGATGCAGCCTGAAACCGACTTCCCGGAGGTGCTGGTGATGACCAGCGGAAATATCAGCGAGGAACCGCTGGCATTTCAGGACGACGAAGCCAGAAAGCGGCTGCGCGGGCTGGCGGATGCTTTTTTGATGCAGAACCGCCCCATTTACATGCGCGTGGACGATTCGGTGGTGGCAGAGCTGCGAGGGAAACCTTATCTGATTCGGCGGGCGCGCGGCTACTCGCCCGGTCAGCTGCGCATACCCAGGGCAGGGCTGCCCATTCTTGGCGCCGGCACGCAGCTCAAGAACACCTTCTGCCTGGCAAGAGAACAGTACGCCTTTGTCAGCCATTTCATCGGCGACCTGGAAAACCAGGAAACCTTGGATTCGTACGAACAGGCCGTCGGGCACTACGAAAAACTATTCCGCGTTCATCCGCAAGCGCTCGCCTGCGACCTGCACCCGGACTACCTTGCCACGCGTTACGCGCAGGCGCGCAGCAGGCAGGAAGACCTGCCGCTGACAGCCGTGCAGCACCACCACGCGCATCTGGCTGCCTGCCTGGCGGAAAACGCCTGGGAAACCGACGAGCCAGCCATTGGCCTGATTTATGACGGCACCGGCTACGGCACGGACGGCAGCATCTGGGGCGGAGAAATCCTGATTGGGGGCTATCAAAATTTCGAGCGGCGCTTTCACCTGCTGCCCGTGCCTTTGCCGGGCGGAGACCTGGCAGTGCAAAAACCAGCGCGCACAGCCCTGAGTTGGCTGGACGCTGCTGGAATCCCCGCCGAGGAATATCATCTTCCGCCAAACAGCGCGCTTGGAGACGAGGAACGCGAGGTGGTGCGGGCGCAGGTAAAAACCGGCTTCAACGCGCCACTCACCAGCAGTATGGGCAGGTTGTTCGATGCCGCCGCGTCTGTTTTGGGTATCTGCCATGAGATTACTTACGAAGCCCAGGCGGCTGTCGCCCTGGAAAGCGCCGCCGACCTCAGCGAGGCAGGCGCCTATCCCATCGCGCTTGAGGATGGGTTGATAGACCCCAGAACGATGCTGAGGGAGCTTGTCCGGGATTTGCGCGCCAGAGTCAGCATCCCAATTCTGGCAGCGCGCTTCCATAACAGCATTGTACAGGTGTCCATTGAAGCCTGCCGGATTATCAGGAAGGAAACCGGACTGCGCCATGTGGCAATTTCCGGCGGAGTATGGCAGAATATGAGAATGATGCGCGCGCTCCTGCCGGCTTTGGAAGCGGAAGATTTCATCCCGCTGTACCACCGCGCCCTGCCAACCAACGACGCCTGCGTCTCGCTTGGACAGGTTATGGTCGCGCTGCAGTCTCTGCGCAACTAAATCTTGAGGAATTTGACCATGTGCCTGGGTATCCCCGGAAAAGTCATCAAGTTATTTGATTTGGATGGAACTGCGATGTCTATCGTGGATTTTGGGGGCGTTCAACAGGAAGTATGCGTTGCCACGGTTCCAGATGTTCAGCCCGGCCAGTATGTCATTGTGCATGCCGGCTTTGCGTTGAATTTGCTTTCAGAACAGGAAGCGCAGGAAACTATTCGCCTGCTTAACGCGTTGAACGCCGCTAATCGGTCGGAAAAGGACAAGGAAACCCCGGCAGCATGAGCATGAACACCGCCACCGGATTCCGCAGCGCGGAACTGACCCACCAGCTCGCGAAAAAGATTCAGGAATCTACCACTCAGCCGTGGCACATCATGGAAATCTGCGGCGGTCAAACGCACGCCATTCTTCAATACGGCCTGGACCAGCTCCTCCCGCCGGAAATCACACTGATTCACGGCCCTGGGTGCCCGGTATGCGTCACTTCCCTTGAGGCAATTGAATACGCCCTTCAAATTTCCAGGCAGCCGGATGTCATTTTTACCTCCTTTGGGGACATGCTGCGTGTGCCTAGCGCCCGCGCCAGTCTCTTCAACACACGCGCCGAAGGCGCGGATATTCGCGTGGTCTATTCTCCCTTGGACGCGGTCAAATTGGCCCGGAACACACCTGATAAACAAGTGGTGTTCTTTGCCATCGGGTTTGAAACCACGGCGCCTTCCATCGCGGCCAGCATCCTGCACGCGGAACAAAACAAGGTCAGAAATTTCAGTATCCTCCCCGCGAATGTGTTGGTTCCGCCCGCCATGCATGCCATTCTCCGAAATCCGGATAATCGCGTTCAGGCATTTTTGGCTGCCGGCCATGTTTGCGCAGTGATGGGATATTGGGAGTATGAACCCATCGCCGCTTCTTACCGCGTTCCCATTGTGGTGACTGGCTTCGAGCCCGCGGATTTGCTACAAGGCATCCTGATGGCCGTCCGGCAGCTGGAAGCTGGGCGCTGTGAGGTAGAAAACGCGTATCCCCGAGCGGTGGCACGGGAAGGCAATCCCACGGCGCAGCGCCTGATAAATCAGGTTTTTGAGCCGGTAGACCGACAATGGCGCGGAATCGGACTTATTCCCCTTTCCGGTTTAGGGCTGCGGCAGCGCTACCAGGTTTTCAACGCGCTGAACCGCTTTCCGCTCGCGCAGGAAGCCACGGAAGAACCAGGCCTGTGCATTGCCGGGCAGGTTCTGCGCGGAGTAGCGCTGCCCTCTCAATGTCCGGCCTTCGGCAGAGAATGCACGCCCGCGTCTCCCCTTGGCGCGCCAATGGTATCATCAGAAGGGGCTTGCGCGGCTTATTACCGATACAAACGGGTAATTGCATGACAGAACCAACCTACCCAAACTTACAGAGCCCGGTTTGCCCGCTGCCCCTGCCGGCCGGCGCCCAGATTTTGATTGGGCACGGCAGCGGCGGCGGCATGACTCGCGACCTGATTGTGAACGTGTTCCAGAAATATCTCGGAAACGCGATTTTAAACGCTGGCAACGACAGCGCGCTGTTGGCCGATGAACTCACCCGGCATGCCGGTTCTCAGATGGTGGTGTCCACCGATGGGCACGTGGTTTCTCCGCTCAGTTTCCCGGGCGGAGATATTGGCAGGCTGGCTGTCTGTGGCACAGTCAATGACGTCGCGATGCTGGGAGCGCAGCCCAGGTATTTGACCGCGAATTTTATTTTGGAAGAAGGGTTTTCGATTACAGAATTGGAGCAAATCCTTGCCTCCATGGCGGATGCCTGCCGTGAAGCGGAGGTGGAGATTATTGCCGCGGATACCAAAGTCACCGAAAAAGGGAAATCGGACAAGCTCTTTATCAGTACGACCGGCATTGGCTGGGCGCCCGCCGGGCGCAGCATATCCGGGCAGAATGCCCGGCCCGGAGACGCCGTATTGGTTTCCGGTCCGTTGGGAAATCACGGCATCGCTGTCCTGCAGGCGCGCGGTAATCTTGGTTTTCAATCCGAAGTCCGCTCCGACACCGCTCCGCTCAACCACCTGGTCCGGGAGCTGTGTGACGCGGTACCCGATGTGCACGCGCTGCGGGACCCAACCCGCGGCGGGCTGGCAACCACCCTAGTCGAGATTGCCAGGCAATCGGGCGTCAGCATTTTGTTGGATGAATCGGAAATCCCTATTGATGTTCCCGTGCGGTCCGCCTGCGAGCTGCTTGGTCTGGACCCGCTGTACCTGGCGAACGAAGGTAAAGTGGTCGTCTTTGTGCCGGAAGAAAACGCGGAAACTGCTTTGGCTGCCATGCGCGAAAACAAATACGGCGCTCAGGCGCGCAGAATCGGGCAGGTAACCGGACGCTCTGACGGTCGGCTGCTGCTGCGCACAGCCTTAGGAACAACGCGCGTTTTGGATATGCTCGCCGGGGAAATGCTGCCGCGCATTTGTTAACCCCGCCGCGGAGGATAAAAGCGCGCCCGGCTCTTGAAAGCCGACTTACGGTTCTTTTGGAATGCTTACGGAGGTCATGCTTCATCAGTCGGTCCTCACCCAAGCCGCCACACCGGATGCGGTGATAGCTTTTTCATTTTCTTGACAAAAAACCTTCCAATCGTATACTTGACTTGTTAACCTACACTAAAGGCGGACGGTATGAAAATCGAATTTCAAGAGACTACCAATGATTTGCTCAAGCGCATTGATATCCACAGCCAATACGGAGCGCGGGATATCGACAGTTGGATGCTGGAAATCCTGCAGCTGCAAAAAGGCCTCCGAATCCTGGATGTCGGCTGCGGTGCGGGCAAACAATGCTTTTCGTTCTTCCAGCACCTGAGCGGAGAGGCGGAAATTACAGGCACGGATGTTTCCGAGTCCCTGCTGGCGCAGGCGCGCCAGGAAAATGAAAAACGCGGCGCGGATGTGCGTTTCCAACTGCTGGACTTTAATAAACCTTTCGACCTGCCGAATGATTATTTCGATTTAATTTCCTGCTGCTTCGCGATTTACTACGCGCAAGACATCCCCTTCAGTCTGGGCGAGATGCACCGCGTGCTTAAGCCGGGCGGAAGACTTTTCACAACCGGACCAATGCCTACCAACAAGGCGATCTTTTATGACATCATCAAGGAAGCCACCGGAAAACCCATCCCACCCATGCCCGGCAGCTCGCGTTATGCCTCAGAAATTTATGGAACGATGGAAAAGTTATTCTCCAAGGTGGAGCAGCACATATTTGAAAACCCTCTGACTTTCACGGATGTCGCTCCCTTCATGGTTTACACCCGCGCGTCCATGTCTGAAGACCGCAAGCTTTGGAATTCACTTTTCGTCACCCATGAAGATTTTGAAATTGTGATGGAGCAGATAGAAAAAGTCGCGGCCGCCCGCATCCAGAAAGACGGCAGTCTGGTGATGACCAAAGTTGTTGGCGGCTTTATCGCCACCAAGTGAGCAGACCCATGCAAAACATGACATTTTTTGGCAAGTCGGTCTTGTTTCTCGGAGCCCATCCGGATGACATAGAGCTGGGATGCGGCGCTCTCCTGGCAGATATTGTCGGGAAAACCGACCTCTACTGCATGACCTTTTCAGACAACAAGAAAAATCCTGACCTGCAGCACCTTCTGGATGAGCATTACGTCAGCATGCACACCCTGGGTTTGCGCGATGACCAGATAGAGGTCGGCACCTTCGAAACCCGCCGATTCCCCGATTTCCGCCAGGAAATTCTGGAGAAGATGCTGCAGCTGAAGCGCAGTCTAAAACCCCAGATTGTGTTCGTTCACACCGCTCAGGATATACATCAAGACCATGTGACGCTCACCCAGGAAGCCCTGCGCGCCTTCCGAGGCACAACGGTGCTGGGATACGATGTGCTGCGCAGCAGTTACGGTTTCTTTCCGCACTTTTTGGTGGAAGTTTCTGAAGCCGGAGTGAATAAGAAAATCGAAGCCCTCTCCAAGTACACCACATACGCGGAACGCTACTACTTCTCGGAAGAAGTCCTCCGTTCCACAGCCATCCGGCACGGCGCTCTGGCGGAACGCCCCTTCGCGGAAGGCTTCGATATTATTCGCATTGTTGGCTCATTCGAGCCAGCTGTGTAGCACTTATCAGTTACAGCAAATTAAAATCGGGCTTCCCGGATGTTTTCGCCTTTGGCTGCACCGGGCGGACGTTTGACGAGTCGAATGGAAACCAGAGAATCTGGTCGGGCACCATCCAGCCGTCTGTTAAGTAAATATTTGTGCGGAACTGCACGGCAACGTTCTTATCGTCAACCTGTACCACAGTACCTTTGAGCCAGCCTCTTATACGCTGGCCATTTTTTTCGTGGTCGCAAAAAACTTCGACCTTGTCTCCCACTTCGTAGGTAATCTCAGGTTCTGGAGAACGCATAAACTTTCCTGTCGCCATAGTTCCTCCAATTCTCATCTTTTCACCTTTGCACAGCCAATTCAAATCTGGCCTTTATGATTTCCGTTATTTCACTCTGCAGCTCAGCGATGGGCACCTGCGCTGTGATTTCACCAAAGAAACCTTCGATGATTAGCTGTTCAGCCTCCACACGGGGAATTCCGCGCGTTTGCAGGTAAAACAGCTCATCTTCATCCAACTTGCCGATTGTGGCGCCGTGCGAGCAGCGCACATCATCCGCCAGGATTTCCAGGCCGGGCAGAGCGCTTACCTCCGCGCCCGCGCTGAGGACCAGATTGCGGTTGGTCTGGAAACCATCCGTCTGCATCGCCTGGGGGTCAACATAAATCATCCCTTCCCAGACTGTTTTGGAGCTGCCTGCCGCCGCCCCTTTATACAGCAGGTCGCTGTTGGTGCGCGCAGCCAGGTGGTTTTGCTGGGTATCCAGGTCAAAAACCTGTTCCCCGCCGGCAAAGTAGAAGCCGTGCATTTTTACTTCCGCGCCTTCTCCAATCAAGGAAGTCTCGATAAAGTTTTTGCTCAATGCAGCGCCGAGCGCTCCGTACACCCAATGCAGGCGCGCGTCGCGTTCCAGGATGGCGCGCTCGTGGGTGATATTCCATAGCTTGGGTCCGAACTTCTGCAACTCCACCAGGGTAAGGTCTGCGCCTTCTCCCAGGTGAATCTCAAGAATGCCCGCGTGCAGCCCGTTTTCCGTTTGTTTCGCAGCGCCGTCAGAGGCGAAATCCAGAACCACAACTGCCGACGCGCCGGCCTCGAGTTTGATGATATTGTGAGTGAAAGCAGCGCTGCCCGGGTTGGAAGCGGCAAGACGCACCAACAGCGGTTTTTCAATGCGAAAACGGGCCGGTATGTGTAAAAACACGCCTCTGTCTGCCAGCGCAGAAGCGGCAGCAGCAAATTTACCATCCGCGGGTGGCACAACCTTGCCATTAATATCGGCGAGAAGCAGCGGGTCGCCGCGCTCCACATCAGCGTAGTCTCTGAAAATCACGCCGGCCTGCTCAAGCGCGGGTTCCAGCCGCGCCTCGTTAATCCCCAGGCCTGTTGCAAGAGTGCCCGCGTAAAACACAGCTTCCCGGGCGGAGATTCCCGTTCCGGCGGGCAAATGAGCCTTTTTATCCGGAAAAAACTCAAGCGGAGCAGAAAGGAGCGCGTCCAGACTGATTCGGCGCCAGGCTTCGTCTTTTTTACCGGGGAAAGGCATCCTCACCGCGTTCTGCCAGGCGGCAGCGCGGTATTCGCGCAGAATTTGCGCGCCTTCGAATTCACGCAGCAGGTCCTCGTGTTCTTTATCGAAAAATTCCGGCAGAGTGGTTAGCATTTTTTCGCCTACCCCACCGACCCGGTCATCTGGATTTGGATCAGTTTATTCATTTCAACCGCGTATTCCATCGGCAGTTCTTTTACCAAAGGTTCAATAAATCCCGAAACAACCATGGTGGTTGCTTCTTCATCAGAAAGCCCGCGGCTGTTCAGATAAAACAGCTGCTCCTCTCCAATTTTGCTTACCGTGGCTTCATGCCCGATTTGCACATCTTTCGCTTTGATGTCCATGGTCGGATAGGTATCCGAGCGGGATTCATGGTCAAGCAGCAGCGCGTCGCAGACCACATTGGACCTGGAGTTCTCCGCCGCGGAAGCGACGCGCACCAGGCCGCGGTAGGACGACCGCCCGTTCCCTCTGGAAATGGATTTGGAGGTAATCTTGCTGCTGGTGTTGGGCGCAAAGTGAATCATCTTCGCGCCGGCATCCTGATGCTGGCCGGGACCCGCGAACGCCACCGAAAGCACCTCGCCGTGCGCGCCGGGACCTTTCAGGAAGCAAGCCGGGTACTTCATCGTCACCTTGGAGCCAAGGTTCGCGTCTACCCATTCCATTGTGCCGTCTTCTTCCACCACCGCGCGCTGCGTGACCAGGTTGTATACATTGGTGGACCAGTTCTGAATGGTGGTGTAACGGACGCGAGCGCCTTTTTTTACGACAATCTCAATCACGCCGCTGTGGAAGGATTCCGTCCGATAGAGCGGCGCGGTGCAGCCTTCTACGTAATGAACCTGCGCGCCTTCGTCCGCGATGATTAGCGAGCGTTCAAATTGGCCAATATTGGCCATGTTCAGGCGGAAGTAAGCCTGCAGGGGCAAATCCACATGCACCCCTTTGGGAACATAGACAAAGGAGCCGCCCGACCAGACCGCGCTGTTCAGCGCGGCAAAAGTGTTATCCGAGAACGGCACAACGCTGGCAAAATGTTCGCGGAAAAGGTCAGGATGCTGTTTGAGCCCGTTTTCAATACTCAGGAAAATCACGCCCTGCTTTTCAAGCGATTCCTGGATATTGTGGTAGACCATCTCGGAATCGTATTGCGCGCCGACGCCGGCCAGGTATTTTTGTTCCGCTTCGGGAAGGCCGAGCCGGTCGAAAGTGTTCTTGATGTTTTCAGGGACATCTTCCCAGGATTTTTGGTCAATTTGCCTTGGCCGGGCGTAGTAAATAATTTCTTCCAGGTTCAGGCCGCTTAAATCCGCGCCCCAGGTGGGAATTGGGCGTTTGCTGAAATGCCGAAACGCGTTCAGGCGAAATTCCAGCATCCATTCCGGCTCTTCCTTGTAAGCGGAAATCTGCCGAACTACCTCTTCATCAAGGCCTTTCCGGCTGGTAAAAATCGAGTCATCGGGATAGCTGAAGCCGTACTTGTCGCCGCTGCCGATAGACTGAAGAATGTCCTGATGATTATCTGTCATAGGGAATTCCGCGCTTAATCATGAATTCCGTCGGGTAAAACGCCGTACTTTTCACGGATCCATTCGTAGCCTTGCTCCTCAAGGCGCAGCGCAAGTTCCGCTTTACCAGATTCCACAATGCGTCCGCCGTACATTATGTGAACAAAGTCCGGTGTGATGTAATTCAACATGCGTTGATAATGGGTAATCACCAGCACGCCAATGTGCCCCTGAGCCAGAGTATTCACGCCTTCAGACACAATTCGCAGCGCGTCAATGTCCAGACCTGAATCAGTTTCATCCAGAATGGCAAAGCGGGGCTCCAGCACAGCCATCTGAAGAATCTCAGCGCGTTTTTTCTCCCCGCCCGAAAAGCCTTCATTCAGGTAACGGCTGGCAAACTGGTAATCCATTTTCAGCAAATCCATCTTGGATTTGAGCAGTTGGCGGAATTTCACCACCGAGATGCCCTTGTCATCCGGGTTGACGGCTTTGTTTCTGGCGTTGAGGGCCACGCGCAAGAAATTTGCCAGAGATACTCCTGGAATAGACACCGGGTATTGAAAGGCAAGAAAGATTCCCTTGTGAGCGCGTTCATCGGGAGTAAGCCCCAAAATACTTTCGCCATCAATGAGCACATCTCCGCTGGTAATTTGATAGCGCGGATGCCCCATAATGGTATACGCAAGCGTGGATTTTCCCGTTCCATTGGGTCCCATCAACGCGTGTATTTCACCCTGCCGTATCGTCAGGTTGAAATCGCGAATAATCTCTTTATCATTCACAAGCACATGCAAGTTTCGAATTTCGAGTTCAGTCATTTTTCCTTCCAGGCAAAATCAGCTTGCACAGATTGCGCGATTATATCACCCCCACGTAAAAAAGTCAAAATTTATATAATACATCAAGTATATTAACATTATTAATGGTCGCATTTGTATCTATATTGGAGTATAATAATTAATCACAGGGGAAAAAGCCCCAAAATTTTAACGACCGTGGAGAATACCGCGGATTGACAGCCAAACTAGGAGATTATCATGGCAGAAGAAAAGAAAAGTTTTTTCAAGAAGATTGGTGACGCACTGAGCAATCGCGACGAAAAAGAAGCAGCTGCCAAAGCTGCCGCCGAAGCCGCCGCTAAAGCCGCTGCCGAAGCCAAGGCGAAAGCAGAAGCTGAAGCCGCCAAACTCAAGGCCGAAGCCGAAGCCAAGAAGCAGGAACTGCTCGAGGCCCAGGAACGCTATGCCCGCGAAGCTGAAGCCCGCAAGGCCGAATACGAAGCCCGCAAAGCCGCTGAAGAAGAAGCCAAGAAGAACGCCATCCTGGCGACCCACACAGTCAAATCCGGTGAAACCCTCAGCCACATTGCTCTGCAGTACTACGGGCACGCCACGCCTCCTTATTACAAACTGATTTATGAATTCAACAAGGAAGTTATCGGCGATAACATGAACATCATCATCCCCGGCCAGGAACTGCGCATCCCCGTTCTACCCGAAGAACTGAAATAAGGCACGCATCACCATGGCAAAGGCGCTAACACTCCCCTCAATTTTCAAAGAAGTCAGCAAGACGCTCAGCGAAAATGAGGCTGTCCTCAACGAGGCGGATACCTATAATCACAACCACGGCACAAACATGGCGGCAGCTTTCCAGACCGTTTCCAAGGCAGTTGCCAAAAAGAAAGATTTGCCGGTTTCTGAACAACTTGCCTATGCCAGCGAAGTAATGCGAGCTTCTAAAAGCGGGTCCGCGCAGATTTACGCGCAAGGGCTCGCGAATGCAGCCCAAAGATTCCAGGGCAAGCAGCTGAACGACAACACCATCGGGCTGTTGATTGATTCCATGATGGGTATGCAGGAACCCGCGCAAGCCAGCAGCGGAGCTGCCAGTTCCAGCTTGCTGGGTTCTTTGCTTGGCGGTCTGACGGGCGGCGCGCAGCCTCAGCAGCAGTCTCAGCCTTCCGGCGGGGACCTGCTGGGTTCTTTGCTTGGCGGTCTGACGGGCGGCGCGCAGCCTCAGCAGCAGTCTCAGCCTTCGGGCGGAGACCTGCTCGGTTCGCTCCTCGGCGGCCTCTCAGGCAGCGCGCAGCCTCAGCAGCAGTCTCAGCCTTCCGGCGGGGACCTGCTGGGTTCGCTCCTCGGCGGCCTCTCGGGCGGCGCGCAGCCTCAGCAGCAGTCTCAGCCTTCGGGCGGAGACCTGCTTGGTACACTGCTTGGAGGACAATCCAACTCAGACGGCAATCTGGATATCACAGACTTACTTTCTGCCGGGTTAGCCTATTACTCCGCCAAACAGCACGGCGGCTCCACGCTCGAAGCAATAATGCAAGCGCTTGGCGCTGCCAGCCCGCTGGGCAAACGTGATGACCAGAAGCAGTCAGGCGCGTTGATAATCAACACCATCCTGAACATGCTCAAAAAGAAACGATAAACCAGACCTTAACCTGTAAAGAAAAACCGCCCACGAAGGGCGGTTTTTTCATCACATCATTTCCCGCGGTGAGGCAGGTCAGATAAATGAATTCTAGTAGTGAATAGCCCGGGGCAAGGATTTTGCCTGTTCAATCCAGTTTTGAATTTGCGCCAGGGTGGGAATGCGGCGGACAAGCTTCTTCGCGGCATTTACTTCCTGAATTTTCGCCAAAAGGTTTTCAGCGTTGCGCTGCGCAAGCTCGACCACGGTATCCACACCCGCTTCTTCCAACAGGTCAGAATACTCTTCCGCGACGCCCTTGATGCGGAACAGATCAGCGTGATTCACCCATTCCAAAATCAGCTTCTTGTCGATTCCAACCTTTTCAGCAAGGGCTTCACGGTCTTTGGGGGTCGCGCCCAGTTTCAGCAGGGCTTCCACGCTTCCGACACCAGCTTTTTGCAGCTTCTCGGAGTAGACAGGTCCGATGCCTTCGATATCCAATAACTTTGCCATGTTTCATCTCCTGTGGTTTTTAATGGAAATTTTGTAAATTATAACACAGCAATGCAAATATATAGTAAAATCTTTTTCAATTACTAAAAAAACATTAATTATTTCCCCGATACCGGATTTTTCAGGTGAAATGATTAGAGGAGCGGAAATTTGTATGAAGAGCACACGGGAGAAGATTCTAGCTATTCTACAGTCAAGAAGGAATGCCACCATTAATGAGCTTGCAAAGATAGTCGGGATAAACGGCATATCAGTGCGGCATCATCTCATTAATCTGCAGGAAGAAGGCTTGATTTGCGCAGAAGAAGAACGACACGGTGTAGGACGGCCGCGCTTTGTTTATAAACTTACCGAGCAAGGCCTGGAAAAATTCCCAAGCAATTATCAAAAATTCACCAGATACATGCTGACGGAGCTTAAAAATACTTTCACGAGTGAACAACTGACGGAAATCTTTCAAAGAATCGGCAAAAGCCTGGCGCAGCACACGTTAAATATCGATTCAAGCCGTCCAATTGACGAACAGCTGGAGATTCTGGCAGACCAACTTTCCGCTGATGGTTACCGCTTAAGCTGGAAAAAGGACAGCGCCAGATTATTCCTCTACTCTGATAACTGCCCTTATCACAATCTTGGTCTGGTCCATCCGGAAATCTGCCGGATTGACGAAGCCATGTTCACCACCGCCCTGAACCGCGAAATTGTGCATCAACAATGCATCGCCAAGGGCGATCCGCGCTGCGTCTATGTCGTGGAGTTGGAATAATGGAAGAGAACTCAACCGCGTCCCCGCAATGGGATGTGGATAAAACCCACCCTCATTTTCACAACGACCTGATTGAGAACCTCGCTGGAATCACCGACCCGGAACTGGGTTATTCCATTCTGGAACTTGGATTGGTTCGCAACATCAGCATCGAGGGGGATACCGCCCGGGTAGTGATGATTCTGACAACGCCTTTCTGCCCTTACGGGCCGCATATGATGGAGTCCACGCGCGCCAAAGTGGAGCAGGTTTTGGGATTGAAAACTGAAATTGAATACGGCCAGGAAAATTGGACTCCGGCCATGATGGAAAAAGATTTGATGGACGATGAATGGGGCTTGCTGCCATAGCGCCAGTAGATGCGCCCATTGACGCACTCTTGGGCAAGACTGAAAAGTCCCAAAGGGGAAAACCTATTGTATAATTTAGAAACTAAGTGGAAACAGAGCCGCTTAGGGCGAACCAATTCCTGGACCCAGTCCAACGGAAACAACAAGAAGGAGAAAAATGGACAAATACGAATGCATTGCTTGTGGGTATATCTATGACCCCGAAATTGGTGATCCTGATAACGGCATCGCCCCTGGAACTGCCTTTGAAGACCTGCCCGACGATTGGGTGTGCCCCGATTGCGGCGTTGGAAAAGACCAGTTTGAAAAAATCGGATAATTAATTCAGTCACCTATCAAAAGCCTTATTCCCTGGAATAGGGCTTTTCTTTTTAACGCTTGACAAATTCCGAGTATAATAAAACCACTATACCCGTTCAGATTGGAGGAAAATTATGGCAAGCGTTACGTACGATCATGTTTGGAAAAAGTATGGTGATGTTGTCGCTGTGCAAGATCTTAATCTTGCAATCGAGGATAAAGAATTCCTCGTTCTCGTTGGCCCATCCGGCTGTGGTAAGACGACCGCCCTGCGCTGTCTGGCTGGCTTGGAAGAAATTACTCAAGGTGAAGTAAGAATTGGCGACCAGGTCGTCAATGATGTCGCTCCAAAAGATCGTGATATTGCCATGGTTTTCCAAAGCTATGCGCTCTATCCGCACATGTCTGTCTACGACAACATGGCGTTCGGTCTTAAACTGCGCAAGATGCCCAAGGATGAAATCGACCGCCGCGTGAAAGAATCGGCCCGCATCCTCGGAATTGAAGGTTTCCTCAAGCGAAAGCCAAAGGAACTCTCCGGCGGCCAGCGCCAGCGCGTGGCTGTCGGGCGCGCCATTGTGCGTGAACCGAAGGTCTTCCTCTTCGACGAACCCCTGTCCAACCTGGATGCCAAGCTGCGCGTCCAGACCCGCGCTGAAATCAGCAAGCTGCACAAAAATCTGCAGACCACCTTCATTTACGTGACCCACGACCAAACCGAAGCCATGACTATGGCCACCCGCATCGCTGTGATGAGCAAGGCCAAACTGCAGCAGCTGGATACGCCCCAGAACCTGTACGACCATCCCGCCAATCTGTTTGTCGCCGGCTTCATTGGCTCCCCCGCGATGAACTTCTTCAAGGGGAAACTGATTCAGTCCGACGGCCACTTTGTTGCCGATCTGGGTTCGTTCAGCGTCAAACTGCCGGACCAAGACAAAGAACGCTATGTAAGCGTGGTGGATAAAGAAATAATCTTCGGCATCCGGCCGGAAGACATTCACAACCCGCTGTACGCTCCGCCTGGAATTATCGCTGAACCGGTGGATGTCAAGGTGGATGTCACCGAACTGATGGGCAATGAAATCTTCCTGTACCTGGTCAACGGCGAACACAACTTCATCGCCCGCGTTGACCCGCGCACAACCGCCCGCTTTGGCGACGAAATGCAAGTGGTCTTCAATATGGATAACTACCATATCTTTGACCCCAGCATCGACGCCGAAAATCCTCCGGTTGTCTAATCCAGTATTTTCCACAAAAAGGCTGCCCCTGAGGGCAGCCTTTTTCTTTTCCAGGTACTCAGCTTTCTTTGCGCCGTACTCCGCGGGTAATCCACAGCAGCAGCCCGGCTGCCAGCAGCACCGTCAATCCCACCAGGAGAAACGCGTCCCGCCAGAAGACAAGCGGAAAAAGGCGGATTAACGTGTCGTTTTGATAGAACAGCCACGATCCCTCTGTGAAGAATAACCGGTGAAAACGATCAAAAAGCGTGTTAAAGCTGACCGCGGTCATTACGACGATAAACGCGATTAAGCCAATGGAAAGCCAGGCGCCGGTTCGTACGGCCTTTCCGAGCGTCCGCCAGCTGCCCATCACCGCGAACCAGGCGCCCAGCGCGAAAGCCGCCCCTATCAAACCGTACCAAACTGTCAGCGCAGTCCGGACGACGCTTTTCACATCTTCCATGTGGCTGAGTTCCTCCACCCGATAAAGCTGCCTGCCGTCCGCGAAGCGCAGTTCCTGCAGATAGCTGATATCCGCGTCGTTGACCAGGTAATTCACCGCGTAGGCAGACCACTTGGTGCGTTCTTCCGCGCTAAAACCATACGGGTCGGCTGGGAAGCCCGGCCTCTGGTACTCAAGCTTTGGGAATTGTGGGGTCATTATCAGTCTGACGGCCCCCAAAAGGAGGATAAAAGGCAGAATCACTGCCAGGATTATCACGAGTGCCTTATCCAGTGAAGATTTCATTTATTTTCATCTCCTTCCAGCAGGAAGTTTATCACCAGCCGATTGGTCATGAATTCTATGGGAGCTTTGTCGTCGGTAAAGATGGTCTCGACAAAACGTGTTTCTTTGCGGCCGGCGGCGGTAATCTCCATGATTTGAGCAAGCGGAGAACCCGGTTCCCGCGCGTTTTGTAATGCCAGATTGCTCTCAAAAGCGTCCCACGACGCCCGCGGGTTTTTAGCGGCAAACAGCATGGTGTTGTACGAATCCGGCAAATCCGCGATGAACACGGCTGGGAAAATTCGGCCTACGGTCGCGCTGAGGGTATCCACCAGCGAACGGTCTTGCGCGCTTCTGCCAATATTGATGACCATGACGCCTTCGGATGAGAGTTTTTCGTACACCACTTCAAAAAACTCCCGCGTCACCAGATGCGCCGGGATGTAAGGCGGGCGGTAGGCATCCACGCTGATGATGTCGTAGTCCCCCGCTGAATGCACCAGCCCCCACCGGGCGTCCTCAACATAGACATGCAGGGAAGGCAGATTCATTCCAAACCATTCCCGGCCAACTTCAACGATTTTTGGGTCTATCTCAAAGCCGTCCACCCGCGCCTGCGGATAAATAACACCAGCCTGGCGCGCGCTTGTGCCGGCTGCCAGCCCCAACAGCGCGATGCGCTGAACATCCGCCGGCTCCGCTGAGGGATTAAAAAACGGCGCGGCGAGCACCTGGTCCCACGGGCCGGAAAAAAAGTAATTGGTGGGGTGATAGATGGAATGCACGCCCTGGCCTTCGTTCAACCGCAAGAAGCGGAAGCCGCCCACCTCCAGCACCTGGATGTAATTGTAGGCGGACTCGGTTTCGTAAACCAAACCCGGCGTGCGCTTGTCAGTCCCGCGCAGCCCCAGCAAAGAAAACAGCACCAGCAGGCCGCCGAGCGCGAAAAACAACACGCCCTGCCATCGGGCGCGAAGAGACCACAAGCCTGCCACGGCAGTCAAAAGCAGGACGGCGCTCACCAACATAAAGGTGCGGTACGTTCCCGCCCAGGGGATCAGCGCCAGGACGGTTAGAAAAGTGCCCAGGAAAGAACCGAGAGTGGAAATCGCGGAGAGCCGGCCGGATATCCTGCCGGTCTTCTCTGTGTTGGTAATCATCAGTTTTAGCGCGAAGGGCGTCACCATCCCAAGCAAGATGACCGGGATGGAAAAAAGCAGGATGACAGCGGTGAAAGCGCCAGCCAGCACGCCCAGATTGAGTACGTCAAAAGCCTCCGCTGCCGCGCGCAGCACCGGCCGCGAAATCAGCGGCACGGCGCCCGCCCCAAGCGCTGCCCAGGCAAGCACGCTGTAGTAGACGCGCGCCGAGGGGGTCTTATCCGCCAGCCTGCCGCCCAGCCAATTGCCCAGCGTGAGGTACACCAGCACCAGACCAATGACCACCGCCCAAACGATATTGCTGGTGCCGAACACATTGCCCAGCAGCCGCGACGCGCCAAATTCCACCGACATGGTCACCGCGCCGGCCAGAAAAACCGTAAAGGTCAAATACCCGCGCGATTGCGGACTTATGTCTTTTTCGTGTTCCTGGGGAAACGAAGCCATGCCCCAATTATAGCGGGCTTTCCATGCAAATTTTGCGATGGCGTTAATGTTTCGTATGGATAAAAAAAATACCCTCGCGGGTATTTTTTCAGGCTGGGGGCAAAGGAGTCGAACCTCTACATACAGATTCAGAGTCTGCTGTCCTGCCATTAGACGAGCCCCCACTAACAAAAATCTATTTTACCAGCATTTATCCAGCCTTACAAGGGTAAAACCCGCATTAACCCGGCCTTTGTTCCGAGCGCATACGCACGCTTTCCACCAATCCAATACCCATCAGCAGCGTCACCAGCGAGCTGCCGCCGTAACTGATAAACGGGAGCGTCAGGCCGGTAACCGGCAGCAAGCGCAAATTCACGCCCACGTTCACCAGCATCTGGAATGCCATCAGCACCCCAAAGCCGTAAGCAATCAGCGCGCCGTAGGCGTCCGGGGCTTTGGCAGCAACGGAAAAACAGCGGTAAATCACAAAAAGCAGCAAAAGCAGGACCACTACAGTTCCCACGAAACCAAATTCGTGGGCAAGTACGGAAAAAATGAAGTCATTGTGGCGGATTTTGAGGAAACGCAGCTGCACCTGCGGGCCCTGCCCGTAGCCCTGTCCAAACCAGCCGCCCGAGCCAATGCTGATAAGCGCCTGGTCAACATTGTAGGTATCCCCATAACGCGCGTTCTCATCGGGATTGATGAAGTTGGTGATGCGGGCTTTCTGGTAGTCCGCTAAAAATGGAAAATCCAACGCAGCAAAGAGACCCAGCAGCACAATCATCACCGCAGCAAAAATCAGGATGTTTTTCGTCTTCCAGCCGCTAATCCACAGCATAGCGAACCAAATCACCAAAATCACGATAGAGGTGCTCAAATTTGGCTGCAGGATAATCCAGATAACGATTCCGCCAGTCAGCAGCAGGCTCTGGCCGACGGTTTTCCATTCGTTAATCCTGGAAATTCTTCCAGCAAAAAACTGCGCTAGCGCCATGATAATCACAATTTTTGCCAGTTCTGCCGGTTGAATTGCTTCCGACCCAATCTGCAGCCAGCGCGCGGCACCAAACCTGGCCGCGCCGGTGACAAAGACCAGGATGAGGAAAGCCGCGACAACGATATAGAAGGGCCGCGTCAGCACCAGCCAGATTTTGTAATCCAGGCCAGCAAAGATGAACAGCGCGACGAGTCCGATAATCAAAAACACGGTCTGGCGCTGGGGATGGTTTGCCAGGGTCGGATTTCCCGCGATGGCTGAGCTGATAAGGGCAACGCCAAATATGGACAGGAAAAGCACCGCCGCGAAAAGCGGAAAATCAAAATGCTGCCATTGTTCTCTGGTAGTGTACATAAGCTTTACTTTATACCGGATGCAACCACGTGAATTGCACCATCGATTTTGGTTATCATAATCCCTTTTTCCTTGCGCAGTTTCCGCGGGATTTCAACCCGCTCTCCGCCAAGAAAGATTGTTCCGCTGCCCATCCTCAAAACCCTTATGGAGCTTTCAGGCGCACCGGAGCATCCCGCCCTCAGCATGCCGTCCAACCACCCCCAGATGAGCGCCGAACCAGAGCAAATCACCTCGGCTTTTTCCGGCAGGTCAGAAAGCAGCGTCAGGCTGCCGTCCACAACCAGCTTTTCAGCAGCATCCAAAGGCCGGTCCACCCACACAAACCTTTCCGCTGACTCTGGTTCAGCCTTCATGGGCCTGGGGAGCTCATCGCCTTCAATTTTGGATGGAAGGCCAAAAGCCCGCGCGGATTCCAACGTGACATCCGAGCTTGAAAGCACCGCGCGCAAACAAATGCCCTCATCCGCCAGGTCGCGCAAAAGTTTGTCCAGGTTTGCCTCGCTCCATTCGGTCTGGCCGAGGTCAAGCGCGATCCTGCCCCCCTTAAAGAAGCGCTCCTGGCTCTGAATTCTGGAAATCAACATATCCCGCTGTTGATACCAGGGCAGGTCCGGCAGGACCACCAGCACACCGCCCCGGATTCCGCGCACCAGCAGCTCAGTCCGTTTCTGCATGCCTTGCCCCAATCAATTCCCAAGATTATCCGCGTCAGCGGCCTTCAGGCCGAAGTAAGCGTCGATGACCTTGCGGACAATCGGCGCGGCCAGGGTAGAACCTTCCTTGCCGTTGTAGGCAAAGGCCACCACCACGATTTCAGGGTCGTCGTAGGGAGCATACCCAACGAACCAGGCGTGCGCCGGCCAGCCGCCAATCCCGATGCCGCACAGACGGTTTGCCAGGGCGAAGTCATCGCAGTATTCCGCTGTGCCTGTTTTGCCAGCGACCTTATTTGTGTCGCCAGTAAACTCATAGGCGGCGGTTCCGCCTGGCTGCGTCACCATCTCCATGCCTTTTTTTGCCAATTCAATGACCCACGGCTGGACCGTTTTCATCTCGCCCGTGGGAATATTGTCATTATAGACCGCGATTTTCGGGTCCTTGGTGATATCCCACAGCATCGTCGGCTCAAATTGCTGCGTCACCGTGCCGTCCGCCGCCTCAATTTTACTGATCAGCGAGACTTTCATCAGTTTGCCGCCATTCGCGATGGTCGCGATAGAATGCACCACCTGCAGCGGCGTGGCAAGCACATAACCCTGCCCGACCGCGGCCAGGTAAGTATCACCTGTCGCCCAGTTTTCGCCCTGGCTCAGGCGTTTCCAGGTGGGATTTGGAATTAACCCGTCTGTCTCGCCCGGCAGCTCAATGCCAGTCAAAGCGCCGTAGCCAAGCGCGCGGGCGTATTCGCCCAAGCGCCAGATGCCAAGCCCGTTGCCTTCAATTTCGCCGGCATAACCGCCGGTTACCTTGTACCAGTACACATTGCAAGACCAGGCAATCCCATGCAAATAGTCCACCGATCCGTGGCCAGCGCGGTCCCAGCAGTAATAGGTCTGCAAACTACCTGGGTCATTCTGGTAGAACTTTTGCACAAGCGAGATTGTTCCCGGGTCATCGACGGTATACTCAGGCGTCACAACCCCTTCATTGAGGATGCCCAGGGCCGAAACCAGCTTAAACACTGAACCGGGAGGAAGTTCCGCGGAAATGGCCTGGTTTACGAGCGGCTTGGCCATATCCTGGGTCAGCTGTTCGTAATAATATCCAGGGATGCCCTTGGACATGCGGTTGTTTTCATAGTTCGGGTACGAAACCATCGCCAGCACTTCGCCGGTTTTGGCGTTTAAGGCCACAACCGAGCCGCTGGTGCTCAGGGTATAGCCAAGGTAGCGGTTCCAGTACTCCAGATTCATCTTCAGCGCATCGCGGGCGACAGACTGCAGGCGGGTGTCAATCGTCAGATACACATTTTGTCCGGGAACCGGGTCGATAGGCTCTTCCAGATTGCGGACAATCTCACCACCAACGGTAACCTCAACCACGCGCCGGCCGTTTTTCCCGCCCAGCACATCCTGCATGGTGCTTTCCACACCCGCGTATCCAACTTTATCCCGGCCGGCCACAAACCCAAGCTCTGTGTAATAATCCACCAAAGACTCCGGCACAGGCCCCAAAAACCCAACCACCTCAGATGTCAGGTTGCCGGTAGGGTAAACCCTCACGGATTCAATTTCCACATCAATACCCGGCCAATCCATCGCCTTTTCCTTGATTGCCATCGCGATTTCTTTTGAGACATCGCAGCTGAGGCGGGTGGGGCTGAATGGCCAGTTGGTATCCGCGATATACACGATTTGCTCTATCCCCAACGTTGTGTTGCAGGGCGTAAAACTGGCCGCGGTAACTGCGTCCACTACGCCGTTGCTGACCGGAATGTTGAGCAGTTCTGAAAGCTCAGAGTAAATTTTTCGCAGCTCGCCATCAGATTCTGGCAGTTGGGCCGGGGTGACCGTAATGTTATACGCCGGTTCGTTGCGCGCGAGGACGACGCCGTTGCGGTCGTAAATAATGCCGCGCTGGGTTGGGTCGCTGATTTCTGTTGTGCGGTTGTCCTCCGCCTGCGCGCGGTAAACGGAGCCGTTCACGATTTGGTAATTGAACAGTTGAAAGATGTAATACAGAATGACAATCGCAACCAAAAAGATAACCCCGCGAATGCGCGAGTGCTGAACGGTCGGTTTTTCAAATTGATTGTTGTTCATATCTCTGTTCTCATTGGCGCGAGGTTCCGGAATATCTCCTGAACCAGCGCGTGCACTGGGATTGTCAGCAGCATGTTGAGCAAGACGCTGGGCAGCAGAATTTGTGAAAAGCTTTCCCCAATGGAAAGTGAAACCCCTTGCACAAACAGCCCCAAAATATACAGGCCGTGCTCAAGGAAGGTGCCAAAAAAGACCAATAAGAACATTGATAAAAGCGGACTTTGCCAGAAACCAGTCTGCAGCCGCATCGCTGCCAGAAATATGGTGAGATAAACAATAAGCAATAAAAGCACAGGCGAGGCCGAGATGGCGCTGACTATCAGGCCGAATATTACCACAAGAATCCAGCTGTATTTCTGCCGTTGGTGCAGGCTCCAGGCAGCCAAAAAAAGCAGCACCACGTCCGCTGTACCGGCCAGTAGAACCGCCCGGCTGAATATTCCCATCTGAAGCATGATGGCGATGATAAAGCCAATGCTGCTGGAAAAATAAAATAACATGCCGTCTCTCAGGGTACCAGGGGCGTGATGTCCACCGCTTCAAAGTTGGTGATAATCAGCACCGCGCTCAGCGATGAAAAATCCACAATGGATTGAACCGACCCGGATTGGAACAGGCGGTTCTGCTGGCTTTGCATACTCAGCACCTGCCCCACGAAAATATTCGGAGGATAATTGCCGCCAAGCCCGGAGGTCAGGAGCACATCGCCAATTTGAACTTCAGCGTCCTGGGGAATCATCTCAAGGGTGATTTCACCGGTGATTGACCCGACAATCTGACCTTCCACCTTGGCATTTTGAAGATGCACATTCACCACCGATTCAGCATCGCTGATGAGCTGAACGCGGGAGGCGTTCGCGATAACCGCATCTACGCGGCCGACCAGGCCCTGCTGGGTCACCACCGGCATCCCATGCATGATGCCCTGGTTGGAACCTTTATCGATGATAATGTACTGGTAATACGGACTGATTTCGCGGCCTATCACGGTCGCGGCGGTGTATTCGTGCTGTGGGTTCGTCCGCGCGAAGTCCAGCAGGGTATAGAGGATCTGCGCCTGACTCAGGTTTTCCTGCAGCTCCACAATCTGGCTCTGAAGCTGCGACACTTCATTTTCAAGCTGGGCGTTGCGTTCCCGCAGGCTGGCCATGTCGCGCGGGGAAGTAAAAAAGTCCCTGATTGCAAGATAGCGCTGCGAAAGCCAGCTTTGCGTTGAAATCAGCGGGCTTAAAGTCAGGCTGAAAATCGGGGTCAGATATCCGGAAACAGCCAGCAGCAAAATGCCAGCCACCACCAAAAGGATGATGAAGTTTCTGATATTGCCGGATGTAAACAAATTGCGCATTTTATTGGATTGGATAAGCTCTGCCAAAAGACAGAGAAATTACCCCTTGTTCAGGCTCGTGTATGGGTCCCGTTCAATTCCCACCAGGAGCTGCTCGTACTCTTCCAGGTTATCCAGCACGATGCCCGCGCCGCGCGCGACGCAGGTCATCGGGTCTTCCGCGACCCAGACCCGCACCCGAACTTCGTTGGAAATGCGTTCAGCCAGCCCTTGCAGCTGGGACATACCGCCTGCCAGGCAAATGCCGTTATCCATCAGGTCAGAAAGAATTTCTGGCGGGGATTCATCCAGGGCGTCTTTGATGGTATCAATAATCACCTGCACGGAAGCCGAAAGCGCTTCCCGAATCTCAATTGAAGAGACTTCGATGGCTTCCGGAAGGCCGGTAATGAGGTTGCGTCCGCGCACGTCCACAGTCTTTTCTTCTTTCAGCGGATAAGCAGAACCGATGGCAATCTTGACCTTTTCCGCCATTTGTTCGCCAATGAAAAGGTTGTACTTGCTGCGCAGGTATTCGATGATGTCCTGGTCCAGTTCATCGCCGGCCACGCGCAGCGACCTTGATATGACGATGCCGCCCATCGAGATTACGGCGACTTCCGTCGTGCCGCCGCCAATATCCACAATCATATTGCCGTTGCCGTCATTCACCGGAAGCCCGGCGCCAATGGCAGCCGCGGCGGGTTCATGGATCATGTAGGTTTCGCGCGCGCCAGCCGCCATTGCCGCGTCGTACACCGCGCGCTTTTCCACTTCGGTGGCTCCGGAAGGGATTCCAACCACCACACGCGGCCGCGGAAATGGCACAATACTGTGCTGATGAGCCCGGCCAATAAAGTACTCGAGCATCGCCTGGGTGATATCGTATTCTGAGATGACGCCGTCGCGCAGAGGACGCAGCGTGACCACGTTGGCAGGCGCCCGCCCAACCATCGCTTTGGCAGCAGCTCCAATTTTCAGGGGTTCGCGCGTGCGTTTATCAATTGCCACCCACGAGGGTTCGTTGATGACAATCCCTTTCCCTTTTACATTAACAAGCGTATTGGCTGTGCCCAGGTCAATTCCAATATCCAGCGAAAATAAACCTAACAGCCAATTTATCGGATTAAATGCCAAGTTGTTGTTTCTCCATTACCTGGAAGATTTGCATGGTTAATGTTCAAATTATATCATAATCAAGAAGTCCGAAAATAGCGCTGGCACTTATCATTTTTTAAACGAAACCGGTTGCGCTCCTGAAATGCACAATTCCGCCTGTCACCGCGCGAAACATTCGCCCTGGACAATCCGCCCACCTGTAAGGCTGGCGATTAACCTTTGCGCGCAATATCCTGAGAGAAAGCATTTCCCTACAACAAAAACTGAATAAATGGGTTGGTAAGTGTTACAATAATTACGGATTTTTGCGCGTTCTTTACCATAGTTAGGAGCCTATGAATCTTCCATTCAGCCTTTACCGCCTGCAAACTATCGACACTCAGCGCCAGAAAATTACCAGGCGACTGACCCAGATAGAAGCCATATTAAACGCTGATGAATTCGTCAAAGCCAAATTACAGCAAAAGCAGCTGGCGGCAGAAGAACTCGCCGGAAAACAATCCCAAACCAACAAAATCGCAGCAGAAACATCTGAAAAACGCCTGAAACTCGAGCTCAATCAAGTCCAGCTGTTTGGGGGAAAAGTTCGCAATCCCAAGGAACTGCAAGACCTTCAGGCTGAAAGCGAGGCTCTCAAACGCACCATCCAAAAGCTGGAAGACGCCCATTTTCAGGCGCTCATGGAACAGGAAGACGCCCAGAAAAAACTGGCGGAAGCGGAGCAGGCTCACCAATCCGCGGTGAACGCAAAAGCGACCGAGAACTCCCTGCTCGCCGGAGAGCGCGGAAACCTGACGGTCGAAATGGACAACCTGAACGCCCAGCGGGAAGCCCTCATTCAAACCCTCCCAGCCGAGATAGTGAGTCAGTACGAAAGCCTGCTCAAAACCAAAGGGGGAAAAGCTGTCTCGGCAATCGAAGACGACTGTTGTGAAGCTTGCGGGGTGGAACTTTCCCCGCGCGACATGCAAGCCGTGCGCTCGCCAAACACCCTGCTGCGCTGCAAGACCTGCGGGAGAATCCTTTACAAAGCCTGATGTAACCTTATCGAAATATGGCGCGCACTACCGCCGAAAGCAGCCACTGCAGAGCATTAATCAACAAAATCAAAATAACCGGCGAAAAATCCAAGCCGCCGATGGGCCTGACAGCGCCGCGGATGGGATTTAGCAGCGGAGAAACAATTTTATCGAGCGTTCTGCGCGCCGGATGTTCCCAGGGCAGAATATAACCCAACGCGACATGCGCGATGACCAACAAACTAAGAACCTGCCCAAGGATGCGGATAAGGCTTAGACCTGCCGCCATATCTTCTAATCCTCCTTTGCCGGCCGCGGGCCGAGAATCGCCTCGCCCAGGCGAATCAGCGTCGCGCCTTCTTGCACGGCTACAGGAAAATCGCTTGATGTGCCCATCGAAAGCTCATCCAGGTGCAGCCCGGGCAGCGCGTCATTGAGAAACTGCAGCAGCTCGCGCGTTTTTCGGAAGAAAATCCGGTTGTTTTCCATTTCCGCTTGCAGCGGGGGCATGGTCATCAGTCCCCGCAGGCGTAAACCAGGCATCCGGCTGACCGCCTCCACCGCTGGCAGCAAAACCTGCCAATCTTCCCTAGATTCCGCCGTAAAACCCTCTTTGCTGGCCTCCCCGCTGATATTTACCTCAATGAGCACATCCAGCGGTGCTAAATCCGGCTGCCGCAATTGGGATAATAAGCCCGCCAGTTTCAGGCTGTCGACAGAATGAACGCGCGACACTTTGCTGGCAATCAGTTTTGCCTTCCTGCTTTGTATGTGCCCGACGATATCCCAACGCAGACCGGGCAGGTCAGTCAGGTTATATATTTTTGCCAGGGCTTCTTCGGCATAATTTTCCCCAAAACAGCGCAAACCGCAGCTGTAGGCAGCGCGAATCAAAGCTTCGGGCTGCCTTTTAGAGACTGTCACAATTTCAATATCTTCTGCGCGCCTGCCTGCTTTGGCGGCGCTTTCCGCCACAGCCCTGCGAACGACGGCAAGCCTGTGTGCCACTTGCTCGACAAGTTCGGAGTCAACTTCACTGTTCATAAGGTCTCAAACCAATCACCACCGCAAAGCGCCCGGTTATCCCTTTCTCTTTACGATAAGAATACCACTCATCCAGGTGTTCCGCGGTACACATTCCAGACTGCTCAATCTGCTTCACTCCTGCCGCGCGCAGGCAGTAGGCATTGGCGCGCCATAAATCCAGGTACAAAGAGCCGTCCCGCTCCTCAAAAAATCCCGTTCCATCCTTCCCAAAGCTCTTCTTAAAGCGCTCCAATACCTCTACTCCCGCCTGGTAGCAGCTGCCGCAAATTGACGGCCCAATGCCTGCCAGCAGAGACGCCGGTTCTGTGCCAAAGCGCGCGCGCATGTAATCCACCGCGATTTCAGCGATTCTTTGTACCGTTCCCTGCCAGCCGGCGTGCACCAGCCCTACCACGTGCTTTTCCGGGTCGTAAAACACGAGCGGCACACAGTCCGCGAAACGCATAATGAGGGTAACATCCGGATTATCGGTAAAGATACCATCAGCCGGTTGATGTTTCTGGTCGCGCGGTCTGGGCTTGTCCGAATAAATCATAGTGGTGCCGTGCACCTGCCAGACGTCGAAACGACTTTCGTACGGCCGGCCAAAAACATCAAATAATAGTTGGTGGTTCTGAACAACAGCTTCCGACCTGTCCCCCACCGTTCCACCAAGGTTGAGTGCCGAATACGCGCCCTGGCTGGCCCCGCCCAGGCGCGTGAATACCGCATGGTCCAGCTGGCCGGAAGGGAAGCTCTCGAATCTGTAATACCGAAATGGGCCCGCGTCATGCCGTATCATTCCGAAACCTCCGGAACGAAGACTGCCCCATGCCAGAGGGCATGCCGCTTTTCAAGCTGCAGCCGGCCGGCCTGAATGCTGCTCTCCACCAAAGGATAGCCAAGCCAGGCGGTGATAAACCCAAACAGTCCTCCGGTGGCGGCGCGCAGCAGCGGCGTGCTTTCCCTGGCTGGAAACCAGCTTAAGAAAGGCAAACCCATCTGGCTGACCATCTGCGTGCCTCCGTCCAGCGCGATTGGGAGAATGCCAATTAGAACCCAGATGTACCACGGGACTTCCCTGATGCGGCGCCCTGAAACAGCGAAAATCAGCCCAAAAAGCAGGATGGCCAGATAAATCGCGAGGTCCCGCTGGCACAACGCGGCTTTGTAGCCCATCACTTCATTCCCAAGAAAGTCAGCTGCCGCGCGGAAATCCATTTCATCTATGCCGCTGGCCGCGGAAAAGGTTTGGTAGCCTTCCAACTTTGCCAATTCGCGCGGATAAACCGCCTGTTCGCCAAAAAGAAAAAATGAACGAAAGGCCAGTTGGTGGCATACCGGCTTATACAAGCCGTATAAGGCGCGGGCGGGTGGTTCCAATCTGAACTTCATCAGGGTTGGCGCGAGGAAAGCCAGACCAAGATACAAAGCCACCAGCAAATTGAACAGCAGGACGTAGTGCCTGCTGAACCAAAGGGAAAACCTGTCTTTTGTAGAAAATGCCGGCTTTTGCGCCAACTGACGCAGCAGCCATTTGTTGCCTACAGCCTGCGCGTCCTCAATTTTTACCCTTGTTTCTTTTAAAGCTGTACGGATATCTTCCGTTTCAAAGCGCTCACTCAGAAAGTAAGGTCCGATTTCAAGTCGTGGGATACCGCTGCCAAAAGCTTTTCGAATGTATGGATTTTTATCAATATCGACGCACGTCGTCTGGTTGGGGAATTCGTCCGCAAGTTGCTTCAACTGGGCGAGGACGGCCCTGTTTTGTTCCGCCAGTGACGGACGCGTATACAAAAACACATGAATGACAGCATCGTTCATCACTTGGCAAAGGGTTTAGCAGGCATCGCTGTCTTTCACGATGCTGAAAACATTAGTAGAACACTTCCACGCGCGTGGAGTTCTTCCCGCCGTCAGTAACGGTCAGTTCACCGGGATAGTAACTCACAACAGGGTTGGTCCAGCGCCAGATCCACTTCGCGTCTTCGGGCAGGCAGTTAATACAGCCGTGCGAAAGCGCGGTGCCGAAATTATTGTGCCAGAAGGCGGCATGAATCGCGGAGCCTTCTCCGTGGAAGAGCGTCGTCCAGCCAATGCCCGCGGTGTCGTAGGCGATTAATCCGCCGGCGCTCATGTGCGTGGATATCATCTTGCGCCAGATGAGGGTATTTCCAAGCGGCGTCGAAGGGCCGCCTGAGGACACCTCGCAAAAATACACTTCTCGTCCGCCTTCCAGGCAGGAAAGCGTCTGGTAATTCATGTTTATCCGGATAAGTTTATCGCCCGCGTCTGGATGGATGGGCGTGATTTCATCCTGGGTGATAGGCCGGCAGGCCGCGGCATCCACCCAGTAAGAATCCGGCTCCGCTCCCCATTTCTCGGTGAGCAGGTATTCGGTGATTCCATTTTCCTGCCGCAGGTCGTATGCCCAGAAAACCTGGCTGTAATAAATGCGCGGCTTGTTTACCTCCCGAATCCAGTAAGAAGCGGCTGGTGTTCGCAAGGGTTTGATATCCACAAGCGGCACAGTAATCTCCACCCACATCCCCTTGCTGCCGTCCGGATTAACAGGCAGGTCATTCAGCGGCTGATTGGGCAGGTTGCGCACCGGCTGTACCATGGAAGACTGGATATATCCGCCGGGCGTTTCCACCCACCGCTGGTTATACACATTCAGGTCAAGCTGGTTGGCAACGACTTCCCGGTTCCAAATCAAAACATCATCCCGCCAGACTGTGCCAGCCTCGGGGGCGTTCACATTCGGCTCTGTTTTAAGCTTAAACCAGGCGCCTTCCATGCCAACGCATATCCGGCCGAGCTTTTCGGCTTGCGGGAACTGGCCCGCAGCCGCGGCAAAGACACCTTTTGGGCGCGGCAGCATCAGCGCCCCGGCAAACATGCCGGAAAGCTTGAGGAATTCTCTTCGGGTAATCTTGTAATCAGATTTCATGCGGCTATTATAACGGACTGAATGTATCGGTTGTCCCGGGGTTTATACGCCGTGGAATCAGTAGCGGCGTTGGCCGCGCGATTCCTCGCGCTCCATATCTTTCTGCTTGATAGCCTCGCGCTTATCGTACTGTTTCTTGCCTTTCGCGATGGCAATCTCCAGTTTGGCGCGCCCGCCTTTCAGATACACGCGCACCGGCACAATGGTCATGCCTTTGATGCGAACCGCGTCCCACAATTCTTTAATTTCACGCTTGTGCAGCAGCAGTTTGCGTTCCCGGTCAGGGTCGTGCTGATAGGCGCTGGCGTGCTCGTAGGGCGCCACATGCGCGCCAACAAGCCAGGCCTGTTTGCCGTCCGTGCGCACATAGGCTTCCTGGAGGCTGATTTGACCTTTGCGGATGGATTTTATCTCCGTTCCGCGCAGCTCCAGCCCGGCTTCAAAAGTCTCCTGTAGAAAATATTCAAACCGCGCTTTACGGTTGGTCGATACGGTCTTCACGTCCATAAGCACCTATTTTAACATAAAGAGCAGGCAAAAAGCCTGCTCGCGCGTTGGAAGGAAAGGGAGCCTTCCGGGCCTTCAAAAAGACTGATAGAAACAGCTATCCCCGCCTCAGGATGGCAATGAGAGTCAGAAATACGCCCAGGCCAGCCAGCACCACAATCACTAAACCAAGCGGCAGGCCGCCGGGAGCTGTGTTTCCGGTAATGTTTTGGTAGGTAGGCAGGTTCAGGGCAGGCGGTTCAGTGAAGGTTGGCAGTCTGGAAGGCTGCATCGTATAGATGAACTGCGCGGCCAGCGTCGGATCGATGGTTTTGGTCACGGCGGGCGTGGCGGTGGCTGGCGGTTCCAGCAGCGGGATTGGTCCGCCAATCACATCCACGTTATTGGCAAACACCCAACCTCTTCCGCCAGGCCCGCCCGGATATTCAATTTGAATGTATTGGTCGTAATAGCCGTAAGCTTTCGCTTCCTGCCCCACCAACAAAACACCAACCAGTTCATAAATGGAACCAGGTCCGGAACGCACATTAATCGGATCGTACTCCGTGGTGGTCAGCAGCACGCGAATGTACGCGCCGCGCGGCGAGCTTGTGACAGTCGGAATCGAGACGGTGGGAAATTGAGCCAAAACAGGCTGGTTCAGCACCGGCAAAAGGCTGAGAATCGTCAGAACAGCGACGAGAAAGAACGAAAGCAGCCAGAGGTTTCGATGTTTTTTCAGGAAACTCATAAAATCTATCCTTGCTTGCAGATAACCCGATTATAATCTATCTGCAAACCTAAAGAAGGCATCTATGACACCTCGTATCTATCATGGTAACTTCACGCCCGAAGATATCGCCCGCGATCTGATTTCCTATTTTCACCGCGGCAATTATCAGGTGCAGCGCATCGGCAGCCCCGATAATCTGTCTGTGCAAATTGCCACGCGCAGAAATTTGACCAGCGGCGGTGCCACCGCCCTGACTGTGAATCTGCAAAAGGTCGCGGACGGCGTGAGCGTGCAGCTTTCCAATCAAGCCTGGTTTGGCCTGGCTGCCAGCCTGGGGATGACCGCCCTCAGCGCACTACGCAATCCGTGGACGCTGATAGGACGCATGGACGACATCGCTCAGGACGTCGAATCGCTGCAGCTGCAGGATAACGTCTGGCAGGTCATAGACGCCTTCGCGCGGCAGCATGGAACCGGTCAGGAGCTGAGCAAGCGCCTGGCGCGCACAGTCTGCCCTTACTGCCTGACCGCCAACCCGATCGCATCAGCGCGCTGTCTGGCATGCGGAGCCCCGCTAGGCGAAAATCAGCCGTCCACGTGCTCAAAATGCGGCTTTATCCTTGAACGAAAGGAAACTGTCTGCCCGAATTGCGGGCAGCCGCGTACTTAATGTCTTTATCGGTTTCCAACCCGCCTTATTCGGGCATAAACCGTTTTTTGTCCATTTTTTTATCCAGGCCGCGCAAGGGTCAAACGGCTAACTATCAAAAAAGGAATAATTATCATGATTCAGATTGTGGCAGACACTACCTGCGGTATCCCATTGGAACAATTGAAGGCGGAAGGCATTCATGTGCTTCCTCAAATCATCACTTTTGGAGATGCGTCTTATCGGGATGACATTGAAATCGATACCGAAACTTTCCTGAGCAAGCTGACAGCCGCTAAGCAGCTGCCCGGAACAGCCGCCCCGCCGCCGGCCTTGTATGGTCCCATTTTCAAATCCATCCTGGATGCCGGAGACACCGCGCTGGTCATCACTCCATCGCTAAAAGTCAGCGGCACCTACCGCAGCGCGTTAATCGCGGCGGAGGAATTTCAGAGCGGCCAAATCCACGTCGTGGACACCGGAACCATCGCTGGCGGACTCGGTTCCCTGGTCTTACAGGCAAAGCGCTGGGCGCAGGAAGGTATGGATATTGAAACTCTGAAAAGCCGCCTGAGTGCTATGGCAGCCCGCGAGAAGGTATTCTTCGTGGTCGACACTCTGGAATATCTTTATAAGGGCGGCAGAATTGGCGGCGCGACTAGGCTGTTTGGCAGCGTATTGCAGATTAAACCCATTCTTACCGTGCAGGATGGACAGGTGGAACCATATGAAAAGGTTCGCACCCTCAGGCAGGCAATCGCCACCATCCTTGAGATTGACCTGGAAATCTGCCGGAACAATCCGGACGCGCACCTGACAATCAGCCACTGCGCGGCAGAGGAACAGGCCAGCCTGCTGAAGGCACGGCTGGAGAGCGAACTTGAGCTCAAGGACATTCCTGTGTTTGTCGTCCCTCCTGCCATCGTTGTGCATGCCGGTCCGGGCGTCATCACAACCAGCTGCTTTACCTCCCCGAACTAAAGCCGCGTGGTTTCATCTCCCTTGCAGACCAAACAGCAGCACTCTTCTGAGTGCTGCTGTTTTTTCGCTCCAGGCGCGCTGGAAAATCAATCCTCCGTGTCTATGGCAGGATAAAATGCGGACAAATCTGGCTACTTCCATTCCGCGTCGCTCGGGTCCAGGTTTCTCAGGAATACCCGCGTGCGCTCACCCGCCATCATCGGGCTGACAGTCTCGCGCCATTTCAGGTAGTGAGCGGTCTGCTGATGCGCCGCCTGGTCTTCCTTGCCGCGGTAGATTTCCACGAGCCGAAAGCTCGCGGGGTTGTCTATTTCCTGAAAGAAATCAAACCGAACAACGCCGGCTTCCTTGCGGCTGTTTTCCGCGTTGTAGCGGGTAATCGCGATGAAATCGTCGACACATTCCGGCAGTACCTGAATGGAAACAATGACTGTGAACATCCTGACCTCCTGAATCTGCTGCGCCTGACCATTGAGACGTTATCTCACGATGGTATGATTGTAACTGATGAAGGACCATGAAAACATTCCGGACCCATCCACCTGGATTCTCTTTTCAGATGAGGACCTGCTGGTGGTGAACAAACCGCCCGGCTTGCTGTCCATCCCGGACGGCTACCAGCGCGACCTTCCGCACCTCACGCAAACGCTGTCTCCATTCGTGGGGAAACTGTGGATTGTCCACCGCCTGGACCGGGAAACAAGCGGGGTTATGCTTCTCGCGCGCAGCGCGGAAGCGCACCGCATACTGAACGAAGCTTTCCGTCAGCGCGCGCTTAAAAAGCAATATCACTGCCTCGCCGCCCCTGTTCCGGAGTGGGATTTTCAGGACCTGAGTCTTCCTTTGCGCGTCAACGCCGACCGCGCTCACCGCACGCGCGTGGACTTTGAAAAAGGCAAAGCAGCCCGGACATTAGTGCGCGTGCTTCGGCGCGGCAGCAGCTTTTGCCTGCTGGAGTGCGAGCTGCACTCCGGGTATACCCACCAAATCCGCGCGCACCTGTATCACGCAGGTCTGGGAATCCTCGGGGATTCTTTATACCGACCAAAAGCTTTAACCCTTACAGAAAGCAGCCTTTCAGCACCGCGCACCATGCTGCATGCGTATGAAATTCGCTTTGCCCATCCCAGGACCCATTTTGAAATGGCTTTTCAGGCGCCCTACCCCCCCGATTTCGAATCCAAATTAGCCGCCCTCTAAACCCACAAAGCAGGGTGATTTTTCTTAATGGAACTGAAGTCTTGCCTTCCGATGACGATATGGTCGTGCACGCGAATATCCAGCAGGCGTCCGGCTTCAATCACCGCGCGGGTCAGGCTCACATCCTCCGGGCTCTCCGCGGATTCGCCGGAAGGATGATTGTGCACCAGGATTACAGCGTTGGCGCCTTTCCGAATCGCGCGGGCAAAAATTTCTCCTACGCGCACAGAGGAAGCGTCCTGTGAGCCTTTGTAAAGGCGGTCAATTCCCAGCACGGCGTTGCGTACATTTAGCCAGAGAACCCAAAGCTCTTCCTGCTCTTTACCCCGCATATCCAGACCCACCAAACGAACCACATCTTCGGGGCTGCGAATGAAAACTTTCTCTTCCGTGCGCTCTTTTGCCAGGCGGTTTCCCAACTCCACCGCCGCTTTGATACACGCGGCCTTGGCCCGCCCCACACCAGAGATGTTTTCAAGCTCGGAAATATCTGTGCGGTGAATCCCCGAAAACCCACCCAACGCCATTAAGATTTGGTTTCCAAGGTCAATGGCATTCAGACCAGGCCGGCCGCTGCCTAAAAGAATGGCCAACAGTTCTCCGTCACTTAATGCCTGCGGACCTTCCGCGATTAGCCGCTCGCGAGGCCGATTTTCCTCCCTCAGGTCCATAATGCGCGGACGCGCGTCATCCGAAGTCATTCCTCTATTTTACACGCGAAAGCCCCAAAAAGCGGCGTGATATAATCCAAACAAAAAAGCGGACTGCCAATGCCCACACAGGTTTTCCCAGCAAATTACCAGGCGCTTACAGCCATCAATGAGTTTATTGTCGCCGAAGCTTCCAAAGTTGGATTCTCTTCCAAGGAGCTGTACGCGGTTGAGCTCTCGGTAAATGAAGCTGCCGCGAATATCATCGACCACTCGTACTGCGGCGAGGACCTGGGAACCATCGAGATAACCGCGGAAGCCCGCGGCGATTTATTTACCGTTTCTCTCAAAGACTGCGGCACGCCGTTTAATCCTGACGAAATCCCGGACCCGGATATCAGCAGCCTGCTCGAAAAGCGGACGGAACGCGGCCTGGGTGTCTTCACCATGCGCAGGCTGATGGACGAGGTGGTATTTGATTTCTCCCGGCCAGGCGAAAACCTCCTTGTGATGACCAAACGAAAGAAAGCCCAGCCGTGAACGCGTCATCGGAAGCAGCAGCATCCGCGTTGTGGAAAGCGCTGACGGATTTCTGTCAGGCTTCGGCAGCCCACCAGAGCCCGGCAGACATTTTGCAGGCAGCGGCAGAGCTGCTTGAGAGCAAACTTAACGCGCGAATCAGCTTCCACTTCTCCAATCCGGCACTTTTCCCGGAGCTTCCACTTGATAAACCCTTAGCCCGCGCCGCCAGAATTCACAGCCGGGTAGAAAAAACTGGCGAACAGATAAACCAGACTGTCCCCGCCGAAGGGCTTCATCTGGTCGGTTTCCCTTTGCATGCTCGCGGCGCCTTACTGGGGTCTTTCGTCGCCGCCCGATCAGAAAATCCATTCACCCCCGAAGAAAACCAATTCTTGCAGTCTGCCGCCATCGCGGTCGGAACAGAACTGTCTTTGATGAGCTCCGAGATGCGCCAGAAGAGCCAAAAATCGCGCCTGGCTCTAATCGCGTCGGTGGTCTCGCGCATCGCGCATATCACCCGCCTGGATGAACTGGCTCAGGAAGTCAGCCAGGCAATTTTGCGCACTTTTGGATATTATTACGTTGCCATTTTTACCCGCGAAGATGACGAGAACATTGTCCTCTTTCGAGCCAGCGCCCGCAGCGAGAAATCAGACCAGCCCGCGTTTGAACTGCCGGCCGGCACACAAATAAACCTGGGCGACCACATCGTTGGTTATGTCGCGCAGACCGGCAGAATGCTGCTGGCAAACGACGTCCGCAAGGAACCCCGCTATGGGCATCTAGAATCCCTACCGGAAACAAAAGCCGAACTGGCAATTCCCCTGAAAGTTGGCGGCAGGGTATTGGGAGTTTTGGATGTTCAATCGGACCAGGAAGCGGTTTTTACGGATGAGGACGTGGTGGTACTTTCAGCGCTGGCGGACAGTATCGGATTGGCAGTCCACAAAGTACGGCTTTACTCAGAACTGGAAAAACGCACCGAACAGCGCGATATTATCGCCGGGCTGACCGAAGCGATTTCCAGTATTTTGGACCTGGACACACTGCTGAGCAAAGTCGCGCAGATGATACACAGACAGCTGCACTACCCATTTGTGCATATCTTTTTGGTGGACCGCGTGCGTAACACGATTGAGTACCACTCCGGCAGCGGCCGCCGCGCGCAGCATTTCAAGGAAAATCGGGTCGCGTTCGCGCTCGACGCGCCCAAAGGAATCATTCCGCTCACAGTGCGCACCAATCGGGTATACCTTGCCAATAATGTCCAGAACGACCCCGAGTTCCTGCCCAGCCCATTCCTGAAAGGACAGAGCGGGTCGGAATTGACAATTCCCCTGGCGTTCAACCAGGAAGTTTTTGGAGTTCTCGACGTGCAGAGCTCAAAAACAAACGCCTTCAACGAAACAGACATCAGCCTGCTTTCGACACTGTGCGCCAGCATTTCGATTGCTATACGCAACGCAAAGCTCTACAACGCTGAAAAATGGCGCAGCCGTGTGGCTGAAAGTCTCCAGAATGTCGCGAGAAACCTGACTGACACTTCTCCACTTCAGGACAAATTTGACTTTATCTTAAAGACAATCAGCTCCCTCCTGCCCTGCGACGCGGCAGGGATATGGCTGTTGGAAGAACGCCCCAACCCTGCCAATCCCACTGCGGCCTGCCTCAGGCTAACTGCCTATCAGACCGGGTCGTCTGGCATTGATATCCAGCCGGATTTATGCGTCGATGACGCCCAGGCCTGGTACTCCGAAGCGCTTAGGCAGGGTGAGCCGGCAATATTGTCAGACTGTGCTAAACCCGACCCAATTGCCACCCGTCTGGAATTTTCCGCTCCTTTCTCCGCGTTAAGCGCCCCTCTCACTGCCAGCGGTAAAATACTGGGAGTGCTGACGCTGCACCACGCGACGGCCAACCGGTATGGCCCGGAATCCCAGAGAATCAGCGCGTCCTTCGCCCATTATGCCGGCATCGCGATTGAAAATGAACGCCTCGCGCAGGAATCGCGCGACCAAAACTGGATTTCCACCATTCTGCTGCAGGTGGCCAAAGCCACCCAATCCCTCACGCGTATTGATGAATTAACTGACCTGGTCGGTCAGTTAATCACACTGCTGATTGGCGGGAAGAAAGGCGCGGTTTTCCTTTTGGAACCGGAGGAACGCAGCTACTACCTGCAGGGCGTGTTCGGTGAAGACCTAAAAAACTTGCAGGCCGACCTCCCCGTCAAAATCGGCAGACCAGACACCTTCGCGAAAGCCGCGGAAAATCCTGAACCGTTGGCTTTCCCGGCCAGAGATTGCGAAAGCACGCTGCGGGAAATGCTCGGCCTGGAACTTGAGGACACGATTTTGCTGCTGCCTCTCATTGCCCATGAGGAACTGCTTGGTTTCTTGCTGCATTCCAGTTCGGACCCATACCAGCCCGCTCCGCCCGAAACAGTATTGGGCAGGCAAAAATTCGCCATTCTGCAGGGCATCGCGCAGCAGGTAGCAGTCAGCGTCCAGAATATCAACCTGCTGAATACCCGCCAGGAAGAAACCTACATTTCTTCTGTCTTGCTGCAGGTCTCGCAGACAATTGTCACCACGCCGGACCTGGTGGAAGCCCTGGATCGGATTTTCTACATCCTGAACATGCTGATTGGCATTGAAGGGATTGCCGCTTTCCGCTGGCTGCCCGAAGAACAAGCCTACGAATTGAAACATGCCGCTTCGGACCAGCTGCATCCCTGGCAGGTGGAACGCTACTTTGGAACCCGCGTCCCGAAAGAGGGATTCCCATTCGTCCCAAGTTCTGAAGATGGAAAACCGGGCATCATGAAAGCTGATGACGTGCTGCGGACCTACAATCTTCTGGCGGATGACGCTCTCCAGAACGAAGCCGACTCCGACGCGCCGCTCATTAAACCCTCCAATTCCGTCTACTTGATTTACAAACTGGCAATGCGCGGCGAGGATTACGGCGTGTTGATTTGTCGGGATCCTGATTTTCCCAAGCGGGCGCGGCGCGAGGAACTCCTCAACGGCGTCGCGCAGCAAATCTCTTTTGCCATTCAAAACGAACGGCTTGAGAAGGTGAAGGCGGAACAGCAGCGCGTGGAGCAGGAATTCCACTTAGCCCGCCAGATTCAGGAGACCTTCCTGCCCGAAAAGCTGCCCGCCATTCCAGGATACGACCTGGCCGTGCGTTGGCAGACTGCCAGACAGGTTGGCGGTGATTTTTACGATATTTTCGCGCTCCGAAACGGCTCTTATGGCATGGTAATCGCCGATGTATCCGACAAAGGAATTGCCGCGGCCCTGTATATGACCGTCACGCGCACGCTTATCCGCTCCATCGCCCTGGAATCCGCCTCTCCTGCCAAAACGCTCGAACGGGTCAATCAGCTCTTGCAGTTAGATTCCAGACGCGGCTTCTTTGTCACCTGCTTCTATGGGGTATTGAATCCAAATGAACATACCCTGACTTATGCCAATGCCGGCCACCTGCCGCCTTTCTTCCTTAATCCGCGCAAGAGAACCGCTGTCCCCCTCCAGAGAGGCGGAACCGCGCTCGGAATCATCGAAAATCTCAGCTACCAAGAACGCGTGCTTCCGATTGAACCCGACTGCGGCCTGGTGCTGTTCACCGACGGCGTGACCGAAGCGTTTAATAAACTTGATTCGCCATACAGCACAGCCCGATATCAAAAGATTCTTCAGCGCAGCGCGGCTCTTTCCGCAAACGCCATTCTGGATGCCGTGGACGGCGACATGGAAAGTTTTCGGCGGGACGACCCGCTGAGCGACGATATCACCGAGCTGGTGATTAAGCGCCTGCCCTTACTGGCAGATTAGGACCGGCAAGCTGGTCTTGCGCAGCAGGGTATCAATATTGGAGCCAAAGAGTTTGTCAATCAGCGAATTCCCGCTGTAACCGCCCATCACAAGCGCTGTGACGCTGTTCGAGGCGGCTTCTGTCAGCACTGTTTCTGCCAAATTATCCCCTTTGCGCAGGATAAATTCAAAATCCAGGTTCAGTTTGCGCAGGTAAGTTTTCGCGTAACTCGTTTCAGCCTCCAGGTCCGGCGTTCCGTCATCAAGCGTGAACAGGAACAGTTTAGCGCCGTAACGCCCGGCAAAATACGCGCTCACAAAAAGGGCTTCCTTGCTCTTGGGAGAACCGTTGTACACAACCAGCAACCGGTCAAGCGGCTGCGGCTGGTCCTTGACAATGAGAATCGGCCGCCTGGCCCCCCGCAGGATGTTTGAAATCCCCGATGTCAGCCGGTCCAGAATGCCCCCGCTGGGAGGAAAAACCAGGCGCAGCACCAGCAAATCTGAAAGCAGGCTGTGCTCGCTCACCATCGTGGTGATATCTCCTGAAATGATGAGAAGCTTGCCGCTCATGCCCGCTTCCTGAAGGCGCTGCTCAAAGCGCTGTTCCATCTTCTGATGCGCGGCTTCATCCACGGTGTCGCTGGGGTTGATGACGTGCAGTCCGCGCACGTTTCCGGTTGGGCAGCGGTTAATCAGAATTGCCTGTTCCAGTGCGTTCCAATAGCTGTCGTGGTCGCCAATGGCCACTAATATATCGCGAAACAGGCAGCCTTCAGGTTCATCCAGAGCATGCGGCGGCGAAAAAAACGAGCGGGGCAGGTCGGTAAAGACGGTATCCTCAAAGTGCTGCTCGGAAGGCGCCGCGGGAGGTTTTATCGTCTTGCCTTCATGGAGTGCCATATACTCCGCGGCGTGCGCGGTCCGGATGGGAATGCCAAGCGCTTCCTGCAGAATTGACTGCTGGTCAAGCACCCATAAGTACAGGTCTGTGACAGTCAGATTTAAGAACTCCTCTCGCAGGCCGGATGTGTTAATCATCTCCACCACGGGTTGGTAAACCTTCTCGTACCAATCCAGCGCAGCCTCTTCGTAAGGAATTTCCCGTTTCTGTTCGATGCCCATGTAATAGCGGTGAACGTCGATGTGTTCCGCCAAAAGGGGGTAATTCTCGGTGTTGTTCAGACTGAAATCTATCCCCGGCAGGATTTGGTCCAGGCGGGTGTTTGCCAAAAATTCCACGTAGGTGGCTTTGTGCTGCAGTTCTTCCGGCGTAATGCTGGCAGAAATTGGCACGCGCGTGTATATCTCGGTCACGTACGCTTCGATTTCGTCCAGACCCATCTGCCTGGCGATGGAAACACGGTGATTGCCGTCCAGCACAAAGTAGGCTTCCCCGACCTTGTAAAGGCTCACCGGGGGAACACCGGTACCAATCGGGCTGGTCATAGCGGTTTTTACCTGCGCCCAGCGAAATATATCCGCGTCATTCAACGGTGAAAAATTGCGGTCAAAATCCTCATTCCTGCCCACGCTGCCGACAATGTCTTTGACTTTGACTGTTTGCAGTCCGCGGTCCACCTTGTTGAAGGCTTGCAATTTGGCCGATATTTCATCGTAAGGAAGCAGGTCCATGGACTTTCCCCTGATGCCGGCCCAAAAACGCTGAAGCGCGGCTTTTGAACGCGCTTTCTTAAAATCATCCAGGGCCTTTTGATAAGTGGTGATGTCTTTTTCCATGGGGTTCAAACTCCAGAACCTGACGCTGTTAGAATCTTATCACATCACAGCAAGCTTCTGGAAGTCGCCTTTTGGAGCACTCTCCACAAAGAAACGCCTTCCTCTCCCAAAGGAAGATAGGCTCTCCCAAGGTGAACCATGCTATAATTTTTTAATTATTAAGAGCGGACAGAAGAAATCATATGGATTTATCCACTGCGAACCCCATCAATTATCTGGTTATCGGGCACATCACACAGGATTTGCTGGATGACGGCACTTATCGCTTTGGAGGCACTGTCAGTTATTCGGGGTTGACCGCGGCCAGGCTGGGCCACCGCGTGGGCATTCTCACCAGCTGCTCTCCAGACCTGGACCTTTCCGCTTATGCCGGGCTGCAAACGCGCGGGCTGCCTGCCAGCCAGAATACTGTGTTTCGCAATATTCGCACGGATTCCGGCCGGCTGCAGTATATGTACCACTCCGCGCGCCGTCTGGACGCCACGTCTGTACCCGAAGAATGGAAGCTTTGCCCGATTGTGCATTTGGGGCCGGTTGCCGCGGAAATCGACCCAGATATCTTCAGCGTTTTTCCCAAAAGCATGCTCTGCCTCACCCCGCAAGGCTGGCTGCGCGCCTTCGCGCAGGATGGGCGGGTGCTGCCTGTGGACTGGACCTACAGCCCGGCCTTGCTGCAGGCCGCGCACGCCGTCGTGCTCAGCATTGAAGATTTGCATAACGACGAGAGCAAGGTTGAACAATGGGCCAGCCTTTGCCGGCTGCTGGTGGTGACGCAGTCCGACCAGGGCGCGCGGGTTTACTGGAACGGAGATGTGCGCCGCTTTTCAGCTCCCAAGGTTAACCTGGTAGAAGATACCGGCGCCGGGGATATCTTCGCGGCATGCTTCTTTCACCGCCTGTATACCACACAGGACCCCTGGGAGGCTACCCGCTTCGCGGTGAGGCTGGCCGCTTTTTCAGTCACCCGCGCACATTTCCAGAGCATCCCAACCGAACGGGAAATTTCAGACGCGCTGATCGAAGTAATTTGACAGGAACTTATGGGAAAAGTTTACACAATTGTTAACCAAAAAGGCGGAGTGGGTAAAACCACCACCAGCATCAACCTCGGAGCATATCTTGGCCTGTTCCATCAGCGCGTGCTGCTGGTGGATATTGACCCGCAGGCCAACGCGACATCCTGCCTGGGCATAGACAAAAACAGCATCAAAAACGGCGTGTACGAAGCCTTGATAGGTTCGCAGCCCGCCGCCGACCATATCCTGCACAATCCGCGCTTTCACCTTTCCCTGCTGCCCTCCTCGCCCAATCTGGCAGGCGCAGAAATTGAATTGATTGACCTGGAAGACCGCGAGACGCGCCTGCGCAAGCTGATTGAACCGCTGCGGCCGCGCTATGATTACATTTTGATTGATTGCCCGCCCTCGCTTGGACTGCTGACGCTGAACGGCCTGCTGGCCGCCTTTGACGGGGTAATTATTCCTGTGCAATGCGAATATCTCGCGCTGGAAGGGCTTGGCCAGCTGACCCAAACGCTCTCCCGCGTTCGGCAGAGTTTGTTTCCAACGCTGGATATCAAAGGCGTGGTGCTGACCATGTTTGACGGCCGCACGAATTTGTCGGCGGATGTGATGAGCGAAGTGCAGCGGGTTTTTCCCAATCGGGTCTTCAACACCTTCATCCCGCGCAGCGTTCGCCTGGCGGAAGCGCCTTCTTTTGGAATGCCTATTTCTATCTACGCCCCCGAGTCGAACGGAGCAAAAGCGTATCGGGCTCTGGCAATGGAGCTGCTCAACTCCAACGGCGCCGCGATTCACGAGATACAGGAGTAGCACCATGGCACGAAAAACCGGTCTTGGCAAAGGACTTGACGCGTTAATCCCCACCTGGCAGGAAGAAAGCCTGAGCGCCCCACTCACCGGCCAGGTCGTCCAGATTCCAATTGATAAAATCACGCCCAATCCCAGGCAGCCGCGCAAAGTTTTCTCAGCGGAAAGTCTGCAGGAACTGGCGAATTCAATTCTGGAACACGGCATTCTGCAGCCGCTTATCCTGGTTCAAAACGAAGGTCAGGACCTTTATACCCTCATCGCGGGTGAACGCCGCTGGCGCGCGGCTTCCCTGGCCGGGTTAAAAGAGGTGCCCGCCATTGTGCGCAGCGCGACAAAGCAGGAGCAGTTGGAATTCGCGATTGTTGAAAACGTCCAACGGGAAGACTTAAATCCGCTGGAACGCGCCCGCGCCTACCAAAGCCTGCTGGATGAGTTCTCGCTGACCCACGACGAAATCGCGCAGAAGGTCGGAAAAAGCCGGGCGGCCGTCACCAACACATTGCGCCTCCTGAATTTGCCAGCCAGCGTCCAGCAAGCCTTGCAGGACGATTTGCTCACGGAAGGCCATGCCCGCGCTCTGCTGGCGCTGAATTCTGCCCGGTCTATCGAAGCCGCCCTGGAAACAGTATTGAATCTCGGCCTCAATGTGCGCCAGACTGAGCTGTTGGTCAACAAACTACTTGGGAAAACCCCCAGGAAACAAACCACCCAGACCAAGAGCGCGGAGCTTCAGGCGCTCGAAAATAAATTGCGCCAGTTTTTCAATACCAAAGTGAATTTGCAGTCCGGGAAAAAGGGCGGAAGCATCACCATCTATTTCTATTCTGATGAAGAACTGACCAATATCACGGACAGCCTGGGATTGAATGACTGAACAGGTGCTTCTGACCAACGGGTATTTTTACCAGGGGAAGCCCGCGCGCACCGACCTGGAAACCCTGGTCGTTGAGGATGGAATCATCCGCGCGATTTTTCCCGTCAGGGATGTAAGTTCTACCCTGCGGCGTTCCAGCAAGGTCATCGACCTGCAGGGTCAGAGCGTGTTCCCGGGCCTCACCGATTCCCATTTGCATCTTGCTTTTCTGGCAGACCAGCTGACAGCCGTTGATTGCGAAACGGATGCGCTGCAGGAATGTCTGGAACGGGTGCAAGCCAAGAGCGCTTCCCTTGGAAAAGAGGACTGGATTATCGGGTACGGTTGGAACCAGAACGCCTGGAACCCCGCGCGCTACGGCACCGCGGCTGAATTGGAAGTGGTCAGCGGCGGGCGCCCGGCAGTTCTCTATGCCAAATCACTCCACGCCTCCTGGGCGAATGAAACCGCCTTGCGCGCGGCTGGGATTGACGAAAGCAGCGCGGACCCCGAAGGCGGAAGAATCCTGCGGAATGATAACGGCAAGCCGAACGGTATTCTTTTGGAAAATGCCATGCGCCTGGTCGACGCGGTAGTGCCGCCCCTGGCGGGTAAACGCCTCCAAAAGATGCTCAGAACCGCTCAGTCTTTACTGCTTTCATATGGCGTTACCAGCGCGCACGATTTCGACCGCGAGGCCTGCTACGAAGCGCTGCAAAGCCTGGATGCGGCTGGGGAACTGATTCTGCGGGTGCGGAAAAATCTGCCCGGAGAACACCTCCCGGAAATCCTCGCGGAAGGTTTGCGCAGCGGAACCGGCACGGAACACCTCATTCTGGGTTCTCTGAAATACTTCGCGGACGGCGCGCTTGGCCCGCAGACTGCCGCGATGCTGGCGCCGTATGAAAACAGCGGCTCCGCAGGGCTTTTATTGATGGATGCCGACCAGGTTTTCGCGGAAGGCGTCCGCGCCGCCGCGTTGGGATGGCCTTTAGCCGTACACGCCATTGGCGATTTGGCCGTCCGTTCCGTTCTGGACGGCTTTGAGCGGCTGCGCGTGTGGGAACAAACCCAGCACCGCCCGCGCCTTCCCCACCGCATCGAACACGTCCAAATCATCGCGCCCCAGGACCAACCCCGTCTCAAGCAGCTCGGGGTCACCGCCTCCATGCAGCCGCTGCATGCCACCTCGGATATGTTCACAGCCGGGCGGCATTGGGGCAAGCGATGCGCGCACGCTTATGCCCTGAATTCCCTGCAGCGCCAGGGCGCTTTGCTCATTCTCGGCTCCGACGCGCCGGTGGAATCTCCCAATCCGTTCCTCGGTTTGCACGCCGCCGTCACGCGCCGGCGCGTCAGCGGTGAACCTGATGAAAATGGATGGTATCCCGAGCAGCGCCTCTCGCTTACCCAGGCTTTGGATGGATACACGGTAAATCCGGCAAAATCCTGCGGCCTTGGGCACAGCCTTGGGCGCATCGCGGTCGGCTGTCGGGCAGACCTGATTGTCCTGCCGCAAAATCCCTTCGCGCTGGAAGCTCAGAGCTTATGGCGCCTGCTTCCGGACCTGACCCTGGTGGACGGACGGGTTGTCTTCCAGCGATAGCCTCATCAGTTTTTGAATCATTCGCCTGGCCCAAAAGGAAGCACTGTCGGATATATAAAAATGGGAACACAAATCCTTCCATCAAACGCCTACCCGCTGGACGCGCTCAGGTCATTCCTGAATTTTGCCCCGCTGACTTTTTCCAATCTGGATTGGATTTCCGTACAGGAGCGCCTGGAAGGGCAGTGCTGCTTCGTTCGTTCCGAAGAGAACCAGATAAAAGCGCTCATTTCGTGTGAGCCAGAAAATGAGCAGGCCGCGTGGCTGCGAATTTTTGTCAGTTTGTCTGATGGAAGACACGCTGAGTATTTTGAGCGCCTGTTGGACCGCGCGCTTTTGGAGCTGCGGGAGGCCGGGGTAACCGCGCTCTACACGCTCAGTTTCAAACCCTGGCACCAAAACCTTTTTTCCAGCTGTGCCTTCCTGCCGTTTACCCGAATCACAACACTGATTCTCTCCGACCTAAGCGCGGAAAGCGCTGAGCCCCTGCCCGGCGCGGAAATCCGGGTGATGACCGCCGAAGACCTCCCTGCGCTGGAAGAGGTAGACCACAGCGCGTTCAGCCCGGCCTGGCAGCTGAACACCCGCTCATTAGAGGCGGCATTTCGGACCTGTACCTACAATACCGTGGCCCTGCAGGGCGGAAAAATTGTCGCGTATCAGATGACCGCCGCGAATTTTTACACATCCCACCTGGCCCGGCTGGCAGTTCATCCGCTTGCCCAGCAGCAGGGGTTGGGAATAAGGCTGGCGCTGGATACCATCCGCGAGACAGCATCGCGCGGAGGTACAGAAATGACGGTCAACACACAGACCAACAATCAACAATCCCTCAGGCTCTATCATCGTCTTGGCTTTATTCAGCAGGGAAAATTGATTCCCGTGCTGCAAAAGCCCATCCGGGATGTATAAAATATCGCGCTTTACAATTTAAACCGGGTGTGGCAAAATCCTTTCATTACATTTTGAGGAGCATAAGCATGACCGGAACACAAACCCAACGGGACATTCTGCGCCAAAAACGCAAACAGGCTGCCAACAAGAAGACAATCACCATCCTGGCGGTGGTTGGCGGGGTCGCTCTCGTCGTTTTTTTGCTCGTAATGCTGCCAAAATGGACGCTGGACACAGGCCAGCTTTATATGCAAGACGGCTTCTCAATCGGCGACCCCAACGCGCCGGTAAAAGTGGAACAGTTCTCAGACTTCCGCTGCAGCCACTGCCAAAACTTCGCCCTCAATTATGAAGATGATTTCATTAAAAAGTATGTGGACACCGGCATGGTGTATTTCACGTTCCACAACTACGCCTTCCTCTCAGAAGACTCCCGGGACGCTGCCGAAGCGTCCTACTGCGCGGCGGAGCAGAACGCTTTCTGGCAGTACAAAAAGTTGCTGTACACCTATTCAACCTACGCCGGTGCATTCGCGGAATCCAATCTGCTGGATTACGCCAAAAAGCTGAAACTGGACACGGACAAATTCTCCGAGTGTCTGAAATCTGACCGGAACCTTGCCAAACTGGATGAGATCATGCGTTACGCCAACTCCCTGGGAATTGATTCCACCCCTCAGTTCTCCGTCAACGGTACCATTGTGTATATGAACACTTTGAACGAGACGGTAGACAAAGCGCTGCTCAGATAAGCGCTCCCCGCCTGACGATAAACGCCTGGACGACAAGTTTCCAGGCGTTTTTTGATTCCGGCGCCATGCCGCGTTTCGTCAGGGGTTAATAAGCGATGCCCAGGGCGTTCAGCCCCAGCACGATTAAAACTGCAAATACCAACGCGGGAAGAAAGCTGCCAGTGCGGATTTTTTTAATCTCAAGCAAATTGCTAATCGCGATTCCAGCTAAAATCACGCCGCCGATGGCGGTCATTTCCGCTACAACCGAAGCATCAAACCCCTGCCCCAAAGCCCGGGCGGACAGGCTGATCGCGCCCTGATAGACCAGCACGGGCAAAGCCGAGAATAAGACGCCTGCACCGAGCGAGGAGGCAAAGGCAACCGAGGCCAGTCCGTCCAGCAGAGATTTAATGGCCAGCATCTGGAAATTGCCGCTCAAGCCGTCCTGAATGGAACCCAGAATTGCCATGGGGCCAATGCAGAAAAGCAGGGATGTCGTTACAAAGCCGTTGATGAATCGCTGCGCGTCAGCGCTCTGAGGATTCTCCGCGCTGTTGAATTTTGCCTGCAAAAACGAACCCAGGCTTTCCAGGCGCTCCTCCAGCTTAAGCCATTCCCCCGCGATCGTCCCCAGAATCAACGCTCCCAAAGGGATGAGCATGTTTTTTGTCTCAGTGAATATGTAGATACCATACGCCAGGGTAAATAAGCCCAGGCCCGAGACGATTGTCTGGCGAAATTTGGCTGGGATTTTATGTCCGGCTGTGAGTCCAATCAGCCCTCCTAAGAGGATTGCCGCGACATTAATGAAAGTCCCAATCATGCCCGCCGCCTTTGGTGATTATTGATTTTGAGAGCCGGCGGCCTGCCCGGCGAGCAGCAAAAAACACAGATAAGACAGGCGGTTTAAATAGTTCAGCGCGTCCTCCGGGATATAGTTGCCCTGTGGAGATTTGGCCAGGCTGATAGTTTCCCGTTCTGCTCTGCGCACTACCGCCCTGGCAAGGTCCAAAGCGCCCTCCGCCGGCGTCTTTCCCGGATGCAAAAAGGCACCCGGCATTTCGGTCTTTTTTTCCACCTCTGCCGTAAAAGATTCCAGTTTTTCCAGCGCAAAAGCAAGCTTTTCCTGAAAAGAGGTGTGATTCCAACCCGCCATACCTGCCATGATAAGCGAAAGGTGCTCCTGGCAGGCGCTAAGTATGTCCTTATCTGCCGGGTCAGTCAAAAAGGCTTTTGCCAGGCTAAGGCTGGCGCTGGCTTCGTCAATCGCACCGATGGCGCGCAAACGCGGGTCATCCTTGGAAACGGCTTCTTCTCCAAGCAGACTCGTCATGCCCGGTTTTTGGGCGCGCTTTCCGCGGGAAGTCACTGGCTATTCTCCTTCCGGCGTGTTCCCCGCGAGGATAAACCAGCGATTGATGTTGTTTAACCGGTCGCTGGGTTCGTAGATGGGTCCGATGGTTACGTCCCGGATGGTGTCCCGGATGGCGTAATTATAGACCGGATAGAAGAGCGGCAGAGACGGCAGCTGTTCGTGAAAGAGAATCTGGAAATTGCGGTAGAGCTTGGCCCGCAGAGTGTAATCATTCGTCACGCGCGCCTGTTCAAGATATTCGCTGGCGGAACGGTTATTCCATTGTGAATAGTTTTGGCCGTCCTGCGCCTGAGACTGCGCCCAGAACGGATAGGGGTCCGGGTCCGGTGTGCCAGAAAGGTCTATTTCCACCAGGGCCGCGTCGTAGTCCCGCGCGTCGAGTCTTGCCACAACCTCAGCATAGGGCAGGGTAAGCACATCCACGGCAACGCCAACTGATTCCCAACCTTGTTTAATATACTCCGCGATGCGGGTATGCGTGTCGTCATCCGGGCTGAGCAACACCAGCCGCACTTCCACACCTTCCGCTGTCACCAGCGCGCCTGTTTCGGCGCGGGTAATTCCCAGCGCGGCAATCCGCTGGATTGCGGCATCCGGGTCGTAGGGATAACTGCCCTGGTCCGGGTAATAAGCCCAACTGCCGCTGAGAATCGGTCCGTTCGCCAGGATGCCTTGCCCAAGCATGACCTGGTCCAGGATTGCCTGGCGGTTAATGGCCAGCATCAGCGCCTGTCGGAATTCCGCGTCCTGCAAAAATTCTTTGGCGGAGTTATTAAGGTTCAAAAAGACCATGCTCAGGCGCGGTTCGCGTGTGGAAAAGAGATTCAGGCCGGGCTCAGCCAAAACCTCTGGCAAAATATCGAGCGTGACGCCCGCCAGTCCATCCACCTCGCCGCCCTGATAGGCAGTCCAGGCCGCGCGCATGTCGGGGTAATACTGAAAGACCACCTCATCAATATAGGGACGGCCAAAGTAATAATCTTCGTTGGGTAATAGGTCCACGCCGCTGATTACACCGTCCTTCACCAAAAAGCGATTGAATTTATACGGTCCGGTGCCTATCGGAGAGGTGTTGAAGGGGTGGTCGACCAGCTCCGCCAGGGTCAGGTTCCCGAGCAGATGCGATGGAAGCAGCGGGACGCCAAGGTAATCCAGGAGCGGTGAAAAAGCTTCCGGCAGCGCGAATTCCACCAGCGTATCGGAGAGAGCATTCACCTGAATTTCCGACCAGAACGCCCGCAGGTCCGCTGGGATTAAGTCATTTTCCTCGCGCAGCAGGCCAATCGTGAAGACAACATCTTCTGCGGTAACAGGATGTCCATCGTGCCAATAAGCGTTCGCCCGCAGGCTGAACGTGAAGCGCGTGCCGTCGCTGGAGTAACTCCAGGTCTCAGCCAAATCAGGCTGGGGCATTCCGCTGGAATCAAACCGGACCAACCTATTAAAAAGGAGGCGGTCCACATCTTTGTCAGCCTGATTGTACCTGTCCAAAAGTGGATTCAGGCGCAAAAAGCTGCCAACTAGCGCTTCGGTGTAGATACCGCCAGTGACAGGGTTGGGAGTGCCTGTGATTTCAGGGGAGTTCGCCCCTTGTTGAAAAACAAGCAGCAAACCCACAACCAGGCCTGTTAATAAAATTATAAGCAGCTGCCAGCGAAATTTTCTCATAATTAAAAAAAGACAACCCCCAATACTGGCGAGTCGTCCTTTACCTCCATGTGGATTGTTTGAAACGCCTTCAAATTGATGCGAAACAGATTATCCGGTGATGAGCACACTGACCAAAGCCAAAATAACAAAAAGCACTGCCAGCCCGATGGTCACAAAGAAAAGCACTCTTTCCACGCCGCGCCGTTTGGTATAGACGCCGCCGCTATCTCCGCCGGCCAGACTGCCGAGGCCGATACCTTTGCTCTGCAGGAGAATGCTGCCCACCAGGGCGACAGATGTAATCATGATCGCGATATTCAGAAAACTGTTCAATTTAACCTCCGACAATTAACAAAAAGATTATACCTGAACCGATTAAAACGTCAAATCGCAATTATAACAGAAGGCCGGCCAAACGAGAAACTATTGGCTTTCACCTGCGCCAGCAAGCGGGAAAGGATATAATCAGAAGAGTATGTCTTACGGAGACCTGAGCTAAACCCATGGAAGAAATCGTCGTTGCCTTACATATGCATACGGTGTATTCTGATGGGACCGGCAAACACGCCGACCTGGCCGCAGCTGCCCTGAAAGCCGGCCTGGACGCGATTCTGGTCACCGATCATAACGTTTGGGTGCAGGGGGTGGAAGGCTACCTGCAAAAAGGCAAAAAACGGCTGCTTACCCTGGTGGGGGAAGAAGTGCACGACCAAACGCTGACAAAAGGGAAAAACCACCTGCTGGTTTTTGGCAATACCCGCGAGCTTGCCCGTTTCGCGCCGGACCCTCAGCAGTTGATAAATCAGGCATCATCCTCAGGCGGTCTGACCTTTCTCGCCCACCCGATAGAGCACGCCCTGCCCGCTTTCGGCGAAGCCGCTTTCAATTGGGAAGACTGGCAGGTAAGCGGCTACACAGGCATAGAACTTTGGAACCAGATGAGCGAGTTTAAGACCCGCGCGACAAGCCTGCCAAAGACTGTTTTGCATGCCTTTTTTCCGCAGCTGATGACTTTGAGCCCCTTGGAAGCCACACTTAAATTGTGGGACGAACTGATCGCGAAAAGCAATAAACCGGTCGTCGCTGTCGGCGGGGTCGACGCGCATGAAATGAAAATCAAGAAGGGTCCGATACGCATTCTGCTGTATCCCTACGAGCTCCAATTCCGGTCAATCACCAATCACCTGCTTCTACCGTCCCCGCTTACGGGAAATCTAACCCAGGATAAGGCGCTGATTTACGGCGCCCTCCGGGCCGGGCATTCCTTCATCGCCTACGACCTTCCCCGTTCGGCCCGCGGGTTCCGCTTCACAGTCAACGGAAAGGACGGCACATTCTGGATGGGAGACACCGTGTCAGCCGAATCCGGCCTCACGTTTCAGGTGCGCCTGCCCATTCGCACGCATGTCCGTTTGCTTCGTAACGGCGCTGTCGTCAAGGAACATACAGACCGCGAAGTTCTTACATATCTCACCAAAGAGCCCGGCGTTTACCGCGCGGAGGTCTACCTGGACTATCTGGGCAAACACCGGGCCTGGATTTTCAGCAATCCCATTTACGCTGTGTAGGTTTTTAGTCGGACCTCGCAGACCCGGGCGCCCCCAAAAGAAGAGAGCTGCTGCTGCGGGGTGAAGATTCTAAGAAATTGCTTGCGCGCAAAGAGCGCACCCTGTTCATTGGTATAATCCATAAAGAAGGGAACGCATATGCTTCTGGAATCCATTGAAAACAAGCTGCGCGCTCTGTTCGAGGGCACCCTGGACCGGCTGCTTTATCCGGGTGTCTCCACATCCCTGAGCAGCCGGCTGGTCCAGCTGATTTCTGAAAAAATTGCCTCCCAGCCGTCAGATTTACGGCGCGCGCCGGACCTGATTGACATCCTGATTTGTCCGGAAAAGTGGGATGCCTGGCAAAATGCCCGCCCGGCGCTGGACGATGCCGCCCGGGAACTTGAAGCTTATTGGTCGGAACAGGGATATTCCTTTTTGGACCATCCGCGCATCCGAGTCATTGCCGACCCCGAACTTACCCCAGAAGCCGTCGGGATTCATATTGATTACGCCCAACATGATCACTGGCAGGGCAAGACGGCTCTCCAGACTGTGCCGCGCCAGATTACTGAAGAACCCATCCCCGCGAACGCGTACCTGATTATCAACGGAAAAGAACAGGCTGCTCTTACAAAAGCCGTCATTAACATTGGCAGGCGCTCCACCAGCGATATTGTTCTGAATGACCCGATGGTTTCGCGCGACCATGTGCAGCTGCGCGCGGAACAAGGCAAGTATCTCCTGTTTGACCTGAGCTCGACCGGTGGAACTTTTGTAAACAACCGCCAGGTGCATTCCGCCGCCTTAAAACCTGGAGACGTCATCAGACTCGGCAAAACGCTGCTGGTTTACAACCAGGAGCTGCCTGTTCCGGCGGACACAAAAACAACTCTACTCTCCGCGAAACCTGAATCATGAACGCCGGCTTATTACTGATACTGCGTATCCTTTTCCTGGCCGCCCTGTACGCGTTTTTGGGGCTCAGCCTGTGGGTCATCTGGAAATCCATCAGCGGCAGAACGTCGCCAACGGCCCAGGAACCCATCCCTCCTTTGGGACTGTCTTCCACCATTATGGAATCTTCCAGCGCGCAAATATTTGTCACGCCCAAAGTGACCATCGGAAGAAGCCCGGATTGCGACTTCGTCCTCCAGCACGAGATGGTTTCCGCCCGGCACGGGGTCTTCAGTTATCATCACCAGCAGTGGTGGTACGAAGACCTGAACTCCACCAATGGTTCCTACCTGGAAGACCTGCGCATTGAAGAGCCAATCGTTGTGAAAGACGGAGATGTCCTCTTTTGTGGTGAAGTAGACGTCAACATATCGATAAAGCCAATATCCTGAAATAAAAGTGAGGTCGCAATGACAGACAACAACATCCTGTTCGGCATTATCGGCGGTTCTGGTTTATACGCTTTTGACGGTCTGCAAAACAGAAAAACGGTAATTATCGATACACCTTTTGGCCTGCCCTCGTCGCCAATTGTGCTGGGCGAAGTGCATGGAAAACGGCTGGCATTTTTGGCCCGGCACGGCATCGGCCACACCATCTCTCCTTCAGAGGTCAACTACCGCGCGAATATTTACGCCTTCAAACAGCTGGGCGTAACCAAACTCATCAGTGTGAGCGCGTGCGGTTCCCTCCGGGAAGACTACGCGCCCGGAGATGTCATCATTCCAGACCAGGTATTTGATTTCACCCACAAGCGCGAGCGCAGCTTCTTTGGAGACGGATTGGTGGTACATGTTGGCTCCGCGGAGCCTTTTTGCTCGACCCTCAGCGCGGCGCTCGCCAAGGCTCTGCAAGCCGAAGGCGGGATTGTTCACGAGGGCGGCGCGTACATCACGATTGAAGGACCCCGTTTTTCAACCAAAGCGGAATCGAACACATTCCGCTCGTGGGGGATGTCTCTGGTCGGAATGACCGCCTCCCCCGAGGTTTTCCTCGCGCGGGAAGCAGAAATGTGCTACGCGACCATGGCGCACGTGACGGATTACGACGTCTGGCATGTGAGCGAGGAACCGGTCAGCGTGGAAATGGTTGTACGCACCCTGGCGAAAAACACCAGCCTGGCGCAGCGCGCTCTGATTCGCCTGGCGGATATCCTCAGCCAACCCGGGCAGGACGCCCCGGCCTGTGATTGTGAGAACGCGCTGAAAGACGCTCTGATTACCAGCCCCGCGAAAATTAAGCCGGAAACGCGGGAGAAGCTGCAGCTCCTGATTTCCAAGTATGTGAAGTGACCTTGACAGACGCAGGAACAACCAGAAGGCCCGCTTTTCGGCCAGCGCTTCTGCTGCTGGTGGGTCTTTTTGTCACCTTTTACGCTTTTGCCCTGGCGCTTGCCCCTTCAGTGCGAACGCACGTCAGCGGTTTTCAGCCGGAATTGCGCTACTTGCTCCCTCTGCTTGGATGGGCGGCAGGCATCACTGCACTGCAATTTGGAGCGAAAAAGCTGCTTCCCAGGCATGACGAAACGCTTATCCCGCTGGTTGGCGCGCTGAGCGGTTGGGGCCTGCTTTCCATTTGGCGGCTTTCCCCCGCGCTCGGCGCCAAGCAGCTGCTCTGGTTCCTTGGCGGGGTTCTGCTGATGATTGGCGGAATGAGCATCAAGAATCTTATTGCCGTCCTTAAACAGTACAAATACGTCTGGCTGGCGCTCGGTTTGCTTTTGGTCGGACTCACGTTTTTCATCGGCGTCAACCCCAGCGGTTCTGGTCCCAGGCTGTGGCTGAACCTGTTTGGGGTTTACTTTCAACCCTCAGAACCCCTCAAACTGCTACTGCTGGTCTATCTGGCGGCCTTTTTTGCCGACCAGATTCGCCCGAACATCTCAATCCTGGCATCCATCCTCCCGACTCTGATGATGGTCGCGTTGGTCGGCGTCCTGCTGGTCAGTCAGCGGGATTTGGGAACTGCCAGTCTCTTCGCGGTAATGTTTGTATTCATGCTCGCGCTCACCACCAAAAGGCGGCGCTTTCTTTGGCTTTTTCCGCTCATCATCGCGGCTGCGGGCACAGCGGGTTATTACTTGTTTGATATCGTCCGCGCCAGGGTAGATATCTGGCTGAACCCCTGGCTGCAGCCTTCCGGCGCCTCGTATCAGCTCGTCCAGGCCCAGATTGCCATTGCTGTTGGCGGCCTGATTGGCACCGGGCCAGGGCTCGGCAGTCCGCAGTTCATTCCGGTCGCAGTCTCCGATTTTACTTTCTCCGCCATCGCGGAAGAAACCGGCCTTCTGGGGACCTCAGCCCTCATCCTGCTCATACTCTTGCTGGTGATGCGCGGAGTGGTAATCTCCAGGCACACCAAAAGCACTTTTGGCAGGTACCTCGCCTTTGGGATTGCTGCTTTTTTCGCGCTGCAATCGTTCCTCATTATTGGCGGCAACATGGGGCTTGTCCCACTGACCGGCATCACGCTGCCGTTCATTTCTTATGGAGGCTCCAATCTGCTGACGAGTATGCTTTGCGTTTTGCTGCTGCTGCGGCTCAGCGCTGACCCAGGCAAAAGGCGCAGCGCCGAAAGCTCACAGAAAACCTATCAGTTTCTCTCCGCTGTGCTGGTTTTGCTTTTTGTGCTGCTTTTCGTCAAAAACGCCCTGATCGCGGTATGGAACCGGGAAACTTTGATAGCGCGGCCCGAGAACCTGCGCTGGGCAGTTTATGACGTCTATTCTCCGCGCGGCAGAATCATCACCACAGCCGAAGAACCGCTGGCTGTGACGACCGGGGTGCCGGGAGAGTATCAGCGCGAGGTACTCTACCCGCCTTTGAGCAGCGTCGTGGGCTATACCAGCGGCCTTTACGGCCAATCAGGGCTGGAACGCGGTGTCTATACCTATTTGCGGGGGTACGGCAAGCCGTTTTCAGAAGTCTGGAAGCACCAACTGCTTTATAACCAGCCGCCAGCCGGCTCGGATGTCAAAGTCAATCTGAATCTCTCCCTCCAAAAAGCGGCGGATGCCCTGATGGAAGGACACAAAGGCGCGGTAGTGCTTTTAAACGCAAAAACCGGAGAAATCTACGCGCTTGCCAGCCACCCATATTTCAATGCCAACACCCTCTCGGATGATTTTGAGGCCTTGATGCGCCGCGAAGACGCGCCAATGATGAACCGCGCCACCCAGGCTGTTTACCCCATCGGAACGCTCATCAATTTTCCAGCTCTGGCTGCCTACTGGACTGATGCCCAGGTCCGCTACCAATTTCCCGAACTTTCTCCCCGCCTGGACTATGCCTGTTATCTGGCAATGAAATCCACTGCCAGCCGCCTGAACCCCCTGCAGTACGGCTGCGAAAGCGCGTCGGCCGACCTGGTAGCTGGCGCCTCACCGGAAGAGCTGGCAGAGATGATGCGGGCGTTAGGTCTATTTGAAGCGCCCGCCGTGGCGGTTGAATCTGCTGAAGCAGCCCCGGACCCAGCTTTGGACGGTGATTTCGACGCATGGGCGCGGAAAGCCCAACAGACCAGTGTGACCCCACTGCAAATGGCCTTAATGGCCGCCGTGCTCTCAAATGACGGCAGCCAGCCCACCCCAAAGTTAGTCAACAGTTACCAGGCAGGGAACGGCGCCTGGGTGGCCTTTGGCGGAAACACTTCCGCGGTAGACGTGTTCAGCCCCGAATTGGCGCTGCAGCTGCGCAATCAACTGCTGGCGGATGCTCAGCCCATTTGGTATCTGAACGGGCACGCGCCCTTGGAAAACGGAGAAACCCTGACCTGGTATATAGGCGGCACCACCCCGCAGTGGGTTGGCGCGCCTCTGGCAATTGCCGTCGCCATAGAAGGCAACGACCCGGAACTCACCCAGCAAATTGGCAGCCAGCTGCTGAATCTACTGACGCCCTGAGCCTCTAACGCACAATCCGCAGGTAATGCCGCTTGCCGCACTGCAGCACGCAGCCCTGGTCAATGGTCAGGGTCACGTCGCCAACAGTTACGCCGTCAATCTTGACTCCTTGCTGCTCCACCAGGCGGCGCGCCTGATTGCGGCTCTGCGCCAGCTTGTTTTTCACCATGATGTCCAACAGGCTTTCGGAGCCCTGCAGATGATATTCCGGCATGTCATCCGGAACGTCCCCTTTTTGGAACAGTGCAATGAAATGTTCTTGCGCGCTGTCGGCAGCTGCTTCGTTGTAGAACACTGAAGTGATTGCGTGGGCCAGCTTCATTTTCGCGTCGCGGGGATGGATGGTGTTGGTTTCCAGGCTCCGGATGAAATGGTTCAAGGTTTCCGGTGTCCAGGCAGTCGCCAGGCGGGCATAAACAGGCATCACCTTATCCGGGATGCTCATCACTTTGCCGTACATATCTTCCGCGCTGGTGTTCAATGGAATATGATTGCCCAGCGATTTGCTCATGCGCACTTCACCGTCGGTTCCGGGCAAAATTCCCAGGATAATACCAATATTCGGTTTCTGTCCGAAAAATGTCATCACCTTTCGGGCGGCGGTCATGATGTTAAAGAGCTGGTCCGACCCTCCCACCTGCACATCCGCGTTCAGATAGTGAGCGTCGTAGCCCTGCATAAGGGAGTAGAAAAACTCATGCAGGTAAATTGGTTCGGCATTGTCCCAACGTTTGCGGAAATTATCGCGCGTGAGGAACTGCTGGACAGTAAAGTTCGAAGCCAGCCGAAAGAAATCTTCCATTGTCAGCTTGGAGAGCCAATCGGAATTGTAGCGCACATGGGTCTTCTCGGGGTCCAACACCCGAAAGGCCTGCTCCGCGTAGGTTTCCGCGTTGTGCATCACTTTTTCGATATCCAGCTGCGGCCGCAGCTTGTCCTTGTCAGATGGGTCGCCAATCAGGGATGTGAAAATCCCAATCAGGAAGGTCACATCATGCCCCAACTCCTGAAACTGGCGCAGCTTGCGCATGGTGACGGTATGACCAAGGTGCAGGTCGGTGGAGGTCGGGTCGTAACCGCAGTAAACACGCAGCGGGCGGCCTTCGCGTTCAGCTTCAAGCAGCCGTTCGCGCAGTTCAACCGCCATGGCCTGCTCTACGGCCGGGTCGCCGTAGTCAACACCCTGCATTAAATATTCGACCTGTTCATCAATATTCATTCTGTGCCTCCATTTTGCCTTCCGACAGGGCTTCTTCCGCGAAGCCGGGCTCTGTCAGTGATTGTGTATTCTACCGCACTTTATTTCCCGATGTGTCTGCAAAACTATTAAAAAAGCCCCCGCGGACGCGGAGGCCTAAATATCGGCAAAACAGGTCTTAGTCCTCAGGGAAGCGGGGCTCCTCTTCCGAGGTTGTTTCATCCTGGTCAGTCTGGCCTTCCAGGTCGTCGTTATCAATGAGCGGTTCAAAAACGGATTCCAGCGGTTCTTCATCCTGAACCAGTTCCGCGCCGCTTGTCTCTGCCGCAATCTCCCCGGCCTCCGGTTGAGAGTCTTCATGGCTCACCAACGCCATATCGGAAATATCGATGCCTTCTGTCTCAATCTCCTGTTCGGCTTTCGGGCGGCGAACGGTATGGCGCACAATGAGCAGCGCCGCGGAAATTAAGGCGACTATTCCCATCACAGTCTGGTTAATATTGATTCCGGCGACGGGTGAAGGGTCCAGACGGAGATATTCAAGCCCGAAACGAATGACCGGATAGAGCAGCAGGTAAAGCAGGAAGATATCGCCTTTGTAGAGTTTTTCTTTGTACTTGCGCCCGATATACAGCAGAATGCCCGCCGCGATAAGATTTAGCAGAGATTCATAGAGGAACAGCGGGTGGTACTTGGAGACAGCTTCAAATCCAGGCAGACGATAAGGAGGGTCAATGGTAATTGCCCAGGGCAGGTTGGAGGGGCTGCCGTAAAGCTCCTGGTTGATAAAATTACCCCAGCGGCCGACAGCCTGACCAATCAGCAGCCCCGGGGAGATGATATCCGCCCAATCGAGGAATTTCTGCTTGGTCGCGCGGCAGTAAATCAGCAGAGCAAGCGCTCCGCCAATCACCGCGCCGGGAATTCCCAGGCCGCCGTTCCAAATCATCAAAATCTGGAGCGGATGCTGCAGGTAATACTTGGTTGTCAGCCCCATCGCGGCATTCGACGCGGAGGGCGTGAAGACGTGCCACAGGCGGGCGCCAATGATGCCGCCGACCAGCAGCCAGGGCAAAATATCCCAGACCAGGTTGCCGTCTTTCCCGCGGCGTTTGGCTTCCACGGATGCAAGCCAGGCACCCAAGAGCGCGCCTGCCAGAATAATGAGCGCGTAATAACGAATTGTCAGCGGTCCGATTTGAAATCCTTGCGGCATAATGAGTTCCTTTGCGGTTTAGTCTTGCCGGCTGAGCGCGCCGGCTTGTTTTTTAACATACAAAAGGCGTTGAATCGCGGTCGCGTTTCCTAAGACTGCAATTATACCAACAGAATAAATTGTCCAATTTAAAAGCAGACCCACGATAAGAATAATATAACGTTCCACGCGGGTCAGCAGTCCAACTTTGCCGTCAAAACTCAGCGCTTCCGCCCGCGCGCGCATGTAGGAGACCAGCACCGAGCCGGCCGCTGCCGCGTAGGTGAGGTAGACCCCCAAAGTGTTCCCGCCGCGGGTAAAGTACACCAAGACGCCGCCCAGGAGCAGCAATTCATCATAGCGGTCAATAACCGAATCCAAAAAACCGCCAAAACGGGTAGGTGTGCCCAGTTTTCGTGCCATCGCGCCGTCCACCGCGTCCAGAGGACCCATCAGCGCAGCGGCAAGCCCGCCCCAAACCAAGCGGCCGCTGCCGATGAGCACCGCCGCGATGATATTACCGCACAGCCCCGCCAGCGTGATGTGATTAGGTCTGAGCCCCGCGCCAAGCAAAAAACCCGCGACCGCGTCCAGAATTCGGCTGAAGCTTTTCCTCATATAATTTTCAAAAGATTTTTTCTCCGGCGTGCCATCACTCATTCGCGTTCACCTACCAACTTATTCCTCGCCCTCATCTGAAGTATCCTGGGCGTCGTCCAGCAGTATTTGCCGGTTCTTTCCGCCGCTCTGCGCCGGACCAATAATTCCGCGGTTTTCCAATTCATCAATCAGCCAGGCAGCCCGGGGATAACTGAGATGCAGCTGCCTCTGCAGATAAGAAGCGCTGGCGCGGTGCGTGCGCCGCAAAACGTTCACGGCCTGTTTTATCAGGGCTTCATCCCCATCTTCCGAATCTTCACTGACTTGCTGCTCCCAGGGCGAGAGGGTCTTTTCTTCCGCCGCGGGCTTTTCCTCCGTTTGAACAAGCCTGTCAGCCTCAGTTCCCGTCTGCTTCTGCCACCAGGTAATAACCCGGTCAATTTCTGCGTCGCTGACATACACGCCTTGAGAGCGCTCCAGCTGCCCGGTCTGGGGATTCAGAAAGAGCATATCCCCTTTTCCGAGCAAAGTTTCAGCGCCGGGCATACCCAGAATGACCTGGGAGTCCGTCAGGGAAGCGACTGTAAAGGCAAGCCTGGCAGGGAAGTTGGCTTTGATGCTGCCGGTAATGACATCCACGCTCGGCCGTTGGGTGGCCACGATCAGGTGAATGCCAACTGCGCGGGCTTTCTGTGCCAGGCGAACCAACGCCCGGTCCGTTTCTTCGGGCGATGCCAGCATCAGGTCGGCAAGTTCGTCAATCATAATCACAACGCGCGGCAGTTTTGGCTTCCCGCTGTGGCTCATGCGCGCATTATAAGAATCAAGATTGCGCGAATGCGCTTCCTCCAGAATCTTGTAGCGGGCTTCCATTTCCCCGACTGCCCAACGCAGCAGACTGCGAATGCGCTCCAGGTCTGTTTCTACCTGCCCCAACAGGTGCGGGAGGCCATTAAAGCGGGTTAATTCCACACGTTTGGGGTCAATCATCACCAGGCGCAAATCCTCCGGCTTGTTGTTCATGGCCAGGCAGGTGGTAATCGCGGCGATACACACCGACTTGCCGGAATTGGTCGCGCCCGCGATGAGCAAATGCGGCATCACTGCCAGGTCGGCAACCATCGGAATCCCTGAAACATCTCTGCCCAGCGGGATTGCCAGGGGAGAATTGACTCGCTGGAATTGCTCGGACTCCAGAATCGGGCGCAGCTTGACGATGGTATGGACAGCGTTTGGAACCTCAATGCCCACATAAGGTTTTCCCGGCACAGGCGCTTCGATGCGTAAACGTTCGGCTTTTAGCGCAAGCGCCAAATCGCGGGAGAGGCTGGAAATCTTGGAAACCCGCACCTTCTGGCGTTCTTCGGGGCTGCCATTTTTCTCTATGTATCCCGGTTCAACCGCGAATTGGGTAATTGCCGGACCGACCCGGTGCCCAACCACCTTGGCGGGAATCCCAAATTCCCCCAATGTGCGTTCCAGTATGGCCGCATTCATTTGGATAGCCGCCTCATTGGTCACAGCGGGCTTTTCGACTTCCAGAAGCGAGAGTGGCGGCAGCACGTCCGGACGGTTAACCGGCAGCTCGGGTTTCTGGTCCTTCTGGGGTTCCGGGCGTCTTTTTTGGTAAGTCAGTGGCAGAGTTTCCTGCGTTTTTACTGGCGGCACTGGGGTCTTCCGCGGCTGCGCCACAGCAACAGCGTCAACGGCGGGCGGAGCTGCGCTGGAAGCGGAAGGTGTTGTCTCTGTTTCATACTGCTCAGGATTGGTGCCCGCCTTCTCGCGCGCCCAGGCCTCCAGCCGCCCAAAAAGATTAAGACCGTACAGCAAAAAGAGCAAACTGAGCAAACTCAGCACAATTCCAGCTCCGAGCGAGCCTATCAGCTCCACCAGCGGGTGCGCGAGCCCCCATCCTGTGCTTCCGCCCAGGCTGACGCCGGCTTCAACGTCCAAAACGGTATCTTTAGCTATCGCGGAAAGACTGCCAAGCAGGAATAAGAGCCCAAGTTCAAGCAAGACAACGCGTCCAGCAGAAATTGAGGCATGCTGGCCTTTGCGCCAGAGCAGCAGCAGCCAACCGCCCGCCAGCAGCGCTCCTGGCAGCAAATAACGCCCCAACCCGAACCATCGTCTGGCTGCTTTGAGAATGATATCCAGCAGCAGGCCGCGCGTGAATCCAAGGACAGCCAGCAGGAGCATCAAACCAAGCGCCAGCAGCAGCACCCCAACCAGGTCCCAACCGATGCTGGAGGGGTCAAACCAGTTTTTTTTCTCCGCTTTAGGTGCGGGGGACGCGATTTCGGGTTTGGACTGTTTTCCCCTGTTCCTTGAGGGTGTGTTGTTCTTTTTCGTCTCGGTGGATTTCGTCGGTGTGGGGCTCACGGTTTTACTCCAGGCAAAAATAGCAGCAGTTCAGCCAAAAACAGGTTGCAATATCTATGCCTCAGAGAGTATTCCCGACTTCGTTCTCAGGGATATCGGAGCCTGACACCGGCTGATTTTCGTGAGCGGTGATTTCAGCTTCCTGGCGCAAGATTATCCGCGCGATGTTCTCCAGCGCCACGCGCTGCTTGCGGTAAAGGTCAGCTTCGGACATCGCCAGTTTGCGAGCGACCTCGCGCACTTTTTCTCCCTGGATGAATTTCAGGTCCAGGATGTTATACAGAATCCAATCACTGGTGAATTTGCGTTCCCCCTCCGGCTTGCTCTGCTCGATAGCCTGTTTCAGCACCGACCGCAGCGCGTTTGTTTTGCTGCCGTCAAAATTCTCACTGGCAGCCTTTACCAGTTGCAGATTCAGCAAGGGGTTATTGGTCAGTTTTGGTCCGCCCCAGTAATGCGTCAGCGCGTCTTTGACCCAATCCGTGAATTCACCCGGCACCTGGGCGCTTCCATTGCGGTAGATACTTTTCTGATTGTAACTGGAGCTGGCAATGAGTTCCTGGATGTAATCCACCTCGGGTTGAAGCACGGAAAGCGAATTCAGCACCTGCAGCTGAAGCGCGCGGTCTTTTAACGCCAGGGTCGCGCGGTCTGCCAGCAAATTTACCGCTGTCATCTGCTCGGGCAAAAACGCTTCGGCCGTCCCATCTGGAAAACCGCACACCCCAAACAGGCGGGTTTGCTCCATATCCACCTGATATGCCAGGGGAATTAAGCGGAACGACCCCAGAACGACCGGCTCCCGGGAGATTTGTCCGCCGGGCTGCACGGCGCGGATAAGTTCGCTGGTCTCCGGCAGTTTATCCAGAATATGGCGGTCGCCGGCATGAATGATGTAGTTCACCGAGCCATTTTCCAAAACGGCAATAAAAGCTCCGCGCACTTGCAGCTGGTCGCAGATGGATGCCGCGATGATTTCCAGGAATTGGTCAAGGTCCTTTTCGGTCAGCATGCGTTCTTCCAGGGTGCGGATGAGGCTGAGGTCTTCGCGGTCCGCGCCAAAAAAGATGGTGTTTTCCAGCCGCGGCGCGAGCAGGGTGATGAAATACTCCAGCACCAGAACTGTGCCAATCATCACAACCGGAACATACGGAATGTAGGGGTCACCGAGCGCTAATCCATAGCGACGAACGACCGTTGTTGCCCCCAGCACCGTCATCGCCACAAAAGGACCGCGCATCAACCAGCGGAAGAGCCGGCTTTTAATGGCGCGGTCTGTCCAGCTGAGCCCGAAGAACGAAACGACATAGGCCATCACAATCAGAGCGACGCCTGTGATGATGGCGCCAAGTATGGTCAGCAGCCAGAAGAAGTCCGGGTTGCGCGTAAAAAGAGCGCTGCCGTGGAAGAGAAAAAGCACACATGTGACTGCCGGGGCGCTCGCGCCAATGAAGAGATAGAACAAACGCCGGCGAGTGGTGGTGGTGTTACTGCGCAGCACCGCCCGCGCGAGATTGTAGAAAGAAAGCCCGAACACCGCCAGGTAGTAAACGCCAAAGACAAACGTGAAGGGGTTGGTTGTAAGGTAAGCGACAGGCGCCGTGTCCTGGGAGAGAGGCCCCACAGTGACACGCAGTGGAATGAGAACGGCCCACACAAAAGATACTAGCATAAAAATCCGCACCAGCCAGGTGCGCCGGCCGCGGCTCGGCTTGCCTGTCAGGGTCAGCAAAGCGTCTGAGAAGTAAAAGTAAGCCGCCGGCAGAAAGGCGATGCCTGCCCAGCGCAGCTGCAGCCAGGCCTGGATGATGGCAGAGGAATTCGAGATATTGGCGATGGTATCGCTGCTGAAGACTACCGCGACAAGCGCCAGGATTATCACAAAAGTCCTGGCTACCACATCGCGAAAGTTGAAACTCAGGGCGTACATCACCAGCGCAATGGCGGTAATCGCGACGCCTGCGTTCAAAATCTGTGCGATGATTTTTAAGACACCGGTTAGCGTTAGCATAGGCTCTGCCAAAATGAACTACCGAACATCAGCTGATAGGTTTGTCAAAGAAAAGAGCGGTATCGTGATTTGGGAAGTATTGATCCAGATAGCCGCACATCTGATATCCAAGTTTTTTAACCATTTGAATGGCCGGGTCGTTTCGCATCTGGATTTCCAACAAAATTCGGCGGGCTTTCTGGTCGTGCGCCCATCCCTCACAGGCCAATAGGATGCCGCTGCCAACGCCCTTTCGGCGCATTACTGGCGCGACCACCAGGTCGGTGACCCGCACAGTATCCTTAATGCGCCCCATCTCAAGCGCCACGTAAGCAATCAGCTCACCCATCACCAAACCGACAAATATGGCGCTGGCTTCGCCCCAGGAATTAATTAAAGCGGTCTCATCTTTAGGGTACTTGATATTCACAGCGCGGGGTAAAAACACGCGCTGAAAGCTGTGGGTGTAACTATTCTTATCGCTGGTGAGTTCAAGTTTGTAGGCATACTCACTGCTGGAATTATGGTTCAGGTTGACCATCCGGTCTAAATCCGCCTGCCGTGCGGCACGAATTTCAAGTTCAGCCATTGCTTATTGCTCCTTTATTCCTGCGGTGCGATTACTTTTACCACAATTACGCAGGCTGCTGTTCTAAGTCCCTGATTGTCCAGCGCGACCAACCGGAGCATATAATCTCCCGGAACAAGGTTGGTGGTGTACCAAAAGCCCAGACTGGATTTAACTCGCACGCCACTGCCGGCCGCGATTGTCTGCCAGTCTGGCTGTCCCATCACGGAATACTCATACTCGTACGAGCCAAAATTAGGCGTGTTTACCGAGCCAATCAGCTCCACCACCCCGCTGACCTCGTCACCATGCCGGGGTTCAGCAATTTCCAGGACCTCTGCCTGGCAGTTGCTCTCTATACCCTCAATTTGCGCCTGAGGGTAAAGCGTCGGCGTGGGAGTGGCATCTGTTGGCACAGGACCAACCGGAAGTGTGGGCGTTGCGGTGGTTAGAACGCTAATCGTCGGTGTGGCGTATAGCGGCTGCTGCGCCAGTTCACCTGCTAAAAAAGTTGCCACAATAAACTCACCCACCGCCAGCAAAGCGACCAAAAACATGACCGTTGCAGCCGATACGACCTTTGCGTGCGCGGCTTCCCGCTCCAGGCCAAAAACAGACGTTTTGCGTTCATTTAACGCAAGCGTCAGCCTGCGCAGATAAATGACCGCTACTAAGCCCAGGATAAGATAAATCGGGACTTCCAGGTCCGCGAGGAACTTTATGATGGCATCCATTTACACTGCTGGCAATCTGGCAAGTGTGTTGTTTTCCGGATTGATTCCAACCTTACAGGCGCGCGAGCACGCCTTTTATCAAGGCGGTAAGCTTTGGAACAATTACCTTCCCGGCTTCCAGCACTTCCTCGTGTGAAGCCACATTGTTGCCGTTGATATCAATCTTGTTGGATATTCCCGAAATCCCCAACACGCGCAGTCCGCCGTGGCGGGCGACAATGGCTTCCGGAACTGTCGACATTCCGACAGCATCCGCGCCGGCCAGACGGAGAAAACGACAATCGGCCGGGGTCTCGAAAGAGGGACCGGAAAGACCGACGTAAATGCCGCGCCGCACATTCAAGTTGAGGTCATCCGAGACTTTCTGGGCAATCGCGAGCAGTTCCTTGTCATAAACCTGGCTCATATCCGGAAAGCGGGGGCCGAATTCATCCAGGTTCGGGCCGCGCAGGGGATTGGGACCGGTCATCGGAAGCAAAGACAGGTGGTCTGTAATCAGCATCAGGTCTCCGGCCGAAAAATCCGGATTAATGCCGCCGGCCGCGTTGGTGAGTATGACGGTGTTCACACCCAGCCTCTGCATCACGCGCACTGGCAGACCGATGCGCGGCATGCTGTAGCCTTCATAATAATGCGCGCGCCCCTGCAGCACCAGGATGGGTTTGCCCATCAGCCTGCCGATAACCAGCCGGCCTTTGTGCCCTTGCACAGTAGAAAGAGGCCAGTTCGGGATTTCATTGGTGGGAATAATCGCAGGACTTTCAACTTCATCAGCCAAAGGGCCCAGGCCTGAGCCAAGAATGAGCGCGATTTTGGGCTGAATTGAAATACGACCGCGTATACACGCAGCCGCGGCATCTATCTCCTGCATGGTAATGGTATCAGACATGGTCACCTCGTAAGTAATGGTGGCTTGATTATATCATTGCAAGGGAAACAGCTGAATACGCATGCTGGAACGGCTGGAGACCGCCCCGGCTATTCCGTGCAAGCCGCCTCGCTGCCCAAAAAACAAATGGAAATGCGATACCAAACTGGATAATCCCAGAGCAAATGATGCAATCCTAAAAAATGCGTTTGTATGCGGAAGATTATTTCTCTGACTCATCACGAAGCGGAAGCGGATAAGTTTATGAAGATAATTGATAAGGTTGCGCAAAAGGCAAAAAGACACCAGACCGATCCCCATAACAAGAAGGCTGCGTCATGGGTAAATTATTCAAGAGACAGAGCCTGTAAGGAAACAAAAAGGCTGGTCGTATCGGCCAGCCTTTCGGGATATTTAATTGTTACGGTTTACAGAACTTTGACATCCTGCGCCTGGGGGCCTTTGGCGCCCTGGGCAACAGTGAACTCAACGGCCTGGTTTTCCTGCAGGGTTTTGAAACCATCAGAAATGATAGCGCTGTAGTGCACAAATACGTCTTTGCCACCGGAATTGCGGGCGATAAATCCAAAGCCCTTTTCACTATTGAACCACTTTACGGTTCCAACTTCACGTTCAGACATTTTTTAGATCCTCTCTATACATAAAAAAAAGTGTTAATCGATAAATGGGGGTTTACTGCAGGGTGACAAGCACTTGATTTAGCAAACTACCATATACAACTTTTCTATAATACTACAAGATATATTTTTTGTCAAAAGCTTTTGTCAAGGGGATATGGAGAGTTTCTTCTTGTTCCTGAGGGCGAACTGACCGTTGAGCGAAATCGCCCCGAAATCTGCCGAGCAATATAGGGAGAGCGCTATTAGGTCAGAAGAATGGAATATTCCAAAACAGCTGCCCATCATAGAGTGGAAAGGCACCGGACGCTGGCGCGCACCAAACCCTGATGACGAAGCGGCCGGCTCGCTGCCGCACATTGGAACGGTTAATAAGCGGGCGGAAAAAAGTTTTTCGATTGTTACGAACCCTTCAACCGCCGGTACCCAATGATTTTTTCAGGAGTCCCTGGATGAACTGATTCTCCATACCCTAAAGTCGATGGGATATCTCTATAAATTGGAAAAACGTTTGAATTGGTGCAAGGATGCGTCAATGTCTGAAAGGCACTCGGTAAATAATCTACCAGCCCGTGAATTAAATCGAATGAATAAAAGATTGTGTCGGGAGATCATCAGCGTCGAGAAAAGCGGATAAGCTCATTAATTGTTGATTGTATTAAAAGGCACATCCATGCTAACCCTGGGTTTAGCCACACCAACCTGGTTACACCAGGAGCATGGGGCTCTATTTGTTGGGTAGTGCCAGATATACTGTCTAAGCTGGGTGGAATGTTGAATGAATTTCCTGGATAAACATGAGGGGTAGTCCTGGTGGGCTTGATTATTAATCTTTCAGGTCCTACAGAGTGATGCATGTACGCGATAAACTGAGTAACTTGGCTGGGAGCTTCCTCTCATCCGAATTGACAATGCAAATGAATTGGTGCTGATACCTGATTATCATAGGTCAGTCGGTAGAAGGAACCCCAGTCATAAACTGTTAATCATTTACTTGAAAATGTTGCGAATAACTAATTTTATGGTCAAATCAGAACAATTACCATGTGTTTTTCAGTAAGCTAACTGGTTATTTAATTATTAGAAAAGAGAACCGAAGTTTTGATTGGGTGTTTTTTGGGTTTATGAGTTTCTTGACACAATGAAACACGCGGTACTAAAATGAAGTAGATTAAAATCACCACGTGATGAAGCTCACATGGTTTTATAACAAGTGCCTTAATGGCTGATAGCTTCTACATGTTACGCAAATAGCGATGCAATAGAAGCTTTTTGTTTATTTAAGCATATTAACGCAGTGAATCTTATCGTGTTAATGAACACAATGAGGTCGGAGGATGAAGTTTAATGGACCAAGTAACGGAATCTGCCAGTATAGAAAATTTATTCCAAGAAGCTGGTTTAAGTGATCAAGAAATTAAAGCCAAACGCATGCAATATGGCTACAATGAAATCCCGGAAAAGAAAGTAGGTCCGGTCAAAGAAATTCTCAAGCGCCTATGGGGCCCTATCCCTTGGCTGCTTGAGGGGGCAATGCTTTTTGAATTATTTCTAGGAAAAGCTGTCCAGGCAGCTGTTGTCTTCCTCATGCTGGTTTTTTCAGCGGTAATCGGACAAATTCAGGAGAGCCGCGCGAAGAAAGCAATCGGCTATCTACATCAGAAATTACAAATCAACATCCGTACATTGAGGAATGGAATATGGCAGACAATACCCTCTAATGAGCTTGTACCAGAGGATATTGTCCACGTCAGGATAGGGGATATTGTGCCAGCAGATGTCCAAATCCTACATGGAAACGTTAGTGTAAATGAATCTGCACTAACTGGTGAATCAATAGATGTCACAAAGGAAGAGGGTGAGGCTATTTTTTCCGCATCGACGGTCAGCCATGGAGAAGCAATCGCCCGTGTAACTGCAATTGGAAATAAGAGTTCATATGGGAAAACTGCTGGGTTGGTTCATACTGCTGAAGCCCCGGGGCGGCTGCAAACATTACTTTTTAATATAGTTCGCTACTTAGCCTACCTAGATATTTTTCTTGCCGTGGTTTTAGTGATTACAGCAATTATCAAGGGGGCACCATGGCAAGAATTGTTGCCATTTGTGGTAATTTTGTTCATTGCGACGATTCCAATTTCAATGCCTTCAAGCTTCTTAGTCGCCAATTCCCTGGAAGCAAAAAACTTAGCAAAAGAAAATGTTCTTGTCACCGGCCTGACAGGAATTCAGGAAGCCGCAAGCATGAATGTCTTGTTAATCGATAAAACAGGGACCTTAACGAATAACCGTCCTGAAATTGCTGAATTGGTTCCGTTTGGAAATATAAACGATACCGAATTACTGAGATTAGGTACGGCTGCTAGTGATGACACTTCGAACGACACAATCAGCACAGCAATTCTTGCGGCTTTTAAAAAACGAAAAATCGCGATGCCTGAAAGGATATCTTTTACAGCTTTCGACCCTGTGCTCAAAGTATCCAAGGCTCAGATAAGCCAGAATGGAAGTGTTCTTTATGTAGTGTTGGGCTCTCCTATGATCGTTGCGGAAATGGCTAAAGTGCCGGCCGGATTTCTGGATCAAGTAAATTTACTTAGTTCCAAAGGCTCTCGGGTACTGGCCGTAGCCTCTGGCGAAGAAGAAGGTCAATTAGTGTGTCAGGGGTTAATCGCTTTTGCGGATTCACCACGAGATGACGCAAGGGAATCTGTAGCAAAAATCCATGCATTAGGAATTCGTATTATTATGTTAACGGGTGACACGGCTGGTACTGCCAAGGCAATTGCTGGGCAGGTGGGGATTGGAAATCGAATTGGAACGTTGAGCGATGCATTATCAAACCCCTTAGAATTTGACGGATTTGCGAATGTTTACCCCGAAGACAAGTACAAGATTGTCAAGGCTCTGCAGGATATTGGAATGGTCGTTGGGATGACCGGGGATGGGATTAATGACGCGCCGGCGCTAAAACAGGCAGATGTTGGCATTGCGGTCAGTACTGCCACTGACGTGGCAAAATCTGCGGCCAGGGTTGTTTTGACCCGCTCAGAATTATCCGATATTGCCAAAGTGATAGAGAGTGGTCACCGCGTGTATCGCCGAATGATGACCTGGACTATCACAAAGCTTGCGCGAACCGCGCAGTTAGCAGCCTTATTGACCTTTGGACTGATTTTTGCTGGCTTCTTTCCAGTTTCATTAAGTCTGATTGTATTAATTGTTGTGATGAATGATTTGGTTACCTTAGCCTTAGGAACAGATAATGCGTGGCCAACATCATTTCCAGAAAAATGGGATATGCCTCAGCTAGCCAAAGTATCAGCCATTTTCACAATTGGTTGGCTGTCTTTGGGAATGGGATTGCTCTGGTTCTATCTAAAAGTTCAAAAGCTGCCACCAGAACAGATCAGTACCTTAATGTTTCTTTACCTGATCTATTCAGCAATGGCCACCATTCTCGTGACTCGAACCCACGATTCGTTTTAGTCGTTTAAACCCAGTCCTTGGGTTATTAGTATGATCACGAGTAATATTATTGTTGCATCAACAATGGCCTTATCCGGCTGGCTTATGACTGCTGTTTCTTTCCAGGCTATGATGATTTTGATTGTTATCACAATAACAGCGATGTTAATCCTGGACAGGGTAAAGATTTGGTATTACAGGAATGAAGGATTTTTGAAGTCCAGCCTCTCCATTTTCCTCTAGTGCATTAGGCTTGTTCCCGCTGGCATCCTCACCATTGTTTGAGTTTTTGCTTTACGTCACTTTACTATGGCGTGCATTCTTGTGAAAGCCCAGATACCAATAAAGGCCGGGACTATGGCCAGCACAATGTCGAGGGGGAATAGGAGACAAACGAGAACAAAGACTTTTTCAGTTAGATATATTGACCGTACGATCAGTATTCTCGCTTGGTTTCTATCCACTGCAAAACTGATGAGCACATTTTCCTTCAAAGTCGGTAATTTAAAATGTGTGTAACCAAATGTCCTTGTAGAGAGTCCAAGATTGATACTGAGACCTATCGCTTGATGACGTCGCACAGCCCGTGCCCATGGCCAACCACAGGAGCATCAGCATACAGTCAAGAGGCAAACCCTCGCGACCAAGCAACTGACACCTTTTTGCTTTATTCCACGCCGCGTACAGTGTCCAGTGCATACTTCGAAACAGGAGAACAGCGGCCTCCGGTGCAAAAACCATCCATCGCAGCATTTCGCTGTGCTATAATTTTCTTAAGTCGTTCCAATTTATTCATTTTTCCCGCAGCCCGAATAGGGTCTGTTGCGTCCACAGCCCTCTCCCCGCGTGCGTAATCTTCAATCTATCCCTCGTTCTGGCGTTGGATGGAGATTCCGAAAGGAATGGCCATGGAAAACTTAAAACAAGACAATGCCAATAGCGTCTTGCAGGAGTGGCGGACAAAAATTCTAGATTGGGTGCTGGGCGTTTTAGCTGTAACCCTTGTGCCAGCCGTCATTTCGATGTACATGCGCAACATGTCCGCGCCTGCGCATTGGTCGTATATTTACGCACTTACGGCTATTGGTGCGGTGTTGATTATCCTGGCCATCTTCCGCAAGATCCCTTACCTTATCCGCGTGTTGGGAATCGTGCTGCTCGGTTACGCTGCCGGCATTCTCAATCTGCGCATGACCGGCCTGGTAGGCGTCGGCCCCCTCTACCTGCTGGTCACGCCCATCTTTGCCTTGGTGCTCCTGGGCAAGCGCGCCGGCGCGGCCGGCACGCTCCTGAGCGCCCTGCTGTTGGTGCTGACGGTCATCCTAATTGAAAACGGGCTGCTGGTTTCCAATGATGTCAACACGCCGGCTGTCACCCGTTTTACCGCCCAGCTGATGCTGCTGGTGGTGACGATGGCGCTGCTCATTTTTTACCACCGCCTTCAAGAGAAGCTGATTGACACAGAACGACAAACGCAGCGAAAACTTGCGGACGCCCAGGCGCTTCTGGAACGCCAGAATCTGGACCTGGAGGATGAGGTTCAGTTCCATACCCGCGAACTGGAAAACAGCAATAAGGTTCTGAACGCCTTGTTCGAGATTGCGGATGCCACCAACACCTGTGAGGATTTACAGACCTTCTACGCTCGCATCCACGAAATTATTGGGCAGCTGATGTATGCCCGCAATTTTTTTATCGCGCTCTATGACGAAAAAACCGGACTGTTAAGTTTTCCCTATTTTGTTGACGCGTACGACCTGCCGTTTCCGCCTGTGCCGCTGGAAGAATTTCACGGTATGACAGGCTATATGATTCGCAGCGGCAAGCCCATCAAACACGGAATGGAACAGTTTAACAAGCTCATCGAGTCGGGAGAGGTTGTGCTGACCGGCACGATGAATGTGGACGGCATAGGCGCACCGCTTAAGGTCAACGACAAAGTGCTGGGAGCCATTTATATCCAGAGTTACACCGAGGGCATCAGTTACACCGACCAGGACGATTCCGTGCTGGAATATGTCGCCCAGCATGTTGCCAACGCGCTCACCCGTGTGCGCGCCCTGGAAATGGAACGCCAGCGCACATCCGAGCTCTCCATCCTCAAGGATGTAACCGAGACGATGTCAAAATCCATCGATTTGGATTTCTTAACCCGCGGCGTAGGGGAAAAACTCTGTGAGATTTTCAATTCCGCTGTCGCGATGGTCGGCCTTTTGGATGAGCAATCCAACCTTATCCGCACATATTTTGAGTTTCAACCAGCCCTGCAGCAAGGCATGCCCAAAGCCGAAAAAGACCAGATGGTGGAGTTTCTTCCGCTTGGGGAAGGCCTTTCCTCCAAAGTCATCTTATCGCGTCAGCCGCTGAACCTGAAAACATTAGAGGAAGCCAGAGCGCTTAGCGCTGTCATCGTCGACCGAAATGAAGAGGAAGCATCTGAGCAGGAGGTGCAATCCTGGCTGGGTGTCCCTATCATCAACCAGGATAAAGTCCTCGGCCTCCTCGCGCTAATGGACTACAAGCCCTGCGCGTTTGACCACGACCACGAACGCCTGCTGCAGACTCTTTCCGCGAATATGGGCGTCGCTGTGGCCAATGCCCGCCTGTTCCAGGCCGAGCAGGAACGCGCCTCAGAACTGGCCATCATAAACAGCGTCCAGTCCGCGTTGGCAACCCAGCTCGACATCAACGCGATTTACGAGCTGGTCGGTTCCAAGGTGCAGGAAATCTTCGATGCCAATTCCGTCGTGCTGGCCACCTTCGACCTCGAAAATGGGATTATGTACCGCCAGTACGAAATCGAACAAGGGCAGCGTTATCACACCGAACCGATGACTATTCCATCCAATTGGTGGTACTTTATCAATCGCGGAGAGCCTCAGCTTATCCCAGCCAACTTTGGCGAGCTTGTCAAAGAAATCAACCCGGACTTCAAACCACCGGCTGGGGCGGTGCCCAAATGCGCCGTGACAGTGCCGCTGAAAATCAAGGACAAGCTTTTTGGCGCTATCAGCCTGCAAAACGTGGAGCGCGATTATGCCTACGACGAAGCCGACCTGCACCTCCTGGAGACGCTTGGCAACAGCCTGAGCATTGCCCTGGAAAATGCCAGGCTCTTTTCCGAAACCCAGCGCCTGCTCAAGGAAACAGAACAACGCAACGCGGAGCTTGCCACGGTGAACATGGTTTCCAGCGAGATTTCCCGTTCGCTGGATCTCAGCGCGCTGACGCAGTTAGTTGGCGAACAGCTCCGGAGCGTTTTCAAGGCGGATATCGCCTACGTCGCTTTGCTCAACGAAGCAGACGGCACCATTCACTTCCCGTATACCTACGGCGAGACCCTCGACCCAATCAGCAAAGGCGAAGGACTGACAGGCAAAATCATCGCGAGCGGTCAGCCGCTCCTGCTTAACCAAAACGTCGACCAACAAGCCGAAGCGATGGGCGCCAGCCTGATTGGTACGCTGGCCCGCTCCTACCTCGGCGTGCCTATCATTGTGGAATCCAAAGCTGTGGGCGTGTTGAGCGTCCAAAGCACCCACGAGGAAGGCGTCTTCACCGAAAGCGATATGCGCCTGCTGAATACCCTCGCCGCGTACGTGGGCAGCGCGCTGCGCAACGCGACGCTCTACGCAGAAGCCCGCAGCGCGCGCGTGGAAGCAGACGCCGCCAACGAAGCGAAAAGCTCCTTCCTGGCGATGATGAGCCACGAGATACGCACGCCGATGAACGCCATTATTGGCATGAGCGGCTTATTGAAAGACAGCCCTCTGACACCAGACCAGGTTGAATATGTCGAAACGATAGCATCCAGCGGCAATCAACTGCTGGGCATCATCAACGACATCCTTGATTTCTCTAAAATTGAAGCCGGCCGGATGGACCTGGATGAGCAGCCTTTTGACCTGCGGGAATGCGTTGAAAACGCCCTGGAAATCGTCCGGATTAAAGCCGTCGAGAAAAACCTGGAGCTGGCCTGCGAAATTCAAAATGAAGTGCCGTCAGCAATCATTGGTGACACTAATCGAGTCGGTCAGGTGCTTATAAACCTGCTTTCCAACGCAATCAAGTTTACCGAAAACGGAGAGGTTTTTCTCCTGGTCAGCAAAGGGCAGGCTGCCCAGCCAGTCAACGGCAATGTGGAAATCCAATTTTCTGTGCGCGATACCGGCATCGGCATCGCCGCGGACCAGGTCGAGAAGCTCTTTCAGCCGTTCACGCAAGCGGATATCACCATCGCGCGAAAATACGGCGGCACCGGGTTGGGTCTGGCAATCAGCACCCGCCTGGTGCAGATGATGGGCGGAAAAATCTGGGTGGAAAGCCAGCTTGGGGCAGGGTCTACATTTCATTTCACCATCTCAGCCCCGATAGCCCCGGAAATTCGGGACTACCATCAACTGCGGATGGAAAAACCTCAACTCAAGGGCAAACGCGCGCTCATCGTGGACGACAACCAGACCAACCGCCGACTGCTCGCGCATCAACTGCGAAATTGGGAACTGCTTGTCCGGGACACGGCAGAGCCGATAAAAGCCCTGGAGTGGCTGCGGCAGGGCGACCCCTTTGACATCGCGATTCTGGATATGAGCATGCCAGTGATGAACGGCATTGAACTGGCGGGTCAAATCCGCAGCCTTGCCGGCTGTGAAAACCTGCCGCTCATTCTCTGTTCCTCGCTTGGACGCCCTGAAAAAGACCTGCCAGCCGGGCTCTTCAGCGCCTATCTCACCAAACCCATCAGGCAGTCGCAGCTGCTGGATACCCTGCTGGGTATCTTTAACGGCCACGGATTTACGGCGCGCCAGGGAGATAAGAAACCGGCCGAGGTTCCCCCGGACCCCAATCTGGGCCAGGCACACCCGCTGCGCGTCCTCGTCGCTGAGGACAATCTAGTCAATCAAAAACTGCTGACGCGCATGCTTGCCCAAATTGGATACACCGCGGAAGTCGCGAATAACGGCGTGGAAGTGCTGAAGGCAGCAGAGAAGCAGGAATTTGATGTCATCCTGATGGACGTACAGATGCCCGAAATGGACGGCTTGCAAGCCACCCGGCAGCTCCACGCCCAGATGCCAGCAGAGAAACGGCCCTACATCATCGCGGTCACAGCCAACGCCATGCATGACGACCGCCAAACATGCCTGAACGCAGGCATGGATGACTACATCAGCAAACCCATCCGTATGGAGGAACTGCGGAGAGCGCTCGCGCAGGCGCCCGCGCTGACAGGCTGAAAGGAGAGCCAATGACCGATTTGACCGCCGTAGACCTGAAAACATTCCACAGCCTGCAAGAACAATTGGGGGCCGATTTCTTACCCGGAATTGTGGAAATCTTTTGCGAAGATGTCTTGCAGCAGCTCCAAGCGGCTGAGAGCGCCCTGTCCAGCGGGGACCAGAGCGCATTTACCCGCGCGGTGCACAGCATCAAATCCACCAGCCTGAGTTTTGGGGCGCTGGATTTTGGCGCGGAAGCCCGGGAACTGGAAACCCTGGGACGCGCTGGAGACCTCGAAAAAGCCAAAACCCGTTTCCCTATGCTCCTGGAAGCCTGTCCGGTCTTGCGCCAAAAACTGAAGGAGCTTTGCCATGCCTGAGATACCCAAATCCCGGCTGCTGGTAGTGGATGACGACAGGGTCAACCGCTTGGTCATGCAGCGCTATCTCGAAACCGAGGGACACCAGGTGTCTTTGGCTGCCGATGGAGAGGAAGCGCTGGGGCTCTTGGCCCGGAAGACATTCGACATGGTGCTTCTGGATATTGAAATGCCAGGCATGAACGGCTTCCAGGTTCTGGAAAAGATGACAGCCGACCCGCTTCTGAGGGAAGTTCCCGTGGTGGTCGTCTCGGGTGTGGAGGGATTGGACAGCGTAGTGCGCTGCATCCAGATGGGCGCGGAAGATTATCTGACCAAACCAGTCAACCGGGTGCTGCTTAAGGCGCGCATCGACGCCAGCCTGGAGAAAAAACTGCTGCGCGACAGGCAAAGCACACTGCTGAAGCGTCTGCAGCGCGAGATGGAAATTGCCCAGCACACTCAGATGAGCATCCTGCCGGAGCGTCTGCCCGAGCCAGCTGGTTACACATTTGGCGCGCTGATGAAACCCGCTCGATCCGTCGGCGGCGATTTCTACGATGCCATACCAATGGGCGAGGAGCGCTGGGGCCTGGTGGTGGGCGACGTCTCTGATAAAGGCCTGCCCGCCGCGCTGTTCATGACCCTGACCTACAGCCTGATACGCGTGGAAGCCACGCAGAACAAAGGCCCCGGCCAGGCACTGCGGGATGTTAACAAATATTTGCTGGAAATGAACAACGAGAACATGTTCGTGACAGTCCTATGCGGGCTTCTGAACTGCCGCGAGCACAGCTTTCATTACGCGCGGGCTGGCCACCCCCTGCCCATCTGGATTTCGCCTGAAGGGCTGCCGCTCGCCTTCGAAAAGCGCCCCAGCCAGGCCCTGGGTCTGTTTGAAGACCCGCAAATTGACGAAGGCATTATTCAGATTCCCGCTGGCAGCCTGATGGTGATGTATTCAGACGGGCTCAGCGAAGCAGTGAACCCTGAAGGAAAACAGCTGGGGCATTCCGGATTGGAAGCCCGACTTCGCAGTACCCACCAGCTCTCCCCCGGCGCGGTGTGTCTGGACTTCTGGCAGTATGTGCAGACTTACTGCGGGGGCTCGGAACAGCAGGATGACTTCACCGTTCTGGCGTTTCATCGGGAAAATCAGTCTCTTGCCTGATGTCCGGGAAACAGCATAGATATTCCGGTCAGACCCACCCAATAGCTGAACCAGCCTGGCATGGGTCAGCCCCGCTCAGCCTCCGCGAGCCCGCTTAAACCTGCCAGGCTAATTGCGCAAATTTAATTATCCTGCGCGGCAATTGCCCAGATACATCTTTTATTTCATCAGCACAGGCATGTAAATCCCAAAGCGCTGCTGAGCGACCATGAGATAAAGCGCGCTCCTTTGCAGGTCCTGTGGTTTCTCAAGGTCTGGCCTGTTTATGGAAATCCTCCGTTCTTTCATGGTCCCCCGACCATGAAAGGCTGTTAGCCGAAGGTCTCCGGTAACCCGGCCTGTTCACGTGAACACTATTGGGGGAACAGCGAGAAAATTTGAACAGAAAAATGGGCCCGGAAGGATTCGAACCTTCAACCAAGCGGTTATGAGCCGCCTGCTCTGCCACTGAGCTACGGGCCCCTTTGGAAAACTTATTTTACCACGAGGAGCGCGCCTGCCTGCCAACCAACCGGCTGCCTCAACCTGCCTGCATCTTTGCCCAGCTGTCTACCAGCGATATTGTGCGGTTGAACACCAGGCTGCCGGCACGGCTGTCCTCACTATCCACCGTGAAATAACCGCTGCGTACAAACTGCCAAGTTTCCCCGGGTGCGGCCGCCGCCAGCTCCGGTTCCAGCATGGCACGGCACACCTTTAGCGAGTTCTTATTGACGTGGTCGAGGAAGGTTTCTCCCTCGGGCAGGTCCTCCGGGAATTTATCCTCAAACAGCTGCTCGTACAGGCGCACCTCAGCCTCCACCGCGTGCGCGGCGCTCACCCAATGGATGGTGCCTTTCACCTTTCTTCCGTCCGCGGACATACCGCCGCGCGATTCAGGGTCGTAAGTGCAGTGCACAGCCGTGATTTCTCCCTGGGCATCCTTCTCAACGGAAACCGCGGTGATGTAATAAGCATTCATCAGCCGGACTTCCCTGCCGGGCGCCAAACGGAAATACTTGGGAACCGGATTTTCCATAAAGTCATCCCGTTCGATATAAAGCTCCCGTCCGAACGGAACCTGACGGCTGGTCTTGCACTCCGGGTCCTGCGGAAAATCAGATATCGTGAAGGTTTCCGTTTTCCCCTCTGGGTAATTATCCAGGATGATTTTCAGCGGCTGCAGCACGGCCATCCGGCGCTTCGACCTGGCGTTGAGCGCGTCCCGGACGAAATGTTCCAGCAATTCCACATCCACAAAACTGTCGTTCTTGGCCACGCCCACCGCTTCCAAGAAGTTTCGGATGGCATCCGGCGGATAACCGCGGCGGCGCATAGCTGCCAGAGTCGGCATGCGCGGGTCTGTCCATCCGGAAACCAGGCCCTCCTCCACCAATCGGCGCAGTTTGCGCTTGCTCATCACCGTATGGGTGAGGTTCAGACGCGCGAATTCAATCTGCTGGGGATGGAAGAGGCCGAGCTGGTCAAGAAACCAATCGTACAGCGGTCGGTGATTTTCATACTCCAGGGAGCACATGGAATGCGTGATGCCCTCGATAGAATCGCACTGGCCGTGCGCGAAGTCGTACATGGGGTAGATGCACCACTTATCGCCGGTGCGGTGGTGGGTCGCGTGAAGGATGCGGTACATGACCGGGTCGCGCATGTTCATGTTTGGAGAGCTCATGTCAATCTTCGCGCGCAGAGTGCGGCTGCCGTCCGGGAATTCTCCCGCGCGCATGCGCGCGAACAGTTCCAGATTCTCTTCAACCGAACGGTCCCGGTAAGGGCTGTTGCGGCCGGGTTCAGTCAGCGTGCCGCGGTACTCGCGAATTTCCTCTGGACTGAGGTCATCCACGTAAGCCTGCCCCTGACGGATGAGCTGCAGAGCGAATTCATACAGCTGCTCAAAGTAGTCGGAGGCATAATATTCGCGGTCTCCCCAATCGAAACCCAGCCAGTGGATATCTTCCTTGATGGCGTCGACGTATTCCGTATCCTCTTTGACCGGATTGGTGTCATCATAGCGCAGGTTCGTCAGGCCGCCGAAGCGTTCTGCGATGCCAAAATCTATGGTGAGAGCTTTCGCGTGCCCAATGTGCAGGTAACCGTTCGGTTCCGGCGGAAAGCGCGTATGCACCCGCCCGCCAAACCGGCCGGTGCGGTTGTGCTCTTCGATGATTTCAATAATAAAGTTCGATTTTTCCTGGTTCTGCTCGTCCATTTTGGCATCCTTCCTTGCTTTAACGCAAGAATTATATCATTTGAGGTCCCTTCGCCGGACTGATGTAAACAGCCAGGAAGGCCTATGTTCCTTGATTTAAAAGAACAGCCCCGCGCCTGAGCGCGGGGCTGCTGCTAAATCAGTCTAAGAGCCTAACGCGTGCGCTCAGCAATCTGGCGTCCCAGTTCCTGTATCTGTTGGATGTCCAATTCCTTGGCCGAGCCGATGAATTCCAAAGCGCCAACCACATCCCAATTCAATTTGGAAGCGTATTCCTCAAAAACAGCCTTTGCCCCGCCGGACCAGGCATAAGAGCCAAAGTAACCGGCAATCTTGTTCTTCACGCCTTTTATATCGGCGATATTCAGGGCATGCACCATTGGCGGGAACATAGCGCGTTCGTAAGTCGGCGCGGCAACCAACACCCCGCGCTTGGTCCACAACGAAGGCAGAATAAAACTTGGGTCGGTTACGGCCACATTGAAAACTTCCAACGGAACGCCCTGCTCCGAGATTGCCTGAAGCGCGAAGTCGAGCGCGCGTTCGGTGTTGCGGTACATGCTGCCGTAAAGCACTGTCACGCCGGGCTCGGCCGGCTCCGTCGCCAGCGTGGCCCAGTACTTATAGAGCGACAGGATGCGTTCAGGCTCTTTGTGCCACACCAAACCATGGGAAGGCGCGATAATTTCAATGGGATATGCGCTGACCTTTTCAATCGCCTGCAGCACATTCCGGCTGAAGGCTGCCACAATGTTGGTGAAATACCGCAGCGCCTCGCGTTCATAGTATTGGCGGTTCTTGGACTCATCATCAAATAGAAAACCGTCCAGGCAGCCGTAAGAGCCAAAGGCGTCGCAGGAAAACAAAATCTTCTCTTCGACCATGTAGGTCATCATCGTTTCCGGCCAATGCACCAGCGGCGTGAACAGGAATTTCAATGTGTTTTTGCCAAGGCTGAGAGTTTGTTCATGTTTGACGACTTCCACATTATCCACAATGCTGTAGAAGTCTTTCATCATCGCCACAGCCTTGCCCATGCCCAGGAATTTGGCGTTGGGGGCGCATTCCCGCAGGCGCGTCAGCGCCCCGGAGTGGTCCGGTTCCATGTGGTTCGTAATCACATAGTCCAGATTTTCCAGACCTACCAGGTTTTCGAGCTGCTCCAGAAAATCGTCCGTGAAAGTGTCTTTCGAAAGGTCAATCAGAGCGTTTTTCTCATCCTTAATCAAGTAAGAATTGTAGGTGACGCCCTGATTCAGGATAGGCCAGAGCCCCTCAAAAAGCTCGGTGGAGCGGTCGTTTACACCAACCCAGTAAATGTTTGGTCGGATTTCAATTGGTCGCATGTCGTTCTTTACGCTCCAAGGAACTTGTGAACATCCGGAAGCTGACCAGCGCTGCCCAGATAATTATTCTTTTCAGCGATGAACTTGGCATATTCCGCGATGTAAATCTTGCCGGGATCGCGCAGGTCGAATTTTTCCGGGTGCTGCATGAAGAATTCGCGGTGCACGCGCGTCCAGACCAGCCTTCCATCTGTGTCAATGTTGATTTTGGTGACGCCCAGAGTGGCCGCTTTGCGGAACTGCCCCGCGTCCACGCCCTTGGCGCCGGCAAGTTTGCCGCCCGCGGCGTTTATGCGCGCCACTTCTTCCTGCGGCACGGAGCTGGAACCGTGCATCACCAGCGGGAAGCCCGGCAGTTCCTGCTGAATCCTCGCCAGGACGTCAAAATGCAGAGACTGCGTTCCGCTGAATTTGAACGCCCCATGGCTGGTGCCAATCGCGACGGCGAGAGAATCGCAACCGGTGCGCTCCACAAAATCGCGCGCCTGCTGAGGGTCGGTCAATTTGGCATTCGCCTCATCCACCTCGACATGCTCTTCCACGCCGCCCAGCTGCCCCAATTCCGCTTCCACCACAATGCCTTTGGCATGCGCCGCGTCCACCACGCGCTTGGTGATGGCAATGTTTTCCTCGTAGGGTTTGCTGCTGGCGTCAATCATGACCGAGCTGTAGAAACCAGACGCGATGCAGTCGTAACAGGTCTCTTCATCGCCGTGGTCCAGATGAACCGCGAAGATGGCTTCAGGATAGACTTCGTCAGCAGCGCGGATCAAACCCTCAAGGAAGGCTTTATTGGTGTAGCTGCGGGAACCTTTGCTGATCTGGATGATGAATGGCGCCTGCGAGTCGATGTTGCCGCGGAACAGGCCGACAATCTGCTCAAGGTTGTTTACGTTATAAGCACCGATAGCATACTTGCCATAGGCATGCTCAAATAGTTTCTTAGTTGTGACGATCATGATGGCTCCTTTTTAATTCTTGTATTTGGTTAATTATACTCTCCCCATGACGAGAGTCTCAACCAATTTCGAATTTATCTAAGGTTTATGCTCGAATCACTGGAGGAGCATTTTTTTATGTCAATGCAGCCTGGTAAACCTGGCGCAGTCCCTCAGCATAGACCTGCGGGTCGTGTTCCGCGCGGATCCGCTCCAGGGCTGCC
>ENA-UOWE01000060-UOWE01000060.1-activated-sludge-metagenome-genome-assembly--contig:-NODE-60-length-146931-cov-7.163260_pt1 | contig 146931 bp, 126 predicted proteins | sample MGYA00249841_ERZ761562 | MGnify/ENA primary metagenome ERZ761562 (study PRJEB28883, sample SAMN05720200) | activated sludge metagenome | isolation source: Anaerobic digester | place: Japan... | reverse complement strand
CCGCTTCGCCGGGTTCGCCGCGCGCGGCTTCAACCCCGATGAGGAAATCGGCGGCGTCAAGAGCGGCGACCTGCTGCTGTATATCCAGTCCGGCGCCAGAAGTTATATCAACCGCTTCCGCTCGATGGAAAAAAGGGCGAAAAACATCAGCTGGAACTGGGCGGCATTTTTCTTTGCCCCGTACTGGTTTTTCTACCGCAAACTGCTGAAGCCCGGCGCGCTGTTCCTGGGCCTGACGCTGGCGCTTTCGCTGGCGCTGTCGTCGCAGGCAATGAGCATTTACGGCGCCGTCACTTCTCTGGCCGAGGAAATCACCCAATACGAGGACCCCGCGCTCATACCCGACAAAACCATGAAGGCGCTGCAAGACGAGATGCTGAAGTTTACCGCCGTCGCCTCCGCTTTCCTGGTACCCAACACCGCGGCCGCCCTTTGCGCCAACTGGCTGTACAAAAAAAAGAGCATTGAGGATATCAAATCCATCCGCAGGCATGCCGCAAGCGAAAACATTTTCCGCTCCATCACCGTGCGCAGGGGCGGCGTTTCCCCGCTGGCGTTCGCCGCCAGTTACCTGGGGTACAACCTGGTCATCAGCCTGCTGTCGAAACTGTTCAGTTATGTGTAGCCCCCCATATCCGCCAAGACAGGAGTTGCAGCCATGAAAGTCAAAAAAGCCATTATTCCGGCAGCGGGGCTCGGCACGCGCGTGCTGCCCGCATCCAAAGCGGTCCCAAAAGAGATGCTTAACATCGTCGACAAACCGGCCATCCAGTACATTGTCGAGGAAGCCGTCGCGGCAGGCATCGAGGACATCCTCATCATCACCAACCGCGGCAAAGGCGCCATCGAGGACCATTTCGACCACGCTTTCGAACTCGAATGCGGCCTGCGCGGCAACCCCGCCAAAGAGAAAATCCTCCAACAGGTGGAAGAGGTGGCGAACCTCGCCAACGTGTATTTCCTCCGGCAGAAAGAGACCAAGGGCCTCGGGCACGCGATATTGTGCGGCCGCTCCTTTATCGGCGACGAACCGTTCGCGGTGCTCTACGGCGACGACGTCATCATCTCCGAAGACCCCGCCATCGGCCAGCTGTGCCGCGCCTGCGAAAAGTACGGCAAAGGCGTCGTGGGCGTGCAGGAGGTCACCCGGGAACAGATCAAACTGTACTGCTCGCTGGACGTCACACCGCTCGAAGGCCGGGCGATGAACTGCCATAATATTATCGAGAAACCGAAAGACGAGGAAATCATGTCCCTGTACGCCATCCTCGGCCGGGTGGTGCTCCCGCCGGAAGTGTTCCCCATGCTCGAGGAGGGCGTCGCGCGCATCACGCAGGGCGAGTTCTACCTGACCGAAACCATGAGCGACCTCGGCCGCGCGGGCAAACTCATCGCCTACGACTTCGAAGGCGTGCGTTACGACATGGGCAACAAGCTCGGCATCATGAAAGCCAACTGCGAGGTGGCGCTCAAGCATCCGGAGATCGGCGCCGGCTTCAGGGAATACGTCAAACAACTCGCGGCTTCGCTGTAAAAACACCGCCGCGCTCGCCCGGCAAAAGCGTTTTGCCGGGCTCTTTTTTTGCCGCCGGGACGCCGGTTTCCGCCGCGTCCGGGAAGGGCGCGGAGTCCCCGTTTCCGGTTGTATTTTTTTTGCGTTATGCTATACTGTTTTTGCTTCGCGCGAGGTAAAAGCGCGCGCCAAACCGAACCGGAGGGATCAGCATGAAACCGATTGCCGTCGCGTCCAAGGCGGTCAGAAAGTATATTATGAGCCACGGGGAAAAAGCGAGTTTCCGCTCCCCGGCGCCCCTGTTGGCGAGGGGCGTGTTCGACGCCGTCGACAAGCCGGTTTCCGACCGTTTTACCGCTGGTTTCGGCAAGGAGAAAATCATCCCGCCCGACCTGTTCAAGAAGAAATACTATATCGCCGGTTACGGCCCCTATAAACCCGCCACGGGCATCCTGGACCTCCCGTTCGCGCACGCGCTGTGGCTCGACGACAACACGGGCAGGGGCGCGGTGGTGTTCGTGTCGCTCGACGTGGTCGGCTTTATGAACATCGACGTCGAGAGGGTGCGCGGCCGCCTGGCCGCTTTCTGCGCGCAGACCGGCTGCCGCAGCGTCAACGTCATGAGCACCCACAACCATGCCGGCATCGACACCATGGGCCTCTGGGGCCCGCTCCCCCGTACGGGTAAAAACAAAAAATATATGGAAATTGTTTTCGCCGCCATCGACAAAGCCGTCCGTAAAGCGTACGAAGACCGTCGCCCCTGCGCCGCGTGGCTGGGCGAAATCGAGGTCGAGGGCCTGCAGGAGGACATCCGCCTGCCCGAAGTCTACTCCAAAACCCTGACGCGGGTGCGCTTTGTGCCCGACGACGGCAGCAGGGAAATCTACTGGATCAATTTCGCCGCGCACTCCGAGTCGCTCGGCGGTAAAAACACCCTCGTTTCGGCCGACCATCCCTGCTACCTGCGCCGCGAAATCAAAAAAGCCGCCGGGGCGGAGACTTTCTACTGCGTCGGCGCCATCGGCGGCATGATCAGCATGAACAACGACACGGAAAGCCCGGAAACCACGATGAAACTCGGCCGCGACCTCGCCGGTTTCGCGCTGGCGGTCCGCAACGAAACAAAACTCGAACCCGTCATCAACATCCTGCGCCAGGAGTTCTATGCCGAGGCGGACAATTCCGCCCTGATGGCCGCCGCGAGGGCAAAAATCCTCGAGGCGCGCGAATACGGGCTGGGCTGGGCGTCTCTGGGCGTCGGGCTGAAGACGGAGATGAGCTATATCGAAATCGGCCGGCTGCGCCTGCTGCTGCTGCCCGGCGAGATATTCCCCGAACTCGTCTACGGCGGGTACCTCGACGCGGACCATTCCGCCTGCGGAGACCCGCCGTCGTTCAACCCCGAGCCGCTGGCCGTGACGGCGGGCGGGGAGCCCATCGTCGTCATCGGCCTGGCCAACGACGAAATCGGCTACATCGTTCCGCCCAACGACTTTTTGCTTGACAGCGCGGCCCCCTATTTCGACCAGCCGCGGGACCGACTGGGCCGCAGACATTATGAGGAAACCAACTCCCTGGGCCCCAACACCGCGCCGAGAATCGCCGAGATTTTCGCCGATATGATGCAAACGGTCCGCGCAAAAAAATAGAAGGCCGGTTTAATGCGCAGCGAAAGGATGTTCTGCATGATCATTCAGGAGCAAAGAGCCCAGCTCATCAAGAAGATTCTTGAAGACGAAACGATTGCGGCGCAGGAAGAGGAACTGCTGCACCTCCTGCTGCACGAGAACGTGGCGAAAAATGCCGATGTGGAGCACGACAGCAACCTGACGCTCGGCCAGCGCGCCGCGGACGGCGTGGCGCGGTTTGCCGGCAGCTGGGGCTTCATCATCATATTTTTCCTCATGCTGCTGTTGTGGATTGCCGTCAATACGGTGTTCCTGGTCAAGCCCTTCGACCCGTATCCCTTTATTCTGATGAACCTGGTGCTGTCGTGTATCGCCGCTATCCAGGCCCCGATCATCATGATGAGCCAGAACCGCCAGGAGGAAAAGGACCGCCAGCGGGCCAAGAACGATTACAAGGTCAATGTCAAGGCGGAAATCATCGTCGAGGACATCCACGAGAAGCTCGACGCCATCTTTGCAAACCAGCAGCTGCTGATGGAATCGCTCGCCGCGCAGCAGCAAAACCGTCCGTCCTGAGGGTAACGGGATATGCTGTTTCACAATACGTATCTCAATATTTTCGTCAGCGCCCTTTCGGTCTATATTTTCATTATCGCCGCCATACGGATTACCGGGCGCAAGGAACTCAGCCAGCTGTCGGTGATCGACCTGGTCTTTATCCTGCTCATCAGCAACGCCGTGCAAAATGCCATGGTCGGCCCGGATACGACGCTGCTGGGCGGCCTGCTTGCGGCGGCGACGCTGTTTGCCGCCAACTTTATCCTCAAAGAGCTGATTTTCCATTTTAAAAAGGTGGACAAAATCATCCAGGGGCAGGAACTGATGCTGGTCTACGAGGGCGTGCTCAACAAGGAAAATATGAGAAAGGCAAGGATCAGCACCGAGGAACTCGGGGAAGCGCTGAGGGAACACGGGGTGTCGGACGTTTCGCAGGTCAACCTGGCGGTGCTGGAAGTCGACGGCAACATCAGCGTGCTGTCGGAAAACTATCAAACCAGAACCGTTAAAAAATACGAGCCGCGCCGCAGGGCAAAACGAAGGAAATAAGGCCCGGCCGCCGCATCAAACGGGAGAAAAGCATGACAGGCTGCGACATCTGCTTTATTCACAAAACGGGCGCCGTCGATACCCTGCAAACGATGGAGGAGGCGCTGCGCGCCAGGGATGCCGGAGAAAAAGGCTATCTCTGGTTCAACTATTACGCCCCGACCGAGGAAAACCTGATGGTCCTCAGCGAACCGTTCGGCATCCATCCGCTGTCGCTGGAGGACTGCCTGGACGAGGAACAGGTCCCCAAGATCGAGGAATACAAGACCTACGTGCAGGTGCTGTTCAACTGCTTTTCCTACCTTGACAAAACGGTGCGTATCGACGAGGTCAACCTGTTTACCGGAGCCGATTTTTTCGTCAGCGTCACCCGCTGCGGCGAAAACGGCCCGGGGTCGGCCGGAACATACAAAGAGGTTCTGGAAAGAGAAATGCGCAACGCCAAAAACGGGCCGGCTTTTGCGCTGCACGTTATCCTGGATTATATCGTCGACAGGAAATTCGATACCATCGCGGCCGTCGGCGACGACCTGATCGTCCTCGAGGACATCGTTACGGAAAACCACAGCGAGTTCGACCACACCGCCCTCCAAAAAATCCGGCGCTCGCTGATGTCGCTGAGAAAAAGCCTGTTCCACGAGCGGGAGATCCTTGTCAAAATCTGCCGCAACGACATCGACATCATCCCGGAAAGCGCGATGATTCATTTCAACGATATCTACGACCATATCACCAAGTTTTTCGAACTGACCGAAATGAACCACGATATGGTCAACAACCTCATTCAGACGAATCTCGCCGTCATCAACAACGACATCTCGAAAGCGGCCAACGACACCAACCTTTCGGTCAAACGGCTGACGGTCATCACGACGGTGTTCATGCCGCTGACGCTGCTTTCCGGCATATTCGGCATGTCCGAATGGACGATGATGACCGGGGCGGCGAGAACTGGAAGACGGCCTATCCGCTGTTTTTCGCTTTTCTTCTGATCGTCGCGGCCGTCAATTATGTCATCATCAAGTGGTTTGACAGAAAAAAATGACACACCGGGGGCGAAGGCCCGGGGAGGTATGTTCCGATGAAAAAAAAGTGCAGGAAAGCCATGGCCCTCATCGCCGTGCTGGCGGTGCTCGCGGCCGCGCTGACATCGTGTGACGGGGGCGAAAACCCCGCGACGACGGTCCCGGTGACCGACGCCGAGGCGGGCCGGTGGCAAAACGCCCTGCCCGAGGCGGAGGGCACGACGCTGCCTCAGCTGCTGACGGGCGAAATCAACGACATCATCAGCAAGGCCCTCGGCGAAGGCGCCGAGTGGAAAGGCGATTACGCCGCCCTGAGAGAAGCCCAGCGCAAAGCCGTCAAGGACGCCTTTGAAAAACTGGGCTACGACGTGACGGTGACCGACAGCGGCATCCGCTTTAACCCGGGGGAAAACGGCCTGACGGTCAGCGACGTCTATAAAACAGGGGAAACCGTGTCGGACAAGGTGATTTCAGGCCTGCAAAGAGGGTTTGTCAAAACCTTCAACACTTCGGGCAACGACATCTACTCCGACGCCGTCGCGTGCGGGGAGGACGGCTTTGCCGCGGTCGGCATCTTCGGCACCGCGGACGGCGACTGCAAAGACGCCGATTCCGCCTGGACCGGGGTCAAAAGCATGCTGGTCAGGTACTCCGCCAAAGGCGAAGTCCTTTGGAAAAGCTTCCTCGGCGGCGGCGACGGCGCCACCCTCGTCGCGCTCGACCGGCTCAAAGACGGCGGTTTCGTCGCCGTGGGCCAGACAAAATCCGCCGAGTTCGGGGCAAAACCCGGAAATATGATCGAAGGCCTCATCGCGAAATATTCGGCCGACGGCAAAAAACTGTGGGCAAAAGTCGTGGGCGGCAGCAAAAACGAATATTTCAGCAGCGTCTGCGCCACATCCGACGGCGGCTTTCTCGTCGGGGGCAAAACGGAATCTTCCAACGGCGATTTCCAGGGCCTGCGCGCGGATTCCATCAAGGCGGTCCTCATCAAATACGACGCCAACGGCAATATGCTGTGGAAACGGGCCCTGACCGGCACCATGCACAGCAACATCGAAGGCATCGCGGTCAACGCCGCGGGCGAGATTTACGCCACCTGCGAAACGATGTCCTCCGACGGTTCCCTGACGGGCATCGCCGGCCGCGGCAACGCGGACACCGTCATCGTCAAGTACGATAAAAACGGAAAACCGCTGTGGGTCAACTGTTTTTCGGGCAGCGGCATCGACGAGCTGGTCTACATCGCGGCGGCGCCCGACGGCGGCTGCGTCATCGGGGGCCGGTTCTCCATCGCGGTGTCGGCGGACGGCAGTTTCAAGGATATTCACAACGCCGGCGGTTTCGACGCCTTCCTGGTCAAGTACAACCCCGACGGCACCATCGGCTGGACCAGGTCCATCGCCGGTTTCCTCAACGACCGCATCACCGGCATCGCCGCGGTCGACGGCGGCTACGCGGTGTGCGGCATCTCCGAATCGAGCAACCGCGATTTCGCGCAGCTGGGCAACCTCGGCGAGCAGGACGGCTTCGTGATGCTGCTGAGCGAAGCGGCCGGCAGCACGACGGGCTTCGCCACCGTCGCGGGCAAGGCCGACGACGTGGCCCGCTCCATCTGCGCGTCGCCCGGCGGCAAACTGTACCTCGTCGGAGGCACGACCTCTTCGGACGGGACGTTCATGAACGTTACCCCCGCCGCCAAGAACGGCAACTTCGCCGCTTTCGCCGTGTCGTTCACCTTCAAGAGCGAATAAGGGGACGCGGATATCAAACGAAAAGTGCCGCCGTGAACAAACGGCGGCACTCGGTATTTCGGGCCCTTACAGCACCAGATCTTCGGGGACAAAAGCGCGGTGCACCGAGTCGACGGCGCGGTCGGCGTCTTTGGCGTCGATGAGCACCGAGATTTTGATTTCGCTCGTGGCGATCATCTGGATGTTGATATCCGCCTCGTACAGCGCCTCGAACATTTTGGCGGCCGTTCCCGGGTGCGTTTCCATCCCCGCGCCGACGATGGATATTTTCGCCACGTCCGTGTCGCACAGGACGGTTTTGCCGCGCAGCAGTTCAAACGAGTCGCCGAGCAGCTCCATCGCCGTCTGCGCGTGGTCGCGGCTGACGGTGAAAGCGATATCCTTCGTCCCGTCCCTGCCGACGGACTGCAGGATGATGTCGACGTTGATGTTCTTCGCGGCGATTTTGCTGAAAATCTTGAACGCGATGCCGGGCACGTCCGGGACGCCCAGCACCGATATGCGGGCGACGTTGACATCCTTGGTGACTCCCCTGACGAGCATTTTTTCCACAGAGACGACCTCCTTTACAATAGTGCCGGGCACTCTCTTCATCGAGGAGAGGACCTCGAGCACGACGCCGTATTTTTTTGCCATTTCGACCGAGCGGTTGTTGAGCACCTGCGCGCCGAGCGTCGCGAGTTCCAGCATCTCGTCGTAGGTGATTTCGCTGAGCTTGACCGCCCCTTTGATTTTGCGCGGGTCCGCGGTATAGACGCCCTCGACGTCCGTGTAAATCTGGCAGCGGTCGGCGTGCATCGCCGCGGCGATGGCGACCGCGCTCGTATCCGAACCGCCCCTGCCGAGGGTGGTGATGTCGTCGTATTTGCAAATGCCCTGAAAGCCCGCGACGACGACGATGTTCTTCTTGTCGAGCTCGATGCGGATGCGGTCGGCCTTGACGTTTTTAATCCGGGCGATGCCATAGGCCGACGTGGTCTGAAAACCGGCCTGCCAGCCCAGCAGCGAGCAGACGGGCAGCCCCATCTTTTCGATGGTGATGGCCAGCAGCGCGCAGGACATCTGCTCGCCGGCGGAGAGCAGGACGTCCATCTCCCTGCGCGAGGGGGATTCGTTGAGCTCTTTCGCCTTGGCGATCAGGTCGTCGGTCGTGTCCCCCTGCGCGGAGACCACCACGACGACGTCGTTGCCCGCGCGATACGTTTCCGCGATAATGGAGGCGACGTTTCGCAGCCTGTCGGCGTCGGCGACCGAACTGCCGCCGAATTTTTGCACAATGAGAGCCATAAATACCTCCGGAAAAACAGAATTCTCAATAATCGGTGACGCGTATCACCGAGAGAGGTTCTATGCAGTCGAGCGAATCCAGCGCGGCGAACAGTTCCCTTTCCGTGGCCGCGGCGGTGGTGAACGCCGCGATGCTGCCTTCCGGGTCGAAATACGGGATGCGCACGATCTCGCCGAAAGCGGCGTCGGCGCGCGCGAGCGCGTCCGGGCTTTTGAGCGCGCAGCGGACATACAGGGAAGTCACCGTGTCGAGCCGGTCGACGACGTAGCTGTCGTCGCTGTCGGCCCAGCCGAACAGTTTTTTGCGCTCGTGGTGCTTGGCGCAGTCGATGACGTCGGCGACCACCGCGCTCGCCGTCGGCATTTTGCCCGCCCCGCGGCCGTAAAACACGACGTCCCCCGTCGCGTCGCCGCGCACGAGGATGGCGTTGAACACGTCGTCGACGGAGGCCAGCTGGCTGCTCGAATGGATCAGCGAGGGGCTGACCATCGCCGAGATCCTGCCGTCGGGCAGTTTTTTCGCCCGGCCGATGAGTTTGATGACGCCTCCCCAGGCGTGGGCGCATTCGACGTCGTCGAGCGTGATTTTGGTAATGCCCTCCGTGTAGACGGATTTGGGATAAACGTGTTTGCCGAAACACAGCGAGGCGAGGATGCAGATTTTGCGGCAGGCGTCGTGGCCTTCGATATCCGCCGTCGGGTCCTTCTCGGCGTAGCCGTTGTCCTGCGCGATTTTTAAGGCGGCCTCAAAACTCATGGAGTCGTGTATCATGCGCGTCAGGATGAAATTGGTCGTGCCGTTGAGGATGCCCGCGATTTCGACAATCTCGTTGGCGGCGAGGCACTGGCTGATGGGCCGGATAATCGGGATGCCGCCGCCGACGCTCGCCTCGAAGAGGAAGTTGACGTTCATCTCCTCGGCGGCCGTGAGCAGTTCGTAGCCTTTTTCGGCCACCAGTTCCTTGTTGGAGGTGACGACGCTCTTGCCGGCTTTCAGGCAGGCGAGGACGTACTCGTAGGCCGGGTGCAGCCCGCCCATGGTTTCGACCACGATCTGGACGGCCGGGTCGTTGAGGATGATATCGAAGTCTTTGATAAACACCGCGTTGCCGGGGAGCCCGTCAAAATCCCGGATGTCGAGGATGTACTTGAGTTCCAGCTCTGACTGCGTGCTTTTTTTGACGATATGCTCGTGATGCTTCGCCAGCAGTTCCGCCACGCCGGAACCGACCGTTCCGTATCCCATGATCGCGACGTTCAGAAAAAGCCCTCCTCCCGGGGAATAATACGATATTTTACCATACAAGCGCCGCGGAATAAAGCGAAAATATAAATACCCCGCGGAAAATGCGCTTGCGTTTTCCGGCCGCAAATCGTGATATGATGTTCATTGAAAAATAAAGAATGATTTTAACCGGCCAGTTTTGCTTGCCGCCGCGGCTTCGGCCGAAGGAAAAGGGCATCGGCGGCATTTCCGGCGGAATGACTGCCGGCGGGCGGCCGTTGCGCCCCTGCCGTCAAAGGAAAGCGGACGAAGGCCGGTTTTGCCGGTCTTTCTTTTTAATGGAAATTAGTATAAAATGGGTGGCGAAACAAGACGGCGGTGAAACCGGATGACCGAAATCGAAAAAAGAAAACGGCTGCTCATCAACGCCGCTTATGTGGCGCTGATTCTCGGGATTTTCTACCTCTTTGTCAAATACGCCATGTGGGAGGTCTTCCCCTTTGTCGTCGCGGGTTTTGTGGCCACGGCGCTGCAAAAGCCGATTGTCCTGCTGACCAAAAAGACCAAACTGAAAAAACCGCTGGCCTCCGCCCTGTGCGTCGCGGCGCTGCTGCTGCTGCTGGCGGCCGGCGCGGTTTCCCTCATCGGCATCCGGCTCTATGCGGAAATTAAGAGTCTGTTTCACTTCCTCGTCGAAAAATCGAAGGATATCCCGGCAACGCTCGGCGACGCTAAAAACGCCTTGCTGAACGTCGCGGCCCATTTCCCGAAAGCCGTCGCGGACGCGCTGGAAAAACAAATCAACGCCCTGTTCGACCGGCTCGGCAAAGATGTCGGCGCCGGCGGCTTGTTCGGCAGCGGGTTTTCCTCCTGGATGACCAAACCCCTCAGCGGCGTCTGGAGCACCGCCAAGCAGATCCCCACCGCTTTTGTCAGCCTGATCGTCACGATTGTCGCCTGCTTTTTCGTCGCCTTCGATTACGACCGCATTGCTTCGTTTATCAAGCGGCAGTTCAAACCCGACAAGAGGGCGGCGCTCTCGGCGTCGAAAAACATCATGCTCTCCACCCTGGGCAAAATGGCCAGGGCCTACCTGACGCTGATGCTCATCACCTTCTGCGAGATGATGCTGGGGCTGTACATTCTCAGCTGGATCGGCGTCTATACCGGCGGCTACATCGCCGCCATCGCCATCATCACCGCCTGTGTCGACATCCTGCCGGTGTTCGGCAGCGGAACGATTCTGCTGCCCTGGGCCGTCTTTTCTTTAATCGTCGGGGATACGGGTCTGGGCATCGGCCTGCTGGTCCTCTACGGGTGTATTTACGTCATCCGCCAGTTCATCGAGCCGAGGATTGTCGGGGCCAACATCGGCCTTCCGCCGACCGTTACGCTGCTGGGGATTTTCCTCGGTTATCAGATTTTCGGCATCCTGGGCCTTTTCCTCCTGCCGATTTCTTTCATCTTTTTCAAAATCCTCAACGACGAGGGCCTGCTGAAACTCTGGAAAAATGCCGGCGACTACCGGGAGGAAGCCAAAGAAAAGCCGGCCGGGGAACTGGAAGAAGCCGGGCTGCCGGCGCCGGCGCCCGAAAAGCCGCCCGAAAAAAAGGCGAAAAACCGCAGATAGAGCGGCGAAGGAAAACCGCCGCGTTCCGTCCGGGACGCGGCGGTTTTCCTCTTTTATATCAATAATCGATGAAGAAGGAGAACATTTTCATCAGCTTGTCGAAATACGCGCGCAGCGTTTCCAGCAGACGGTCGAAAAAGCCGAAACGGTTTTGTATCTCCCCGTAAGGCGGAAGGCCAACGTTGACGTCGGCGGGCGCGAACGCGTCTTTCGTCACGCCCTCCAAAAACGGCAGCGCGAGGCTCCTGACCGTCCGGTTGACCAGATTGCGGCGAAACAGCAAACTTGCCAGCCCCGCCCGGGTCTCCGCCTCGGTGAAGCGGATGCCCGTCAGGGCGGAGAACTCTTTGAGGCTTTCGGGCGTGATTTTGTCGGCATTTCTGCCCAGGGCGTAGACCATCACCGCTTTGATGCAGTCCAGCAGCAGCCGCACTTCCGGGGCGTCGCCCGGCATGTCGGCGTCCCCGCAGGTATACTGGCCGATGATGACGTTGAGCACTTCGAAGAAACTCGCGTAACCGCTTGCGGGCAGGGTGTAGCCGCCCAGCGCGGCGATTTCCTCGATGGAAGCGCCCTGCGTCTGCGGCGTAGCGTACAAGGGCATGCAGAAGCAGCCGTAAGCGTCGGGCAAGACGGCCAGCAGCAGTTTGCCCAGGTCGCTTTGCGCGTCGATGCCGAAACGGTTGAGCGCGTTTTGCGGGTAGAGCAGATTGACCTTGAGCATATACTGGGCGGACGCCGCGATATAGCCGTAGGCGTAGCGGGGGAAGCCGCCCTCCAGCAGCGCGAGCTGCGCCGCGTTGTAGCCGGCCGGCAGGTTGGCGGGGTCAACGGAACCGACGGTCCGCGTCGTGACGCCGACGCCTTCCTGCCCGAAGGTGACCGTACGCCAGGAGCAGGGATAAGTCGTCAGGGCGTTGGTTTCGATATCATAGAGCTCGTTGCCTTTGGCGGAGGTGTCTTTCGTGATGGAATTGGCGTGCATGTGCCCGGTGAAAATGATTTGAATGCCGAGGTCGGCCAGTTCTTCCCAAACGGCGTCGGCGTTGTCGATTCTGTCGTCGTCCAGAGCCCTGTCGAGCACAAGGTCCCCGAACCCGCCGTAATGGCGCAGCAGCGCGTGGTGCATCATGGCCACGAGATGTTTCCCGTCCCGCCCGGCGTCTTGCGCCTGCCCGCGTATCCATTGCAGCACGGCCGGCGTGAGCACACCGGAGCTTTCGCCGTACTTGCACGAATCGATGGCCAGCAGGCGGTAACCGCCGTCGAGGTCGACGCTGTAAGACAGCGAGGACGGGTCACGGCTCAAGGCTTCGTTGAAACCGAAATCGGCGTAAATCGCCGCGAAATCCTCCGGCGACGCGCAGCCGGGAGAACCGGGCGAAATATCATTGTTGCCGTTGATGACAAAGACCCGCTTGCCCGTGCTGTTTTCAAAAGCGGCGAGCCGCTGCGCGAACGCCGAGTGGTAGGCCCTGTTCGCGCCGTCCACCATATCGCCCGCGACGAGCACCGCGCTCGAAGCACTTGCCGCCGCGCCTTTGAAAAACTCGGCGAGGACGGCCTCCGACTCGGGGTAGAGCTGGGCGTTGTAGGCGGCGTGCGCGTACAGTTCGCTGCCGGGCATGTTGACAATCGCGCCGACGTCCGGCACCGCCCACAGCGGCCGGAAATGGACGTCCGTGATGACGTTGACGACAAGCGGCTCGGCGGAAGCCGCCGACGCCGTCAAAGCGGCCGGCGGCAGCAGGACGCACAAGGCCAAAACACACGACAGACATCTCCGCCACGGTCTTTTCATTTCTTTTTCCTCCTTTGCCGGAACACCGGCTGAACGCGGGGTTCAAAATTTCCTACGGCAAAATGACAATGCGGCCCATGTCGCCGGGCTGAACCAAATCCACCTGCGAAAGGTATTCCTCGACGACGTCGAGCGCGGAGGTGGTGAGCACCTTCGGCTTGCGGTTCCTGGCGACCTCCTCGGGGTCGAGATTGAAAAATTTCGCAAAGTTGACAAAGTGGAACTGCTGAAGGCCTATCGTGTAAATGCGGTTGTCGTCGACCGGTTCGCCGTTGAGCGTCAGGGCGGCAATTTCGCGCCGGGCTTTCGAATATTCGACATGCACCCCCTGCGACAGCTGGTAATATTCCGTGTGCCCCTCGAACGCTTCGTCGCGCAGCATATAGGCAATCATGGCGCGCAGCTGTTTTCCGCTGACGCACAGGCGGAACACAGCGTCGTCATAGGGGAACACCTCCAGCAGGTCCTGAAGTTCCACGATTGGGCCCAGCTCTTCTTTGCGGATGGAGCCCGAACCCAAAAACATGATATCGACGCCCAGCGACTGCTGAAAGATGTCGCTGAACAGGTTGCCCAGCTGCGTTTCCTCGTTGCGGACGGGGTGGGTAAAGACGCTTTTGAACCGCGTGAGGATGCGTGTGTATTTTGCGTCGGTTTTCTCCTTATACTTCCGGATGAGGCTTTCCAGCGCCTTATCCTGCGGGCAGTGCTCGCTGTCGACGGGAATCAGCTGCCATCGGTAGGAGTCGATGCGGTTGAGCTCTTTGTCCACGACGATGTCAAACCTGCCGATTTGCGAACTGCCCGTCGCGGCCTGGACGATCGGGATGCCGTTGACAACGAACGGCTCGCTGAGCTGGGTGTGCGAATGGCCGCCGATGATGATGTCGACGCCCCAGTCGGGGTCGAGCATCGCGGCGAGTTTTTTATCCTCTTCAAAACCGATGTGGGTCAGCAGCACGGTGAAGTCGACATCCTCGGTACGGTAGGCGTTGCAGATCCTTCCGACCTCCCTCGCCGCCTCGCTGACGCTGATAAAAGTGCCGATGAGCCGGTCCTGGCGGGTCTGGTTGAGGACCTCCTCGGTCAGCAGGCCGATAAAGAGGATTTTCATCCCGCCGGTATTGATTATCAAATGCGGCTTGAACAGCCGGGTGTGGTTGGTGTTGATGTAAATGTTGGCGTTGATGATCGGGAACTTGGCGCATTTTTCCAGAAACAGCAGGTGCGCGACGCCGTAGTCGACTTCGTGGTTGCCCAGCGTGACCGCGTCGGGTTTCAGCAGGTTCATGATTTCGATGGTGGAAAGGCCCTGGTACTCCTGGTCGATGAGCGAGCCGCGGAACATATCGCCCGAGATGACATACAAGGTATTTTCTTCCTCGTCACGCACCTTTCCGACGTAGCCGGAAAGCATCGAAACACCGCCGATGAGGCTCTCGTCGGCCTCTTTGGCCAAAAAATCGCCGTGCAGGTCGTTGGAATGGAGAAGAGTCAGCTTTTTCAGGTCTTTCATACCGTCTTTTCCTCCTTGCCTGTTATTCGATTGCCTTGCCGCCGCTCACCCGCCGGGGCGGATTTCCGCGTGGCGGATGTTGTTGAGCCCGCCGGCGTCGTGGCTGTAGGAGATGTGTATAGTGCCGTCCGGGCCCTGCGTGACGGCGGAGTAGTGATAATCCTCCATGCCGTTGCGGTCGAGTTCCAGCGGGGTCAGCGTCCAGTGCCTGCCTTCGTCCGCGGAAACGGCGACGTTCAGCCGCGAGCGGTTGTGCTTGCGGGCGGGGGGGCCGGCGGCCGCTTCGGTCACGCTCATCAGCCACAGGCCGCCTGCCGTCTGCAGGATGTCGAACCCGCCCTCGTGGCGCAGCTGCGTTTCGACGCGCATGCCGGCGAACGTCTCGCCGCCGTCGGCCGATTCGTAGGATATGATATGGCCGGCCGGTTCGCCGTTGCGGAAATACGAGCGCAGCCGCCCGTCCGAAAGCAGGACGCCGGCTCCCTGCTCGGGCGCCGTGGCGCCGAAGGGAAGGCCGTAACCCCAGGTTTCCCCGCCGTCGTCGGTGAAGGCCGTCAGCGACCAGTGCAAACCGTCGGAATACAGCGGCAGCAGCCGCCGCGTTTTGCCGCCGTACGCGAACTCGAGGGGTTTGTTCTTCGTCTGCCAGCCGAGGCAGCGCATCACGGGCTTCCATTTTTCATAGGTCCTCTCCGCGCCCGCGGCGATGCGGCAGGTCCGGCCGGCCTCCCAGCGCAGGTACAACTCGAAAAACGGCGTCAGGCCCGGATAAGGCCGTTGCTCGCGCAGGATTTTCAGCGTTTCCGCCATGTCGTTGCGCGCGGCGACGACAAAACGGTCGGTGATATACCGGTCGTCGATTTTCACATAGGAGCGTTTGGGCAGCGGATGCTGCCGGAACTGTTCGGCGTCGATATAACAGCACTCGCCGTTGACCTCGCCGTAGACATAGGCGCCGTTTTCGAAGCCCGCCGCCTTGCCCTTGAGTTCATCGGCGCGCGCGGGGTTGAGGACGCCGCCCTTCTCCCATCGCGGGCAAGCGTCAAACCCGTTGGCCGCCTCGTACGCGCCTTTCGGCGCCTTATAGAAGCGCGTCTGTGAACTTTCCCAGCAGTTGGCGAGCACTGGGTACCAGAAAAACCAGAGGTTTTCTTCCCGGTCGATGAACAGCGTCGGGTTGCAGTCGGGCATGCCCGGCGCGTCCGCCATCACGAAGGGCTCGCGCCATGGCCCGCCCGGGTTTTTGCGCGCCGCCATAATCCGGCCGTAGTTGCCGCGCCGCTCGCCGTCGGACTGGAACCAGACGCACAGCAGCTCGCCGTTGTGGAGCGCGGCGATACCCGAGCCGTGGGCGTGCTCGCGGATCATGGGGAAAATATCCTCGACCGACGGGACGCCGTAGCCCTCGAGGCCGTCGACCCTGCCCCTGACGAAGCCGGTGTCCGGCCCGGAGGGGCGGGTTTTCGCGCGTTTGAAAACCTGCTCGTTGGCGGCGACCTCTTTGGCCAGCCGGAAAAACCGGCCGGGCAGAAAGCGGAAAGAGGGCCCGGTGTCGCCCAGCCGCAGGTTCAGCAGGCGGGATTTGACCGTTTCGCCGCCATGGATGTCAAAATCAAAATCGGAAGCGTCGTACAGGCTTTCCCACGTGGCGCCCAAGTCGCGCGTGACGCCCGCAGGCTTGACAACGTCTCCGGTTTTCAGCGAAAGGCGGATTTCCCCGTCCCCGCAGGCGAGGACGGCCTCGCAGCCGGGCTTCATGGAGCAGACAAGATATCCGCCGCCGTCGAAACATTCGCCCCCGTCGGTCGAAACCATCAGCATCACGCACTTCAGAAACACGGAATACACCGGCAGCAGCAGGGCGCTTTTCCCCTCGCGGAGGCATTCGGCCGGCGCGCCGGCGGCGGTGAAACCGAAACGCCGGGCAATCGGGCAGTGTTTCTTTTCGTTCTCGATGCCGAACAGCAGGCCCAGCGCGAGCGCGCGCTTTTCGGCGATAAAACGTTCGGTTTGCTCGGCGCCGGCGCCCGCGGCGCGGGCGAGCGACCGGTACGCCTGCTCCAGGCCGGACCAGAAAGGGTCGTTTTCATCGACGCCCGAGCTTTGGTCGCCCGGGGTGAAACTCCCGCCCAGCCGCGGGTACAGCGGGGAGGCGCCGCCGAAACGGATGAAGTCCTCCGAATAACGGCCCTGTTTCGACATGGAATGCATCGGCTGCGACGTTTCTTCGCACGCGCAGCGCACGGCCGTATAGAACAGGTGCAGCGTACCCGCGGCGTCGATGAAAAGGTGCGGGTTGACGGCATGGCCGTCAGCGATGCGCGCCAGGGTTTTTTCCCCGTCGGGCCCCGCGCCGGTGACGGCCACGGCGCCGTCGAGCGCCTGCGCGCGCAGGGTCGAGCCGTTTTTTATGGCGGTTTCGTTCATTCGTACAGTCCCTCCGGATCGTGTTTTTATGTTTCCCCGCTGCCGCCGGCCTGCCCGGGCTGTGCCAGCGGGTAGTCGAGCAGCGCGTATTCGTACGTCGAGGTGACCAGTTCGGCGCCGTAGGCGCCGGTCACCTTGCCCTGGCGTATCAGCGCGCCGATGGCGGACGCGGCTTTCCGGTTGACCGAATGCATGACCGTCTGCGTCATCGCCAGTCCCAGCCCGCGGTGCTTTTTCGCCACGCCCATATACAGCATCACATACCGGCGGCTCCTGATTCGTTTGAGAAGGATTTTTATCATCGCGGCCGGCGTGACGCTGCCGGCGAGCAGGTTGCCGTAATCGGGCAGGCCGATGAAAAAGCCCACGGCTTCGCCCCGGTAATAGGCCATTTTGACCATCGACAGGTCCAGCACGTATTTCAGCGCCGCGTAGTGCCGGACAAAGTCCTCTTCCCCGACCATTTTAAACACCGGGAAATCTTTGTACAAGTCGGTAATCAGGGCGTAGACCTCCCGGATGACGCGGTCGAAGTCTTTGCGCTTGGGCGACACGATGAGATAGTTCTTTTCGGCGTATTCTTTCAGCCGCTGACCGCTCTTTTTGTTCCGGAACCCCAGAACGGACTGCCGTTTGTACTCGTTGGATTTATAGGTTTCGCTGACGGCGAAGCCGAAATCGAGGAAGAGTTTGAGGTAGTAGCCGAGGTTGTACGGTTCCGAAACATACGGCCTTTCGTCAAAACGGCTGGTTTTCAGCCGGTATTTGATCCAGAAACTCGCGTCGACGGGCCCCGTGATTTTGACGCGGCCGCTGTCCCCGGCGAACCGCGCCGCGGTCTCGAAGAGCAGGCGCGAGCATGCGGTGTCGTCCACGCATTCGAAAAACCCGAGGTAGGCCGCGGCGTCGCCCTCGTAGAGCGTGACCGCGCAGCGGGCCGCGGCGGCGCCGTCCCGGTAAACCAGGAACTTCTTCATTTGGAAATATTTGCTCAGCACGTGCCGCGAAAGCAGAAGGTCGCGCTCCTCCGCCTCGTTTTGCGTGAGGTTCTTTCTGCCGTAAAGCGTCTTCGGCAGCCGCAGAAAGTCCTCCACGCGTTCGGGCTCGGTATCGAATACGACCGCTTCAAGCGCCAAACCGTTTCACCACCTCTATTTTTCCGGTGCCCCCGTCCATGCGGACGATGTCGCCGCTGTTGAGCATTTCCGTAATGTGCTCGGCGCCGACGATGGACGGCACGCCGAGTTCCCTCGAAATAATGGCCGTGTGCGACAGCAGCGAACCCTTTTCGGCGATGACGCCTTTCGCCGCGGCCAGCAGGAACACCCAGCCCGGGTCCGTCATTTTCGTGACGAGGATTTTACCCGCGGCGTTTTCGGCGTCGGACGGCTTTTCGACGACGAGCGCCTCGCCTTCGGCCTTTCCGTTCGAGCAGGGCGTGCCGTACGCTTCGCCCGCAGGGCGTCCGGTGCTCCGGGCATTGATATTGCGGTGCGACTTGTTGAAAACCGGCCCCGAAAAGACCAGGCGCGAAAAGGCGGGCAGCTGCGCGTACATGTGGTATTCCCGCTTGCGCTCCACGACCGCAGTCCGGTAATCGGTTCCGCTGCGGCCGAAGGCCTCTTCGGCGGTCAGATAGAAGATATCCTCCGCGCGCTCGAGGAGGCCTTCGGCCGCCAGGTTCGCGCCGATGTCCAGAAACAGCGTTCTGGCGATGCCGTAGACGCGGCTGCGGTTAAGCCGCGAGATTTCGCGGTTCGCGATGCCGCCCATGGCCTTGCCGGCGAAAAACCGTATCAGCCGCCGGTCCAAAAACCCCCCGCGCCCGCCGATGTGCGCGCGCGCGTCGGCGCCCCGGACGGCTTTGGACATTTCCGCGAGTTTTTGCGCGTCGGCGCCGTATTCGAGGATTTTTTTCACCAGCAGCAGCGGCGAGGTGCGGAAGGTCCTGCTTTCAAGTTTCAGTTCCTCCAGCGAGCGGTCGCCGTAATCGCGGATGTATTCGTTCATCGCCGCCGCGAAAACGGAGCCGCCCGCAAGGAAGGCGCGCGCCTGACCGTCGCTGTCCAGCGCCCGCAATTCGTCCAGCAGGCCGTATTCGAGGGCGGACTGCGCCAGGGCGATCAGCGCGCGCACCGGCTTGATGCTCTCGATGTTGCTGACGCCGGCGATGTAATCGTTCGTCAGCCGCTCATATTCGGCCGCGCCGGTTTTTTTCAGGCGTTTTTTCAGCAGGCCCGTAAAGACGAAGGTATAGATATCGTTGAGCAGCGTGATATCCCATTTTGCCAGAACCTTTGCCGAAGTGTCCCGGTAGATTTGCTCGAGTTCCCCGGTGGTCAGACCCGGGCGGTAGGCCTGCCGGAAATATTGGATGACCGATGCGAATTCCCCGTTCAGCGACCGCATGCCTTTTTGGACGCGCAGCGCCTCGTACACGCAGTTGAGGGAGATGCGCAGGCTTTGCAGCCGCGGGATGTTTTTAACGTAAGGCCGGTACTCTTTTTCGGAGACCCCCATCATGTCCTGCCACATGGGGATAATCTTTTTGCTCATCGGGAGGAAGCCGAGCACCGCGTACCAGTTGTTGATCTGGTAATACATCCTGCCGTTGGCGCTTGCGACCATGTTGCGCAGTTCGTTGTCGTACCCCGCCAGCAGCCGCCTGTTTTTCAGGCAGCGCGCCGCGAGGGAGCGGAACACCCCGTAATAGGCCTCGCGCACAAACGAGCCGGTCAGCGGCAGCGTGATGCCCGGGTAGCTTTCGACGATGTTGCTGTTGTCGAGAATCACCGCGGGCGCTCCGAGTGCCGTAATCGGCCTCGCCTGCAGCAGGAAGACCTCCCCGCCTTTGACGGCGAACTCGATGTCCGCCGGTTTGCCGAAGCGTGTTTCGACGTCGGCCGCGAGCGAAAAGATTTTTTCGGCGAGCGCGTCTTCAAAAACCGGCGACGAGGGCTGCGTTTCATAGTAGTATGTCCCGTCGGTCTTGCTGCGGTAATAGGTCGTCACGGGGGTTTTGTCCCCGACGGTGTTGTCGCCCGTGCCCGCGCCGCAAACCATCACGCTCTCGTTGAGAAGACCCTGCGGATTGGCGGTGAACACGACCCCCGCGAACTCGGCCTCGACCATTTCCTGCACGACGACGTTCATGTCGAAAGCCCGCGCGTCGAGGCCTTTTTCCCGGCAGTATTCCTCGACGGCGGGGTGAAAGCGCGACAGGTAGCAGCGCACGATGTACCCGGGCACTTCGCCGCGCGGCACGCGCAGAAAGGTATCGAACTTGCCGGCGAAAGAGGCGTCCTGCGTATCCTCAACCGAAGCCGAGGAACGCACCGCGAACAGCCGGGCCCGGGCGAATTCGCCGTCGAGCAGCGCGCGCACCGCGGCCTGGGCCTCCCCGCGCAGGGCGGCGCCTTCCCGGCCGGCTTCATCCGCGCGCGGCTCGAAACAGCAGCCGGCGACCACGAAAAAGGCAGGGACGTTGAAGCCGCTGTTTTGCATCAGCAGCAGGCTTTCGGCTTTTCCTCCAAGACGCGGGCTTTCGCCGCCGCAGGTCAAGATCGTTTGTTTCACGGTGTCCACCATCCCGCCGCTTTCGCCGCCGCCAGGGGGAAAAGGACGCAGAACGCCTCGACGGCGATGACGGTCGATTCGGTCACATATTCGTAGAGTTCGATTTTTTTCACCAGTCGGAACGCTGCCGGGTTTTTGATAAAATCAACGCATTTTTTCACCAGCCAGCCGTAACAGCCGACGACCGTCGCGACCGCCGGCGGGAAAAGGCGGAACATCAGGTAGGAGCTTGTCAGCATGTCGAGCGTCATCACGCCCAGCACAAAACGGACCGCCCTGCGCAGGCCCCAGAGTTTCGAGTAGGTGAGGTATTCCGTCTCCTCCCCGGGGGCCCTGATTTTCCTCGATATTTCCCAGACCAGCCCCGGGAAATAAAGCGTCACGAGAATCATCAGGTTATCGAAGCGCAGCGGTTCGATGCCGTATTTCCGGCAGGTGAACGCGATGATGTACAGGTTGATGAACAGCTGCACGGGGTTGTGGGTCAGCAGCGCGAGCAAAAGGTTTTTCTGCATTTTGTAGCTGCTGAAAAACCAGACGCCCATCAATACGGCGTAGACGCACAGGATGCCGAAAAAAATCAGGTTGCCGCGCAGGAACACGGCGTTGAGCGCCGCCGCGGCGGCGGAAATCACGGCCAGCAGCGCGACCAGGTCTTTCTTTTTCACCCGGCCGGAGGGATAGGGCCGCTCGGGAAACAGTTTTTTGTCGCTTTCAAAGTCCTTGAATTCGTCGGCGATACGCAGGCTCAGCAAAAAGAAGAACACCGTCAGCCAGCCCGCGATTTCGCTCATCGAAAACCGGATGGCTGTCGTTTTGTCATTGGTAAGGATCACCAGGAAATAGATCTCGAAAAACAGCACCGCCGACAGGAACAGCCGCGGCAGCACCGGGTACATTTCTTTGAGGTAAACGCCGATTCTTTTCAGCATGGCGCCGCCCCGATTCTTTCGCCCATGCGGACCTTCGTTTCGACGCCCTGCGCGGAATAACGCGCGATGTCGCCGTCGATGACGGCGGCGCCCGCTTTCAGTAGGACCGCGATGCTCGAGCCGCCCGGGGCGAAATAACCCTTCTCGTCCCCTCTTTGAAAATGCCCGACGGGGTGGTTGCGGATTTTGCCGACGAGCATCGCGCCGATTTCGATCATCGCCGCCTCGCCGAAATGGTCGGTCGCGAGCGTCGTAATGCAACGGTAATTCTCCGTGTACACCCGGTGCCTTTGCGCGGAGACCGGGCCGACGGTATGCAGTTTTCCGCCCGCGGCGGAGGACCCCGTCACCCGGCCGCTGTCGAAAAAACAGTAGCGGTGGCAGTCGTCCACCGTCAGGCGGAAGACGAGGCACAGGCCGTTTTCAAAGCCCCGCGCAAGCGCCGCGTTATCGAGCAGCCCGGCGACGGTGTAGGGCTGGTTTTTAATCGTCACGGCCAGGTCCGGACCGACGGGATAGACCGTGAGTTTGGCGTCCGCGACGGCGCCGAGGACGCCCGCCTCCTGCGGAAAAGGCCGTTTGCCCGGCAGCGGTTTCCGGATAAAAAAATCGTAAAAAGTTTCGTAAGCGGTGTCGCCGTAGTCGGACATATCGATGCCGTACGTTTCGATAAACGGCCCGATTTTCGACGCCGACTTTTTCCGCTTGCCCGGCAGGGCGCTCAGGCGCGAAAAAGCCTTCGAGGCGACGAAAAGGCGCAGCAGCGCGCGGCCGGCGGCCGTGTTGTAGAGAAAATCGGCCTGCTTGTCCCTGAACTGCTTTTCTTCAAAACAGACGCCGCGGGCCCTGTCGTAAACGCGCGCGTCCATCGGCTATGCCCAAAACACGATGTAGGTGATGACGCCGGCCGCAAGAAGCAGAAGAAATATATACGCGGCGCCCCTGGGTTTGGCGATTTTAATGTTGAGGATAAAGGCGGCTGCCGTCAGCAGCATCACCGCGGGGTACACGATTTGCCCGAATACATCCGGATTGGCGGGCAGAACCCTCGCCGGAATCAGTTGCGAAACCAGCCACGTCAGGGGAAAAATCATCGCCGCGTAGGTGACCGGCAGGCCGCTGTAATGGCTGACGGGTTCTTCTGTCTGCCGGCCTTCCGCCGTGATGTTGAAATAGCCCAGCCGTATGACTGCGCCAAGGATGTAAACGATATAAATCAGGTAGTGGTACCACTTGTTGTCGCCGGTCAGGCAATACAGCAGGATAACCGGAAACGCGACGAAATCGACCATATCCGCCAGCGAGTCGATCTGGACGCCGAAGGATTTTTCCTCCTCGGTTCGCTTGACCGCGCGCGCGATTTTGCCGTCGAAAAGGTCGCAGATGCCGGCGATAATCAGCAGCATCACCGCGTAGCGGATATACAGGCCGTCGAGCGCGAGGAAGATGCCCGCCGCCGCCATCACGACGCCGGCATAGGTGAGGATGACGGATTTGTTGTATTTGCCGATGATCATGCCCTGCCTCCTTTATTCGCCGGCGAGGCGTATTTCACCCGTCTCGCCGTTGATGGTAATCATGCTGCCGTCTTGGATGCGCTTCATGGCGTCGGGGACGCACACGACGCAGGGAATCCCGTATTCCCTCGACACAATCGCCGCGTGGCAGAGGATGCCGCCGTATTCGGTGACGATGCCGCCCAGAATCGCGAACTTGCTGACCCAGCCGGTGTCGGTGAAGCGCGTCACGAGGATGTCGTCGGGCCGAAGGCGGTCGATCTCCTCCAGGCTCTCGATGACGCGCGCGGCGCCCGTCGCGGTGCCGGCGTTGCAGCCGATGCCCGAAAGGGCGTCCCCGCCGGGGTCTTTCTCCTGCGTGCCCGCCCGGTCGAACACGGCGCCGATCTCGTTTTCACCGGTAAAGTTGCGGAAAGAATCGTAGTAGGTTCTGTTGCGCCTGACCAGTTTCTTCAACTCGTCCGCGGTCTTTTCCCCCGCGGCGAAGGCGAAGAGGTCGGCGATTTTCAAAAACCAAATATCTTCCGTTTGCTCCAAAATTCCCTGTTCGGCGTAAGAGCCGCCCAGTTCGAGGGTGTACATGCGGATGATGTAGTAAAACCGCGTGGACACGTCCCTGAGTTCCTCGCGCCACCACAGCATCGAGCGCACCTTTTCGACGCTTGCGCGCAGTTTGCGCGCTTTCCTTTTGCCCGCCCGCTGTTCGAGCCGGGCGAGTTCGCCGAGGTAGGCCTGTTTCTGCTTTTGGATGTCGTGGACCGGGCTGCGGCTTTCATCGAGCGGCAGGTACTCTTTAAGCATTTTGACAAGGCTGACCGGCTCCTCGTAAAAACAGGGATAGGTGACGTCGAGTTCCTTGTCGGAATGGTAGCCGTATTTCTCCACAAGGCGCGAGAACTCGCCCAGGAAGGGGCGGGCGGCGCCTCGGCGCAGGTCTTCCGCGATGGATTCGGCGCCCGATTCGTTCCAATAGGTTAAAGCGGCAGGGTCGGCTTTGATGGCCCTGCTCATCTCCCACATATCGTAGAAGGGCAGCAGGTGCGAGATGTTTTCCAGCCCGCCGATCAGCCGGAAATAGCCCGCGTGGTCGACGTATTTCAAAATCTTGTCTTTGAAGACCGCCTGGTGCACGGTGTTCAGGAAAATCTGCCAGAAATAGGTGCCTTCGCTTTTGAGGTAATCGTCGCGCACGAGCGTCAGCCACTTGTCCCGGATTTCCCGCGCCGTGCGGGGCGCCGGGAGGTCTTTGACATACTGTCCGTAGGTTTGGAGCAGGCCGTCCTTGAGGCTTTCGACGTTTTGTTCCTGCAGGGCGAGGAACTTTTTCTGCCTGAGCGCCACGCGCAGGATTTTTATCAGCGACCCGGGCGTGACCTTGGTCGTCTCGCCGTCGCCCTCGTAGGTGATTTTGACGCCGAATTCGCTGTCGAACTGCCGCTCTTTGTAACCGGGCACGGCGGCCATGCCCTTTTTGACCATGGTCATGTTCCAGTAGGGCCGCCCGTAGAACATATCCCCGAGTTTGGCGATGTCTTTGTCTTTAATCAGTTTCGACTCGACGAGGAACTTCCTGAGCGTCGTTTCCCAGATGTATTCGTACAGGCTCCACATGAAGGGCGTGCAGACCGTCGCGGAAACGCCGCCGTCTTTGAAATCGGCGGTCGACCACTGGTCGCGGATGCCGGCGTACATGATTTTGGTGATCGGCCGCGACTGCAGGATGTAGAACGTCCCGCCGCGCACGGCGAACTCGATGTCGCAGGGATAGCCGAAATACGCCTGGATGTCCAGCAGAACCCGCGCCATATCCTCCAGTTCCCCGGCGGTGAGCAGGCGGTTCTCCCGGTCGTAGTCGGCCTTGCCCTCGAACCAGTTGTAGGCGTACCGTTCGGGGCGCACTTTGCCCGAGACGAGGTTTTCCCCGGTGCCTTCGGCCACTTCGAGGACGATTTCTTTATCGTTGCCCGTCAACGGGTTGACGGTGAAGGCGACGCCGCTTTTTTCGGCTTCGACCATTTCCTGCACCACGACCGCCATCTCCAGCCGGTCGAAACCGATACGGTGGTTGGCGATATACGACAGCACGGGCTCGGTGAACATCGAACGGTAGCAGTCGATGACGGCGGCGCCGACGTTTTCTTTGCCGGAGACGTTGAGCAAAGTCCGGTACTGCCCGGCGAACGAAAACGCTTCGAGGTCCTCTTTCAAGCCGCTGCTCCTGACGGCGTACTTTTGCCCCTCTTGAAGCAGCGCCCCGATTTCATCCGCGATGTTTTTGGGGATAACGGCGCCGTCGAACAGCGCCGTCAGCCGGGCGCTCGCGCCGCGCAAATCCTCCGTGCCGAGGCTGTCGAGTATCGCGCGGACGGGCTCTTCCAGGCGGTTGAAAGCGGCAATCTCCCGGTAGGAGGCGTTGTCAAGCACAAAACCGCCGGGGACGTTGAAACCGCGCTGTTTCATTTCCATCAAAAGCGCGGCTTTGTTCCCGACGGTGCCCGGTATGGCGGCATGGTCCAGACCAATCAGCATGGCGAGCCCCTAAAACATATTCTTTCTCAATTTCAGCAAATACAAGAGCATGTTGATGACAATATGGGTGGCCGCGCCCAGCAGCACATAGGCAATAAAAAACAGGGGCCTCATGGGGTAGAAGAAGCTCAGCACCAGCACGCAGCCGATGACGGAGTCCGCCTGGTCGAAAAAAACGTTCACCGCCCCGGAAAGCCTGCCGCGTTTCTTGCCCGGCTCGATGCCCAGCCGGCGTTTGATAAAACTGTTGGGCAGCTCGAACACGGCGTACGCCAGCCCGAACAGGGTGCCGGCCAGCGCGTTGTAGCCCACGGTGTTGGCGTAGTTGCGGTACATGAAGTTGTGCGCTTCCAGAAAGGCGCTCGCGCCGCTGATGAGGCCCCAGGCAACGGTGAACACGGTGCCCAGCACGACCATGCCGGCGAAGCCCTTCCAGGTTTTGTTGTCGCCGAAAATCCGCTTGCCGTCCCGGAGCACCTCGCCGCCGTCCATCGGCTTTTGCAGCGCTTTGAGGAAAGGCAGTTTGCACCAGATCATGTTGAACGACCCGGCGATAATGACGGGCAGCAGCGTCAGGTACATTTCGGCGACAATCATCGTTGTTTTCTCCCCTGCCGCGCCTCGCCGAGGCGCTTTTCGGATAGATTCAATATATAGAGATTCGCGTGAAATGTCAATGAAGGCAAAGGCGTCCGGCGGGATTGCCCCGGCAGCCGTTTGCGGCTATACTGTTTGGTGTGGAAAAGGCCCGACGGCCTGTTTTTTCCGCCATGATGCGAATGAGACTTGATGCGGGGGCGGCAGATGAATACCAGGCAGCGTTACCGTGAAACCATGCTCTTCGGCAATCCGGACAAGGTCCCGCTGTACCCCGGCGGACCCAGGGAATCGACGCTGAAGGCCTGGCGGGCGCAGGGCCTGCCGGAGGGCGTCCCCTATATGGCCGCCGTGCTCGGCAACCTCGGCATCGACCCCGAGGCGGCGCTCGCCTGGCGGTCGGCGCCGGTGAACTTCCGCATGATTCCCGAATACGAGTCGGTGGTGCTCGAACACCGCAACGGCCACTATATTATCCGCGACTGGATGGGCGCGATCACCGAAATCTCGGACCGTTACGACGCGACCTACCTGCGCAGCGCCAAGGATTTCGTCACCAGAAAGTGGCACAAGTTCCCCGTCGAAACGCGCGAGGACTGGCAGGAGATGAAAAAACGCTTCGACCCGCTGGAACCCTCCCGCCTGGGCGAGGATTTCGAGGACGTGTGCCGGGAACTGAAAGATTCCTCCCAGCCGGTGCGCATCGGTTTCGACGGCATCTTCTGGCAGCTGCGCGAATGGTGCGGGATGGAGAACCTCTGCCTCCTCATGCTCGACGACCCGGATTTCGTCGCGGAAATGGCCCAATACTGGACGGACTTTGTCAGCGTCATGCTCGGGCGCATCCTGCCGCATATCCGGCTCGACGGCGTGGTCATTTCGGAAGATATGGCCTACAAGGCCCACAGCATGATATCGCCCGCCATGACGCGCGAGTTTATCCTGCCGGCGTACAAAACGTGGGTGCCCCTCATCAAAAACAGCGGCTGCCTCGTCGTCGAGATGGACAGCGACGGCTTTATCGAGGACCTGGCGCCGATTTGGATCGAGGCGGGCATCAACGCGTGCAGCCCCGTCGAGGTCGCGGCCGGCTGCGACATCAAGCGCATGCGCCGCGCGCACGGCAAAAAGATGGCGTTTGTGCAGGGCATCGACAAGCGCGTCATCGCCGCCGGAGGCGACGACCTGAAAAACCTTGTCGACGACATCGTGCCCTTTCTTTTCCGGACGGGGGGCTACATTCCCGGCTGCGACCACGCGGCGCCGCCGGACATCTCCTGGCAAAACTACAACGATTTTATCCGCCTGCTCGCGCAGCACAGCGGCTGGCTGTGAAAATATAAGGGGCTGAGGTATTGAATTCGATGATATCAACCGTTTTGCGCAAACTGTGCGCCGTTGTGTCGGCGTTTTCGGTGTTGTCGGGGGTGTTTGTCCTGCTGTTTTCCGGCCAGGCGCCGGTCACGGATATACCGCTTGGCAATGTCAACCGCGCGGCTTTAATGCAGCAGTTCACGCCGCTCGAGGCCGGCGAAAAAGCGCCGCTGAGAAGGGTTATCGACAGCGAACATCCGCTGGTGATGGTCAATTACTACGGCGGCGAAACGGTCACGGAGCGCTGGCTCTCCGTACCGGCCAACCAGCGGCCTTACTGCGCGCTGCTGATTATCCCCGGCCATCCCCTTCTCAGCGGCCGCTCGCCCGATTTTCTGATAAACGCGGCCGAGGCGTGCGAAGCCAATCAAATCCCGTATATCATCCAAAACATCACCGGCGAAACGCAGATGGAGGAGCGCCTCCCCGTCGCCTATCTTGAAAAAGAGTTTGCCCAAAAGCACCGGTACTTCTACGGGCTGAGCGCGGCGGAACTTTACAACGGCGTCTCCTGGCGCGGCGAAACCGAGAGCAACCATTCGCAGTATGTCATCGACTGCGTCAACCTGGCCGCCCGGTACGGCGCCTTCTTCGTCTGGACCGACACCAACATGAATTACCGCAGCGGCATGATTATCGAGTGGCTCGAGACCAACCCCTCGCTGTACTCCGCTTTCAAAAACAACGCCGAAAATGTCGTTATGATGTATAAAGAGTCGTTCGGCAACCCCTCGAGTTATTCCGTCATGCAGGGGCTTTGGCTCGCCGGGCTCGCCGGCAACTGGGGCGTCTCCTCCGACTGGTGGCACTGGCAGGTCGACGGCGATAAAAAATCGCTGTTCGGCGAATACGACGCCTTTGTCGACAACGAGTGGGACTCCATCATAAACTTCCCCGAGAATATGTTCGCGCAGTCGATGGCGCTGACGATGAGTTGCGGGGGAACCTGCTTCCTGTGGGAGGCGCCGGTTTTTTCCATGGCCGTCTACGGGAACCCCGTCGCGGGCTATGAATACGCCATCTCGCCGCTGCTCGACGCCGTCATCGCCGGCGAAATCAAGATTCCCTCAAGGGAACAGGTGCTCGCCGAGACGAAGGCCGTCGTGCTCGGGTACGAAAACTACAGCGAATTCAACTACAACCTCGACGAATCGAACCTCTACCCCGCCACAGGCGCCGCGCGCATCCTGCCGCTGCTGCCGAACAACCTCCGGCGGGCAGAAAGAGCGGTCTTTGAGTCGCGCGGCATCACGCTTGTGCGTGAAAAACAGGGCAAAGCATATTACGAAAACCTCTACGGCCAAGCCGTGCGCGGCAACACCTACGCCGTCAAAACGGCGGACCAGTGGTTTTACATCAATAATGTGGAGAACGCGCGCGCCGTGAAATCCGCGTGGATGACGCTGTCGCCCAACGCGGGTTTCGGCATCCGCGCGCAGGAGCACACCTGCGCCGTCGTGAAGCAAACAGGGGGCGGGCTGGGCTTCTACCTGTCGAACTACCGCACCGATAAAGGAAACATGATTAAGTCCTTCACGCCCGCCTATTTTGAATCGGTGGGTTTGACGGCCTTTTTGGGCAACTTCCTGACGCTCGACGCGCATGGCAACCCCAAAGGCGTCGACGATACGCAGAAAAGGACCACCGCCGTCACCGTCAAAACCGGCGGCGTCGAGCCGCGCGTCGTGTGGCTGAGCAGCCCCGACGGCAGCGGCAAATCGAACCGGCCGTTTACTTATTCCTCCGCATGGGACGGCGAAACGCTGACGCTGCAAATCGAACACAACGGCGTCGTGAAGTTCAAGGTCCTTTTTGACGTCCCGACGCCCGCCGCCCGCCCCGCGCAGCAGGCAGAAGTTTCCGCTTGTACCATGCCGCCGCCCGCCTGCGGCCGGACAACGCGCCTGCGGAACCTTATAGGCAGTTTGGCAGTCAAGGATAAATCCTGCTACAACGAATACAGTTATCTGCAATTCAGCGCCGCGCTCGAGAACGCGAAAGTCCTTATTGACGAGGGCGAAACATCCGTTTTCCAACTCGCCGCGGCGGAATTCCGGCTGGCCTGCGCTTACGGCAATCTGCTGGACATCACCCGATACACCGGCCTGCTCAAAGACCTGCTGAACGCCGACGCCAGCGGCGCCGCCGCGCCGGCACGGGAGGCCTTTTACGCCGCATACGACGCCCTGTTGAGGGAAGCGCTGTCGAATACCGTCTATGTCGAGGGCAGGAGCAGCCGTTTGGAATATTCGGAAATGTACCGCAAATCGCCGTTCTCCAAAACCCTCAAACAGCAGGCCCTCGAGCGGAAATATGACGACTTGATGCAGGCGGCGGAAAACGTTGGGTTGTAAAGTGTAATTAGACTCATGTTGAAAACCGGATTCAACGGGCACAGAGCCGGTCAAGGTTGGGTCCGCCGCGGCAGTCGTTAAAACATATTGATACAATTCTCCCAAAATTGTATAATCGTTTTGCTATGGAAAAAAATGGAGGTTGCTGCTGTGAAAAAGTGTGTTAAAAGCTTATTGGCATTCTTCTTGGCAGCGGTTTTAACGTTCGGTTCGGTTCCCTTCACTTTAACGGCAAACGCGGAAACAAGCGGGATTTACACCTACACCGTTTCAGGCGGCAAAGCGACCATTACATATTGCAGTTCCTCTGCAAGCGGCGCGATCACGATCCCCTCAACGCTTGGCGGTTATCCGGTGACAGCCATCAAGAGTTATGCGTTTGCCAACCGCAGCGGTCTGACGAGTGTAACGATTCCGAACGGCGTGACGAGCATCGAGGATTCTGCGTTTTCCCGCTGCGACGGCCTGACGAACGTGACGATCCCGAACAGCGTGACAGGCATAGAAGACAGTACGTTTTATAATTGCACAAAGCTGACGAGCATGACGTTCCCGAATAGCGTGAGGGGTATCGGAAATTCCGCATTTTCCGGGTGCACCGGGCTGACGAGCATAACAATCCCGGACAGCGTGTCAAGTATCGGCCATGATGCATTTTCCAATACTGCTTGGCTAAGCAATCAACCAAATGGACTGGTATATGCCGGCAAGGTCGCTTATGTTTACAAAGGCGCCATGCCGTCCAGTACGGCCGTACAACTCAAGACGGATACTTTGGGTATTGCGGGCGGCGCGTTTTACGGCTGCTCAGGCCTGACGAGCGTTACCATTCCGGCCAGCGTGACGAGCATCGGAGGTTCCGCATTTTCTTTCTGCAACAACCTGACGAGCGTGACAATTCCGAACAGCGTGACAAGCATCGGGGATGGAGCATTTTTCTATTGTACGGGCCTGACAAGCATGGTCATTCCGAACAGCGTGACGAGCATCGGCGGTACCACATTTTCCGGCTGCAAGGGTCTGAAGAGCGTGACAATTCCGAACAGCGTAACGAGCATCGGAGCTTACGCGTTTTCCGGCTGCACGGGCCTGACGGGCATCACCATTCCAAACAGCGTGACGAGCATCGGAGGGATGGCGTTTCAAAACTGCAGCGGCCTGACAAACATAGTTATTCCGAACAGCGTGACGGGCATCGGAGGTTCAGCCTTTGAAGGCTGCCCTGTTCTGGCGAGCGTAGTGATACCGGACAGCGTGAAAAATATCGGGACGAAAGCATTTTACGGTACCGCCTGGTTAAACAATCAACCGGATGGACTCGTTTATGCTGGGAAGGTCGCTTATGTTTACAAAGGCGCCATGCCGTCCAATACCTCCGTTCAACTTCAAACGGATACTTTGGGTATTGCGGGCGGCGCGTTTTCCGGCTGCGCGGGCCTGACGGGCATCACCATTCCAAACAGCGTGACGAACATCGGAGATTCCGCATTTTCCGGCTGCACGGGCCTGACGGGCGTCACCATTCCTAACAGTGTAACGAACATCGGAGATTCCGCATTTTCCGGCTGCACGGGCCTGACGGGCGTGGCTATTTCGAACAGCATAACGGGCATCGGAGGTTCCGTGTTTTCCGGCTGCACGAGCCTGAAAAGCGTGATCATTCCGAACAGCGTGACGAGTATCGGAAATTCCGCATTTTCCAGCTGCAGCGGCCTGACGGGGGTAACGATACCGAACGGCGTGACAAGCATCGGTACGCAGGCGTTTAACAATTGCAGCAGTCTGCCGAACGTGACCATCCCGGCCAGCGTGGCGAGCATCGGCGCCGGAGCGTTTGGCGGTTGTAAAAATTTGCAGACGGCGTTGTTCCTCGGCAATGCGCCGGCAACGGGTAACAATTATTTTTCTGATGTTGCAAGCAATTTTAAGATTTATTATATAAGCGGCAAAACCGGTTTTACCAATCCATGGCAAGGGTATCCGACAGTCGCCGTGTCTGTGGGAACGCCGACAAACGTCAAAGCCGCCTCCGCCTCTTACAACAGCGTCAAAGTCAGTTGGTCCGCGGTCACCGGCGCGGCCGGCTATGCTGTTTACCGTTCGACAAACAGCGCCGGCGGTTATGCAAAAATAAAGACAACGGCCTCGACGAACTACACCGACCCCTCTCTGACAACCGGAACAACCTATTATTACAAGGTTTATGCCTACAAGACATTCAACGGCGCCAATATCTACAGTTCCGCCTCCGCCGTTGTCTCCGCGAAGCCCGTCCCCGCCACGCCGGCCAATTTCAAAGCGGCGCGCTACAGCAGCACAAGCATCAAACTGACGTGGAACCCCGTCGCGGGAGCCACCGGTTATGTCCTTTACAAGTACAACGCTTCCACAAAAACCTACACGCAGCTGAAAACGCTGACGGCGACGAGTTACATCAACACCGGCCTGACAAAAGGTGTGACCTACTATTACAAAGTCAGGGCATACCGCACCGTCAGCGGAGTAAATATTTACGGCAACCCCACCACGGCTGTCAGCGCGAAGACGTACTAAGCCCTGCGAAACAACTTGGTTCAAACGCAACGCCACCCCCGGCCGCAAGCGGTTCGGGGGTGTGCTTTATCGTTGAGGTTTATCGGTAAGAATTGTTTTTCCGCCTCGCGGGCCTTCTCCCCGGGCGTCTGCCGAACGCCGGAGGGCCGCCGCCGGGCCTCTGCGGGCGGTTGGGCCACTCGAACGGCGGCTCAGCGCTTTTCCTGGCCGGCGGCGCGGCCGGCGCCTTCGGCTTTCCGCCCTGCGGCGGGCCGTCCGGGGACTTTCTCCGCCCCTGCTGCTGCCTCGGCCGCGGCGTATGGATGAGCATCGGGTAAGGGTGGTCCTCGACGACCGTCACTTTTTTGTTGATGAGTTTTTCAATCGCGGCGAGCAGGGGCTTTTCGTCGTAGTCGCAAAAGGCGATGGCCGTGCCGCCCAGCCCCGCGCGGGCGGTGCGCCCGATGCGGTGGACGTAGGTCTCCGGCACCTCGGGCAGGTCGTAGTTAAAAACATGCGACAGTTCGTCGATGTCAATGCCCCGCGCGGCGATATCCGTCGCCACGAGCACGCGGGTCGTCCTGTTTTTAAAGTTGTTGAGCGCGGTCTGGCGCGCGTTCTGCGACTTGTTGCCGTGGATGGACTCGGCCCGGATGAACTCGCGGTGCAGCAGGCGCACGATTTTGTCGGCGCCGTGTTTGGTGCGCGAAAAGACGAGGGCGGACTCGATGCCGCTGTTTTTCAGCAGGTGCGCCAGCAGCGCCGGCTTGTTTTCCCTGTCGGTGAAATACACATACTGCTCGACCGCCTCCACCGTCGGCTGGTCGGGCGTGACGGAGATTTTGACGGGGTTGACCAGCAGGGAGTCGGCCATTTTGGAAATTTCGGGGGGTATCGTGGCGGAAAAAAGCAGCGTCTGCTTCTTTTCCGGCGTCTTGGCGATGATTTTTTTGACGTCATGGATAAAGCCCATGTCCAGCATGCGGTCCGCCTCGTCGAGGATGAAGATTTTGAGGTCCTGCAGGTCGACGAGCCCCTGGCCGATGAGGTCGTTGAGCCGGCCGGGCGTCGCGACGAGGACGTCGACGCCGGCTTTCAGGTGGGCCTCCGACGGTTTTTGCGATACGCCGCCGTACACGACGAGGTAGCGCAAGTCGGCGTTCCTGCCGTAGGTGCGGAAACTTTCGTCAATCTGCACGGCGAGTTCCCTCGTCGGCGTGAGGACCAGCGCGCGGATTTTTCTTTTGCCCGCCGCCGCGCTTCGATCGGCGCTGAGCAGCTGAATCACCGGCACGGCGAAGGCCGCGGTTTTGCCCGTGCCCGTCTGCGCGCAGCCGAGCAGGTCCCTGCCTTCGAGGACGGGCGGGATCGCCTGCGCCTGGATCGGCGTCGGTTCGACGTAGCCCTCGTGCTCGAGCGCGCGGATAATGGACGGGCTGATATGGAGTTGGCTGAATTGCATGTTTTCTCCTGTTTGATATTTTTCCGGCAAATATTTTAATTGGCCGAATTGTGTAATACTATGCCAAAAGATGCGGGATGTCAAATCACCCCGCCCTGCGTGAGCGGTGATTTGCGCGCCGGTCGCGCCGAAAAAGGCGCCTTATACTAATCTCCATTAAAAAGATAGATATAATCTATCTTTTTAATCCGCTGTCTATAGACAGCGGGGGCAGCTTGACTTCCTACCGGCAGTCAAGCTGCCGGAGATACCGTTCAATGCTGGCTGCCTGCGGCTTCAGCCGCAGCGACAAGCTTTGCTTGCCGATTAAAAATGTATCTACATTTTTAATGCAGAATAGTATTACAACTCAATAACGGTCCTGTCGGCGAGGATTTGCGCCCGGTCCCCGAGCAGGTCGCGGACCTCGCGCTGGACGCGCGTGAATGAGTCGAGGATGTGCCGCCCGTGGTGGATGAACAGCAGCCGCCCGGGGCAGTCCGCGCGCGCGGCGAGCTGCTTTGCGAAGGCGACGGGGTCGTGGTGCCCCGTTTCCATTAAGAGGATGTCGCGGCGCGGCGTCAGCAGTTCGGCAAAGTCGCCGATGCCGCCGGTGTCGCCGGAGTAGACGATCGATTTGCCGTCCGCCTCGATGAGGAAGCCGAACGACAGCCAGCGGCCGCCGGCGGTCAGGTCCCGGCGCAGATGGCTGTTGTGCAGCGCGGCGACGCGCAAGCCGCCGTCGTCAAACAGCAGGCCGTCGCCGAACTCTCGCGCGCTTAAAGTAAAGTTGCGGCTGAAACCGCCCTCCGTCGTCTGCAGCATGGCCAGCAGCCCTTCCCACGCCCTGATGTCGGGGATCAGCAGTTCCAAATCGCGGCCTGCGAAAGCCCCGGTCCGCTCGTTGATTTTGCGGATGTTCCACAGCAGGTTGCCCAGGCCGCCGATGTGGTCCATGTGCGTGTGCGAGATGACGATTTTGCGCGTTTGCATCAGGTCGACGCCCATGCAGCAGGCGGTGTAGGAGCAGCCCTCGCCCGCGTCGAACCAGTACAGGTTGCCGCCCCGCTCGACGGCGAACGACGTGTGGTGCCTCCCCGGGTACGGCTCCGTGCCCGAACAGGTGCCGAAAATCAGCAGTCTCAAAAACAAACCTCCCGGTGTTTCAAATCAGACGCTTTGCCCGTCAAACGGCTGCCCTTGCGATTTGCGCGGCCAGGCGCGCGTTGTTGTACACAAGCTGGATGTTCGCCTCCAGCGAGTCCCCGCCAGTCACTTCCTTGATTTCCGAAAGCAGGAAGGGCGTCAGTTTTTTGCCGCGGATGCCCCGCTTCTCCGCTTCGGCAACGGCCCTGTCGATGACGGCGGTAATCGCCTCGCGGTCCATCGAGTATTGCTCCGGTATCGGGTTGACCACCAGCACGCCCCCCGTGAGGCCGAGCGCCCGTTTTGTCTTTAAGATACCGGCCATTTCCTCCGGCGTTTCGAAGCGGTAGTCGGCCTTGAAGCCGCTTTCGCGGGTATAGAACGCGGGCATTTCGCCGGTTTGATAGCCGTACACCGGCACGCCTTTGGTCTCGAGGTATTCGAGCGTCAGGCCGATGTCGAGGATGGATTTCGCCCCCGCGCACACGACGGCGACGTCCGTCCGGGCGAGTTCCTCGAGGTCGGCGGAAATATCCATCGTCGTTTCCGCGCCGCGGTGCACGCCGCCGATGCCGCCCGTGGCGAAAATGCCGATGCCCGCCATGCGCGCGATCATCATCGTGGCGGCGACCGTCGTCGCGCCGTCGAGCCCCTTGGCCGCGATATAGGCGAGGTCGCGCCGCGAGACTTTGGCGATGTCCGGCGATTTGCCCATGTGTTCGATTTCATCTTCGGTCAGGCCTGCTTTCAGTTTGCCGCCGATGATGCCGACCGTCGCGGGCACCGCGCCGTTTTCGCGGATGATGCGCTCTGTCTCGAGCGCGGTTTCCACATTTTTCGGGTAGGGCATGCCGTGGGAAATGATCGTCGACTCCAGCGCGACCACCGCGCCGCCCGTTTCGAGCGCCGCCCGGACTTCCGGGTTCGTTTCAAGGTATTGCTTTACCATATCGTCTCCTCCAAATGTGTCATGGCCGCTGCCGCCGTCTCCGGCGACATGTCCGTATTGATGGTGCCGGCGGAGTCCATCGCGACCAGCGCCGCCCCCGTGGCGAAGCGCACCGCGTCCGCCAGGCCCATGCCCTCCAGCTGCGCGTACACGAGCGCGGCTTGGAAGGCGTCGCCCGCGCCCGTCGCGTTTTTGGGGAATACCTTGGCGGATTTGACGACGCCCATGCGCGCGCCGTCGCTGTAAAACGAGCCGTCCGAACCCAGGGTGATGACGACGTTGCGCACGCCCTGCCCGTGAAAATAGGCCGCGGCGCGCCGCAGGGCGGCCTCGCCGTCAATCCGGACGCCGCTGAGCGCTTCGGCCTCGATGCGGTTGGGCTTGATGGTGCCGAACAGGCCGATAAAATCTTTGGCGCGCAGCGATTTGGTGTGCGAGACGGTGTCGAGATACAGGCTGTTGCCGCGGAACAGTTCGGCGCCGTGCCGCAGCGTTTCTTCCCCGAGGTTGGTGTCAAAAACCACCGCCCGGCTGCCGGCGATGACGTCGCGGTTCGCGTCAAGGTAAGCGGTGTCGAGGTGGTCCATAATGCCCATCGACGACACGGCCACGTCCATGTCCCCTGCCGCGTCGAGCACGGCGAGGTAAAAGCCGGTGCCGGCCAGGTCCGTTTGTTTGATATGGCTGACATCGATGCCCGCGCGCCGCGCTTCGTCGATGATTTTATCGCCGTACATATCGCGGCCGACGGCGGTGAAGAGTTTGACGTGCGCCCCCAGCCGCGCAAGGTTCTCGGCGATATTCCTGCCCACGCCGCCGGCGGAAAGGGTCACTTCGCCCGGGTTCGAATCCGCGCGAATCAGTTTTTGATAAGGCCGGCCGGCGATGTCGATGTTCGCCCCGCCGATGACGGAAATATAACCGTTTTGCGTTATGACCCACCCCCTTGCCAAGGACAGTCCCTTGGTTTACGGCTGCGCTTTGACAAACACCGGAACACCGTCCACCGCTTTCACCGAACCGAACACCCCTGGTTGCGTGTATTGAAGCGAGGCGAAGTTGTTGTCTTGAACCGTTATTTCAGCGGAATAGACGATATAGTCAAACGGCGTGCCTGCGTCGGACGAAGTACCCGGCAGTTTGCTGACAATGATATCCATGCCGCTTTTCGACAAATCGTTTTTATCAAGCGTGTTGTAAAGTTCCGCGCTCTCTTTGGTCCGCGTGTTGAAAACAGCGAGGTGCGAGCGGTGAATGCCCGACCCCCACGAATAGGTGTAAAGAATGTCTTTCTTCCCGTCGCCGTCAAAATCGCAGGGCACGGCGCTCGTCAGCCCGTCGCCGCCGAAATACGAGCCCAATCCGTACACGCTGCCGCCGAGCAGCAGAAGGGTTTGGCCGGAATCGCCGAACTTGAAAATCGCGCCGCCGGTTTCCTCTTTCAGGCTGTCCGGCGTGACGTTGTAGCAGAGGTCCCCGCTGAAAGGGAAATCCTCGATGGAACCCTGCTTTTGCTTTTCCTTCAAAACGGCGATAAAGGCGTCGACGCCGTCCTTCGAACAGGGGGTGCCGACGGTCTGCGCTTTTTCCGCGGCCGTTGTCGTTTGAGCGGAAGCGGCCGTCGTGCTTTCGCCGCCGGCGGCACAGGCGCACAAAAACGCCGAAAGGGCGAAGACAAGAACGAAACAAAATGCTTTTTTCATATCGGCGGCCCCCGTTTGCGCCGGAACTGTTCCGGCGGTTCCGGCACTTAGCCGTATATGTCCAGTATAACACAATCCGGCGCAAAAAACGCGCCTGCGGGCCCGCGCGACGCGCGGAGAGTTGCCCTTTGGGCCCGCGTTTAGTATAGTATATTGAAATGCCGCGCAACGCCGCGAATACAAACCAAGGAGCAAGACATGGCCTCGAACAGAATGACCCGCCCGCCCCTGTTGCTGGAAGATTTCGAGTCGGCGCGGACCGCGGCGGAAGGGACCGGACGCCGCTGGGGTTCCCGCGGGGAAAAAACCTGCGCATCGGTCGAAATCGTCAGCCGGCAGACCCACCCGCATATCGTCCGCAGCGGCAATTACGCGCTGAAGTTCGACTACGACTTCCGCTACGAGACCACCGAGGGCGGCAGCCGCCGAGCCTATTTCAACACCTGGGCGAGCGACAACCGATATCCGACGCTGGCTTCGGGCATCCGAAACGACCCCTTCGCGCTGGTGATTCCCGAGGGCGAATACCCCACCCACCTGGGCATGTGGGTCTACGGCGACGCCAATGACGCCTGGTTCAACGGCATGTTCATCGACGCCGACGGCAACGAGGTGGAGGTCACCTGCGGCGACCTGGAATGGACCGGCTGGAAGTTTGTCATGATGGACATCCCGCCGAGGTTCAAACTCCCCTTCTATATCGCCTACCCGGCGCGCATGCTCACCGGCAGTCAAACTATCCACGGCACCCTGTATATCGACGACATCATGGCGGTCTACGGCGGCATCGATTTCGACGCCGTCGAACCCGAAATCGCGCAAATATCCTGCCTGGAACTGCCCGGCCGGCCCGGCTTCCCCGAGGTGACCGCCCTGCTTTCCGACCCGGACGACGGGGAGAACGGCTGCGCCGCGTCGGGCGTCGACCCTCAACGCGTCGAAGTGACGATCGACGGCATACGCCACCAAAACAACATCGCCGTCGAACCCTCCGGCAACGGATATATGCTGACGTTTACCCCGGACTTCGCCCTGTGCGGCGGCCCGCACCGGCTGGAAATCGCCGCCTTCGACCGGGCGGGCAACCGGACGCAGGCCAAACGCTTTTTTGAGGTCGCTTCCCGCGCGCCGCGGCCGCGCCTGAGCGTTCCGTCTGCGGTGGAGTTCGGCGGCTGCGTAAACTGCCGGCTGGCGATGGAAGGCGCCCCGAAAGGCGCGAAACTATCGGCGGCGCTTCTTTATGACGGCGAACTGCTGACGCCCGCCGAAGACTTTGTCCTCCCCGCGCCGGGCGTATCCGCGAAGGTTGAAAGGGAAAACGGCCTTGTTTCCCTGGAACTGGACGCCGGCGGAAACAGCGGCGATTTTGAGCTCGCGGCGCTAAGTTTTACCGCGGCGTCCGCGCTCGACAGCCCCCGGGACACCGCCATCGTCTGCCGCGAGGCGCAATTCGCCTGCGGCGGCGAGCCCGAACCCTTCTGCTTTGCCGACGCCGAAATCGCCGTCGCGCCCGGCCTTCGCCTGGCTGTCGAGCGGCTTTGCGCTGGCTGCGACACCGTGTTCACCGTGACCGGCGCCGGCGGGCAGCCGGCAGAGGGCGCCAAGGTCGGCGAGCGCCGCTCGGGCATCGAGTACCCGGGAGAAACCGGCGCCGACGGCCGTCTGGCCGTCCCCGGCATTGCCGGCGTCGTCGGGACAAAACTCGACTTGTACGCCCGCAAGGCCGACCGCTTCAGCATCACCGCGCGTTATGCCGTCAGCGTCGACCCGGGCTTTACCCGGCCGGTCAACGTCAACGCCGCCTGCGGAAAGGACTGTTCGCATCTGACGTTATCCTGGCAGACCGGCGTCGCCATCACCGAAACGCTTTTCCGTTACGCGCTCAAAACGCCCGGCAAAAAGGAACTGCCGCCCGACGGCCCCGTCCTCAAAGCCGAACGACGCAACAGTTTCAGCACCTACCGGGGCGAACCGAGCGAGGTCAACGGCTATTGCGTCCGCTTGTCCGGCCTGGAACCCGGCGCGGAGTACCTGTATCAAATCGGCTGCGGCGGGACCTGGAGCGAAACGGGGGTTTTCAAAACCGTCCCGGCCGCCGGCGCGTTCTCCTTCGCCGTGCTGGCCGACACGCACGACGTCTGCGGCGAGGCCATGCGCGCCGCGCTGAAATACGACCCCGGCCTCGCGTTTTTCGCCCACGCGGGCGATTTTGTCTCCGCCGGCGGCGTGTACGACGACTGGCTGGCCTATTTCGCCGACGGCGGCGGCCTGCACGGGACCTATCCGACCCTCGGCGTCATCGGCAACCACGATTTAAGCGACGGCACCGGCGAAAATTACCGCCTGACGCACGTCAACCCGGCCAACGGGCCGGCGGGCGCGCCGGACGGGCTGTTCTACTATGCCGAACTGAACAACACGCTGTTCATTTCAGCGGCCGGCGGCTACGGCGACGACCGCGTCGTGATGGACTGGATGAGCAAAGTGATCCAAAAAACGGCGATGAAATGGAAAATCGTCTTGACCCACGAGGGGCCCTACACCTGCTTCATCAACTCGGCCGCGGAAGAGATCAAGTGGGGCGATTTCTTCAACACCGCCGGCATCGACATGCTGATTTCGGGCCACGACCATACCTTCCAGCGCGCCACCATCAAGAACCGCGAGACGCTCGACGCCGGCCCGGTCATTTCCGCATCGAGCGGCGTCACCTATCTGCAGTGCGCCACGTCGGGCGGCGCGTCGCACCACGATTGGGCGCTGCACCGGGATATCTGGAACGCCGTGTACGACAGCAAAACCCCGAGCGTGTCGATTCTCAACGTGTCCGACGACAAGATTGCAGTCCGGTCGCTGTGCGTCGCGGACAACGAAGCCGGTTACGAGGTGTTCGATTCGTTCGATTTGGTGAAGTAGCGCCGGTAAAGGCGCTTGTACGGTACGGGTTCTCCTGCTATGATTTTGCGGCAGGAACGTCATCAACGGAGGCGGTGCGGTTGAACAACGGTTTAATTGGGGTTTATTTGGTCATCATCCTGGTGATTGTTATGGCCCTGCTGCGCAACCGGCGGCAAATGATGAGAAAAATCATCCTCAGGAAAAAACATTCGAACAGGGAGGGCTTTCGCATGACGGAGGCAATCAAGCGTTTTTTGGGCAAGGAGTGCGTGGTGTACACGTTCGAGAATAACGCCGTCAAAGGCGTTATCGAGGCGGAGGAAGACGGCTGGCTGCGGATTCAAACAAAAAAGGGAACGCAGCTGGTCAACCCCGACTTTGTCAGCCGGATACGGGAAGCCTGACAAACAAACGGCGGCCCGCGCGGCGTCGCTGTGATTTGACCGGCGTCCCAAAGGGACTGCCGGCAAAAAAGTCAATTTGAATATGCCTGTCCGGCCCCGCGCGTTCCTGGCCCGGGCAGGACGCAAGCGCGGCGGAGAAATCCGCCGCGCTTCATCGTCGGAAACGTCGGGAATGCCGGGTCAAGGCAGGCCGGGTCACGCCCCGTTTTTCACCGTTTCGAGCAGCGTCCGGAGTTTGACGGGGTTCTTCGTCGTGATGTTGTCGACGCCGCACGCGAGCATGCGCAGCTGGTCGCCGAGTTTGTCGACGGTCCAGGCGGAAACGAGCAGCCCGTGCGCGTGCATGACGGCGCACAGCGTTTTGCTGACGCCGTCGAAACGGGTGTTGAGCCCGACGGCTCCCAGGCCGGCGATTTTTTCGGCGTAGGCGCGCAGGAATTCTTCATTTTCCAGGTTGGCTTTATCGACCGAATCGTTGACATAATAAGCCACGAGCGGCGAGCCCTCGCGGACGGGCGGCACGTTTTCGGCGCAAACGCCCGTATAGAAAGCCCTCTCCAGCAGGTTGCGGCGCGCGAGGATTTCCTGCACCGCGGCGGTGTTCCAAAAGGCCTTGAGGTCCAGATTGACCCGAACCCCGGCGTTTTCGGCCAGCAGGGCGGCGGCCTGTTCAAACGGCACGCCCTCGCCGTCGCCCGGAGTTTCGCTGTGAATGATGACAACGGTTCCGTCTTTGCGGAAGGTCACGTCAACCTCGACGATGTCGGCCCCGGCCTCGATGGAAGCGCGGATGGACCGCAGGGAATTGGGCGGCGTCAGCATCGCCCCGGTGTGCGCGGTCACGGTGAACCCTGCCGGAATCTGCGCCCCGCTGTTGCGCAACGCCCTTTTTGCCCCGGCCGCGCCCGTCAGGGCCAATGTACTGGAAAGTGAAACAATCAAACGGCCCATGCAGCACCCCGATTTGTGGTTTTTTCTTTTACGGGCAGTCCCGCCCGCCTTTTCGGTTTGTTATTTTATCATAATTCCGGGGCTTGGCGCCGGAAAGGCCGGTTATTTTTCCGCTCCGCCCTGCTTCTCTTTCGCGGTGTTGACGGAGGAGATGAGCATCACGCGCAGGCTTGTGCACATAGCATCAAGTTCTTTATATTGCGTTTCATTGATGTATTTGGTCTTGCAGAGCAATTCAAGCCAATAACCGGTTTCATTGGATTCTTTCAAGGCTATTTGAAGTTTTGCTATAAAATCTGCCTTTCCATGAGCATATTGCGCCTCGCGGATATTGGCTCCGATGGAAGTACCGCTTCTGCCGATCTGGCTGCAAATAATCGACTCTTTCTTTGTTTTTAATTCTTTGACAAGGCCGATGATTGCAATGGAGAAATTCATGGATTGTTCGGACAACTTATCTTTTCGCATATTATCACCGCCTCGATCAAGTATGTTGGAGATAATTGATTTTGTCAACGAAGTATTTCGCGCTCTTACGACATAAAGCTTCTACGGAAAAGTATATGATGCGCCGACAGGCACACTTCATTTTGTGGTGACGACGTAGGTAACGAAAATGAAGCACCAGCTTCGCCGGCGTGAAGCATCGGCTTTCGCCGGCGTGAAGTGTTTGCGGCGCAAACGTGAAGCGAAGCGCGCCTTTTATATCCCGAAGGGATGCATCATTAGCGAAGCGGCTTCATATCCGAAGGATGCTTCATGCGCCGACAGGCGCGCTTCATTTTGTGGTGACGACGTAAGTAACGAAAATGAAGCACCGGCTTCGCCGGCGTGAAGCATCGGCTTTCGCCGAAATGAAGTGTTTGCGATGCAAACGTGAAGCGAAGCGCGCCTTTTATATCCCGAAGGGATGCATCATTAGCGCAGCGGCTTCATATCCGAAGGATGCTTCATGCGCCGACAGGCGCCGCTTCATTTTGTGGTGACGACGTAGGTAACGAAAATGAAGCACCGGCTTCGCCGGCGTGAAGCATCGGCTTTCGCCGAAATGAAGTGTTTGCGGCGCAAACGTGAAGCGAAGCGCGCCTTGAATATCCCGAAGGGATACTTCATTAGCGCAGCGGCTTCATATCCGAAGGATGCTTCATGCGCCGACAGGCGCGCTTCATTGAAAAAACCTTGTCTTTCGACAAGGTTTTTTCTGGTGGGAGAGGGTGGATTCGAACCACCGAAGTCACTGACGACAGATTTACAGTCTGTTCCCTTTGGCCGCTCGGGAACTCTCCCGTATTCGGTTTTGCCGGTGGAGCTGGTGGACGGACTCGAACCCCCGACCTGCTGATTACAAATCAGCTGCTCTACCGACTGAGCTACACCAGCGCGTTCGATGCTCAGATAATATATCACAATTGATTTTTATCGTCAAGCCGTCCGCGGCGGGATTTTTGCGCGCCGCGGACGCCCGGCGTTCAGGCCGCTTTCGGCTTGCGGAAGAGGATTTTGTCCACCGGAAAGTACACCACGAACTGGACGAAACTGATGCCCATGTTCGCGATGTTGGCGGCCAGCCCTTTGCCGATGAAGACGCCGAAAACGGTCCGGTTGATGACCAGTGCGTTGATTTGCGGGGAAAGCCAGGCGCTGAAGCAGATGAGCATCAGCGTGAACACGATATAAATCGGCAGCGTGACGCCGATGTTCGCGCTGCTCTTGAAGGTTTTTTCGCGGTTGACGAAAAAGGCGACGAGCTGCGCGAGGATGTTCGCGGTGTTGAAGGCGATGAAGTAGCCGAGGCCGCCCGAGAGAACCTTGCCCGCCGTGTCGCGGATGACGGGGTAATCGAACACGAACCACTTGAAAGGTTCCGCGAAAAGGTCACGGATAAACGGCATGTAAATCAGCAGGTTGAGCGTGCCGAAGCTGACAACGCTCGCCAGCATGCCGACGATGGAAAACTTGACGAACTGCCAGAGCGTCTTTTTCGCGCCGCCTGTTTTTTGCCGGGTGCCGTTGTGTTTCGACATGAAGATAACCTCTCGTTTTCAAAGGATTATTGAATAGTATACGCTAAACGGCGCGGAATTCAAAACTGCCCGCCGCGATTTCGTACACGGCGAACCCGTCCGCGCAGCCGAGGAAGGAGGCCGTATCGCCGCTGACCGAATAAGCCGCCGCCCGCGCGGGCAGGCGCACCGTCGCGGTGGTGTTCGCGGGGATGGTTATCCGGTAGACGGGCAGCCCGTTTTCGTAACGCCAGCCGCTCTGAATGGTTCCGTACGGCGATTCGAACCGGCAGTCCGCAAATGCGAGCGAAGGGTCCGCGGCGGGTTCCAGGATGATTTTTTTGAAGCCGGGGGCGGACAGGTCGCAGCGGATGCCCGCCATCCGGCCGTAAAGCCACTCGGCGACGCAGCCGTAGGCGTAATGGTTGAAGGAATTCATGCCCGGGTCGCCGAAACCGGCCTCTTTCGTGTACGAGTTCCAGCGTTCCCACATCGTCGTCGCCCCCATGTCGACGCAGTACAGCCAGGAGGGGCACCCGTGCTGCAGGAGCACCTTGTAGGCGATATCGTTCCTGCCGATTTGCGTCAGGACGTCCAGCAGGAACGCGGTGCCGAGGAAGCCGGTCTGCAGTTTGTTGCCGTTGCGCCCGATGTTGTCCGCCAGCGCCCGTACGGCCGCCTGTCGCGACGCCTCGTCGGGGAAGAGGTCCGTTTTCAGCGCCATCAGGCAGGCGGTCTGCTCCGTGCGTTTCAGGGTGCCGTCGGGGTTGATGTAGCGGCTGATAAAATAGTCCTTTTCCTCGAGGTAGACCGCACGGTATTTCGCCTCGTCGCCGGTTTTGCCCAGCGCGCGCGCCATCTCGGCCATCATCTGCGCGTCCCACGCGAAATAAGCGATGCCGATGAGCCGTTTCAAATCGTCGTCATTGGCTTCGAAAGCCAGCCAGTCCCCGTACGCGAGCCCGCCGCCCTCTTTGCCGGTGGAGGCCATGTAGACGTCCATGAACTTGCGCATCGCCTCGTAGTTTTCTTCCAAAATCGTGGCGTCGCCGTACATCCGGTAGGCGTTGTATGGCACGACGATGCCCGCGTCGCTCCAGCCGAGCTGGGCGTGCCACATGTATTTGCCGTAGGGGGCGATGACGGGGAAAGCGCCGTCGGAGCGCTGGCAGTCGCGCATATCGCGCATCCATTTGCGCAGCAGGTTGTAACTCTGCGCGTTATAGCACGCGGCGGCGGAGAACACCTGCGTGTCCGCGCTCCAGCCGAGCCGCTCGTCGCGCTGCGGGCAGTCGGTCGGTATGCTGACGTAGTTGCTGTACTGCCCCCATAAGGTGTTTCGGGCCAGCCTGTTCAGCGCGGGGTCGGAGGTGGTGATCGAGCCGGTGTCTTCCTGAACCGAGGTCATCACGAGGCCCCGGATGCCGCTGAGCCGGATGTCTTCCGACGCGGTGATTTCCGCGTAGCGGAAGCCGAAATAGGTGAAAACCGGGCGGTAGGTTTCTTCGCCCTCTCCCGCGAGGACATAGATCGCCCTGGCGCCCGCGCCCCGGAGGTTCCTGGTATAAATACTGCCGCCCGGGCCGTCGTTGCCCCTGGCGATGACGCCGTCTTTTTCGTTGAGCATTTCCGCGTGCCGTATGCGCACGACCGTGCCGCGCGGCCCCCGGACGGTGATCTGCGCCACGCCGGCGAAGTTCTGGCCGAAATCGACGACGGCGGTCCGCCCCTTTTTCAGCGTGAAACTTTCGCCGCCCTCATAGGAGGCGACCCGGACCGCGTTGCCGTATTGCGCCGCCGTCATGCCCGCCGCGCCGAAAAGGACGCGCACCGTCTGAGGCGCAAGCGTCAAATCCCCGCGGATACGGACGCCGGAACCGGCCGCCGCCGAGTCGATGGAACCGGCAAACTCGGTGTTCGGCACCGCGTTCGCCCAGCGGGCGTCGTTGTAAGCCGAGGTTTTCCATCCGGCCGGGATGCGCGCGTCGTACACCTCGCCGTCATAGATGGTCGCGGCAACGACGGGCCCGCCGGTTTTTGCCTTCCAGCCGGTCGTGGTTGCCACGGTCTGCGTCGTGCCGTCGGCATAGCGCAGCAGCAACATCGCGCGCAGGGCGCTTTGTTTGCCGATGTTCGAAACGATGTCGTCGCGCCACCAGCCGTTGGAGACGACGGCCGACAGCGTGTTGGTCTTTCCGGGCGCGAGCAGCGGGGCGGCGTCGTAGGTGTAATAGAGCGCGCGGCTGCCCGGCTGGGTGTAGCCGGGTTTCAGTTCGTCGTAAACCGTCTGCCTGTCTTGGCCGATGTTCCCGATTCTCTGCCCGTTGAGGTAAGCGTCGAACACGCCCAGCGAGGTGATGTAGAGCCGGGCGCTGAGGATTTCGTCTTTGACCTCAAACTCTTTTCTGAATATCGAGGAGCCCGCGTTGCGCAGGGCGCTGTTGTAAATCAGTTTGAACAGGAAGCGCAAGCCCCCTGCGGCCGGTTTTGGCAGGATTTTCGAGGCGTTGGCAATGACCGCCTCGAATGCGTACAGTTTTTCGAAATCCGCCGCCTGCGTGTTGACGTCGGCGCCGATAGACACCTTCGGGAACACTGCGGGCGCCGGCGCCGCGCTGATCCATTCGCCGGAGTCCCATAACGACTCCTCGAGCAGCCCGGTTTCAAAGCGCGCCGGTCCGGAAACGCTTGTGCGGCCGAAATTGTCCCAGACGCGCACGGACCACTCGTAGGCGGTCATGGATTCGAGCGCGGCCCCGCAGGGTATCCCCGCGGCAACGCCGCTTTCCACCCGGCCGGAGTCCCAGACGGGGTCCGCGGAACCGCCGGCTTCGGCCACAACAATCCGGTAGGCGGTTTGCGCGGCGCCGGCCGTGTCCGATTTCATTTTCCACCCGAAGACAAAAGGTCCGTCCAGGCCCAGCGGCTCTGCCAGGCGGTTGACCGTCAGCTGTTCCGCGGCGAGGCCGGGCTGGCTGCGCGCGGCTGCCGGCAGCGTGGAAGCGGCCAGTATCAGGCACAGCGCCAGCGGCAGCAGCCGTTTTTTCAGCATGTCCGTCACCTCCGTCCGGCAGGGCCGGCGGTTTATCCGCCCGCCTGTTCTTCCCGCATGAGGCGGTATTCGTTTTCATGCAGCTGTTGAAGCTTCTTTTTGCCCAGCGGATACAGCAGGGTCAAAAACACAAAGATGCCCAGGTACAGCAGGCCGGGCATCAGCACCGCGACGCCGTACATTTTCTGCGTCGCCGCGGCGGTGATGTTTTTGGCGTCGTAGCCGATGAGCTGCAGCACCCAGACGCCCAGCAGGCCGGATACGGAGTGCCCGAGCTTGCGCATGAAGGAGAAAAACGCGTAGCAGATGCCCTCCTCGCGCTGGTCGGTCAGGTATTCCTGATAGTCGATGACGTCGGTCACGAGCGCCCAAACCAGCAGGACGAAGAAGGAGGTGCCCAGCCCCGTGAGGAAACTGAAGGAGAGGAAGACATAGGGGTTTTGCGTTTTAATCAGCAGCAGCACTGCGCTCGCCGCCGCCGCGAAGAGGCCGCCCGCGCCGCACAACTCCTTTTTGCCGAAGCGCCGGACCAGTTTGCCCGTCAGCGGCAGCACCAGCGCCATGGGCGCGTACAGCGCGACCGTGGCGACGCTGATGAGTTCGGGTTTTTTGAAATAGTCTTTGAACAGGTAGGAGTTCAGGTTCGTCGTATAAATCTGCGAGGCGATCAGCAGCATCGAAGCGACGCAAAGGACGATGAAGGGCCTGTTTTTCAGCAGCGTTTTGACGGTTTTGCCGACGTTAAGCCTGGGCTTTGAGGCGGGGAAGGGCACCCGCTCGCGGATCATCGAGAACGAAACGAGGTAAAAGGCCACGCTGACGACGGCGAAGGCGAGCATCGCCAGGCCCAGTTTGTCCGAATCGAGGTATTTTTTCCCCGTCAGGGCGTCGGTCGAGAAAATAAACAGCGGCAGCAGCACCTGGCCGGGCAGGCCGCCGAGGCCGGAACCCAGCGAGCGGTACAGCGAAAGCGAGGAACGCTCGTTCTCGTCGGCGGTAATCACCGAGGCCAGCGAACCGTAGGGGATGTTGATGCCGGTGTACATCATGCCGTAGAGGATGTAGGTCACGTAGGCGTAGACGAGGTACTGCGTCTGCGTCAAACCCGGTATCTTCAGGAACATCAGCACCGCGCTGACCGCCAGGGGCACGCACACCCACAGCAGGTAGGGGCGGAACTTGCCGTACTTGCCCGGCTTGCGCATGTCGATGACCGCGCCCCACAACGGGTCGTTGACCGCGTCCCAGATGCGGGCGATGACAATAAGCGCCGCGATTTTGCCCAGGTCAAGGTACAGCACGTCGGTATAGAACATCTGCAGGAAGGCCCCGACGACGCCGAAGAACAGCAGGCCCGAAAAATCGCCGAGGGCGTAGCCGATTTTATCTTTCCACGTGATGCCCCCGGGGGAATAGGCGCCGGCGCTTGTGTTCATGAAGTTCCTCCCGTATGGTCGAATGTCCGAGGCGGCATGAAACGCTATTCGATGGTTTCGAAGTCCATGATGCGGGCGAACTTCCGCATCGTTTCGGCGTAGTCGCCGTAAATCATGGCGACATGGTGCGCCACGCCCCGGCTCGTCACGGTGTCGAGCACCTGCGCGGCGGGCTTGCCGAACCGGACCTTGCAGTACGTCCCTTTCAAATCCTTGTCCATTTCCATGGCCGTGCCGCTTTGGATAAACAGCCTGGTGACGCCCCGCGCCGAGTCGATGCGCATGAACGTGACCGGGCCGCTTTTCATCACGAAGTCGGCGGTCACGCCGCGTCCGCCGGCGAAATAGGGTTCCAGCGTGCGCGCGGATTTTTTATCCCACAGCGGGCAGGCGGCGACGCCGCAGTGCCACATCAGGGCGTAATCTTCCCGCAGGTTGACCTGCGACAAATCGGCGAGGAAGGCGGGTTCGTCCGCGACGGCGTTGCACGCGAGCATCGAGAGGGTGCCCTCCACATCGCCTTCGCAGCCGAGCGTATAGCCCTTGGCGGCCAGCAGGCTCATCGCGGCGCACGGCGAGATGCCGTAGGTGTCGGCGAACTCCGGCCAGCAGCGGACGGCCAGGGCGTCGAGCCGGTTTCTGAGCAGAAAACTTTCCATCGAACGCGTCAGCGCCGCGACCTTTTCAAGCTGCTCGGGCGTAATCGCCGCGCAGTCGAAAATCTCCGCCACTTCGCCGGCACCGTAACCCGCCCCGGCCTCGCCGGCGCCGCGCATGAGGTCCGACAGTTCGTAATGGTCGAGCAAAACCCCCGTTTTGCCATACAGGTCCGCGTCGGCAGCGCCGAGGTTGAAAAAGCCGTGCGCCCGGTAGCCCGCCAGGCCGAAGTGCGCGCCGGCGAGCACCGCCTTCATTTTGACCGCCCGTATCCAATCCGGGTCGGGTTCGTCGCCGATGTGGCAGACATAGGTATCGTTGCCCGCCTTGTAGAGATTGGAGGCGTCGAGGTTGACGCCGCAAACGGAGTTGAGCCGTATTTTGCCGCCGTTGTAGGGCAGTTCGTTGAAGCCCCACAGCAGCAGCGGCCTGCGCAGGCGTTTTTCGACAATCAGCGCGAGGTGGCCCAGGTGGAAGGTCCCGCTGACGGCCATCACCGCGTCGACGCCGGCTTTTTCAAAATACTCCGCGGCCTGCTGCGCCTGTTCGGGCTCAAAAACCAGGTCGCCGTAAAAGAACCATTCGACCGACCCGTCACGCTCGATTTGCGCCTTCCGCTCCAGATAGAGCGCCCGAGCCGCCTCAAAGTCGAAGGTGCCGCGCGCCAGGCACAGCGCCCCGATTTTCGCTTTGGTCATGGTGCTTTCCTCCGTTTATTCGATTGCGGAAAGTTTCAAAAACGCTTCCAGATAGCAGCTGTCCGCGCGGCAGAAAACGGGCGGCTTGCCCAACGGCGCCCCGACGGCGTGCTCCCCGCCGCCGTAGACCTTTCCGCTCCACAAATGGACCCAGCGGTCGGCGGGCAGGTAGACGGCCTTCACCGTTTGCCCTTTTTCCAGCACGGGCGCCACGAGGATATCCCTGCCCAGCAGGTATTCGTACATTTCGGTATAGGCGCGCGGCTCGTCGTAGTAGAAAAACAGCGGCCGCATGACGGGCACGCCCGTTTCGCTGTTGACGCGGTCCGCTTCTTTAAGGTAAGGCGCCAGCGCAGCGTGCAGGCGGCTCATGCGCGCGTAGTGGCGCAGGATTTCCGGCGTCGAGTCAAACTGGACGTTGTCCCCGGGGCGGTTGCCCTCGTGCGAGCGGAACAGCGGCGAAAAGACGGACATCTCCGCCCAGCGCATCAGCTGCTCGGGTTCCCGCCGGATGTGCGCGAACGTCGCGTAGCCCCCGACGTCGCTGTGCGCCAGGCCGAAGCCGCACATCGCAAGCGAAAGCGAGGCGGGGATGACCGAGGGCATCGCCTCGGCGAAAGACCAGTCGACCTGCTGGTCGCCGGTCCACATCAGCGTGGAATAGCGCACCGTCTGCGTATGCCCCGCCCGGGTGAAGAAGAAGACCTCGCCGAGTTTGCCGCGCTCCTCGACCGCCTCGCGGTTGATTTTCGCCCAAATCGCGGGCCAGGCGTTGTGGATTTCCTCCGCCGGCTCGCCGCTGTGCAGCACGCAGTCGGTCGGCAGGTACTCGCCGAAATCCGCCATCCAGCCGCCGAGGCCGAAGTCGATCATGTTGACCTGGATGACACGCTTGATCCATTCGCTCGCTTCGGGGTTGGAAAGGTCGACCATCGCGGCGGGGAAGGTCGTCGTCGTGACGAGGTAATCTTCGCCCTTGCTGTTCTTGACGCAGTAGCCTTTGGCGGACGCTTCTTTGTAAAGTTCCTTTTCCACGGCGAGGAAGGGGTTGCAGTAGCCCAGAAAACGGACGCCCTCCCCTTTCAGTTGAGGGATGACGGCATCGAGGTTCGGGTACAGTTCGCGGTCCCACGCCCAGTTCCACATCAGCTGCTTGCCGACGAAGGTAATGCGTTCGCCCTCCCAGTCCTGGCACCAGACGCCGCAGACCTTCATGTTTTCGCTTTTGGCTTTTTCCAGCTTGTCCAACACGGCCTGCGTGCCGCCCTGGATGCCGAGGATGGCGCCGTCGTACGCCCAGTCCGGCAGCCGCGGCTGCCGGCCGAGCAGGGAGGCCAGCAGCCGCGACAGCGACTCGAAATCTTCCGCGAAGCCCAGGCAGATCTCCCCGAAGCCCCTGGCGCGGATTTCGTGCCTGTCGGGCCGCGTGAAGTCAAAATCCATGTAGGCGTTCGAATCGATATGGACAAAGTACCTGCGCGAGGAGACGAAGGTCGGCTGCGCGTAATACGTTTCGTAAGAGGAAAACTTCAGGACGCGCTTCGGCTTTTTGCCGAAGACCTTTTCATACAGCACTTTTTTGGCGATTCTCGCGGCGCTGCTGTGCTCCGCCACCCAGACCCGGGCCGTTTCGCCGCGCAGGTCGAATTTTGTGAAAGTTTCCCCGCTGCCGTAGACGTGCTCATCCGCTTCGGCGGGCAGGCGGAACGTCAGGCGGTTGAACTTGCGCTGCGTCAGCGGCTCCAAACGCAGGCGCAGCAGGCCGCCGTCGACACTCGCCTTGAGCAGGAAAAGGACGTTTCCGCCTTTGTCGGCGAGTTCGACCGCGCCGGCTTCCGGTTTCGGCGCGCCGAAAAAAAGCGGCACGGTTTCAAACGCCTTTTCGCGGAATTTGAAACTGCCCCGCTTCATTTTGTAGGTTGCGCTGCCGCGGCCCACCGACAGCGGGCTCGCCTGCCGGTCGAACCGGAACACGCTTCTGCCGAAGGCGAAAATCTCGACGGCGCCGTCCGTCCATTTGATTTCGGTCAAGGCAGGTTCCCCCTCGCTTTACAATATACGCCCCTCTATTGTACGTGATTTCCCGTTCAAGTCAAACAGTGCGGCCTTTCTTCGACCGGCACTTCGGGCAGTAGCCGTAGATGTCGAGGTTATGCCCGGCGATTTCAAACGCCGTCTCTTTCGCCAGCGTTTCCTCATACTGGCCGAGCGGGCAGTGCTCCACCGCCAGGATGCTCCTGCATTCCAGGCAGATGAGGTGATGGGCGTGCTCCGCGCGGCCGAGGCCGAACAGGGCTTTGTTTTCGCCGGCGATCACGAGTTTTTCGACCAGGTTCTTGTGCGCGAACGTTTCCAGCGCGCGGTAAACGGTCGAGAGGTTCGCCGCGTAGGAAAGCTCTTTCAGCCGCAGAAAGACGTCCTCCGCGCTCAGCGGCCGGGCGCTTTCGGCGAGGATATCGAGTATCGCCCTGCGGTAGCGCGTCGATTTCAGGCCGCCTTGTTTCAAACTCTCCCCTGCGTCAAAACGCTTCATGGCGCGCCTCCGTTTTCCGCCGTGCCCGCCGCGCCGGCGCTTTTGCCCCGCCCGAAGGCCCTGACGGCCGCCGAGCCGAGGGTGACAAGCAGGTAAAGGGCGGCCGACACCATGACGATGACCGCGCCCGACGCGATGTTCAGCCGGTAGGAAACGGCGAGCCCCGCGAAGCACGATACCATGCCGAACAAGGCGGCGAAGGCCATCCTGTTTTTCAGGTTCGCCGTCACCTGCGCGGCGGCGGCCGCCGGCGCTGTGAGCAGCGCGAGCACGAGGATAATGCCGACCACGCGGATGAGCACGACGACGGTCATCGCGACGAGGACCAGCAGCAGGTATTCCATCAGCGCCGTATTGATGCCTTTGATGCGCACGAATTCGTCGTCGAACAGGTAGGCCTTCCAGCGCGCGAAGAAAACCAGAATCACGGCGGCGACGGCCGCCGTCAGCGCGAGCATCAGCAGCAAATCCGACCGGGTGACGGATAATATGTTGCCGAACAGGTAGGACGAGACGTCGGGCGGGTAGCCGGGCCGCAGCGCGATGAAAAGGATGCCCAGCGCCATGCCCAGCGACCAGAAGAGGCCGATGACGACGTCGGACCTCGCCGCCCCCCTGCGCTTGATGTAACCGATCCCCAGCGCGGATAGCAGCGCGAACAGGAAGGCGCCCGCAATCGGCGCGATGCCGACGTAGTAGCCGAAGCCGACCCCGCCGTAGGAAGCGTGCGCGATGCCGCCGCTCATCATGACGAGCTTCTTTTCGACGATGACGACGCCGATAATCCCGCAGACGACGCTCGCCAGCAGGCCGGATAAAAACGCGTGCTGCAGAAAACGGTATTCGAGCAGCGCCTCAATCATCGTGCGTCCCCCCTTGCGTGTGCTGTTTGAGAACCCGGTGGGGCACCCCGTGCGCGATGAGGTCCACCTGGCAGCCGTAGAGGCGGTCGACCATCTCCTCGCCGAGTTCCGGCTCGCCGTGGTAAACCAGCGCGCCGTTGAGGCAGGCCAGCCGCTTGACCTGGGAGGACACCGCCAGCAGGTCGTGCGTGACCAGAACGATGGTCATTTTTCGGTTCAGCGCGGCCAGCAGGCCGTAGATCTGCTCGCGCGAGGCGGCGTCCACGCTCGCGGTCGGCTCGTCGAGCAGCAGCAGCCGGGGTTCGGCGGCCAGAGCGCGGGCGATCAGCATTTTTTGAAACTCCCCGCCCGACAGGTCCGAAACGCGCCGCTTCGCCAGTTCCCCGAGGCCGACCTGCTCGATCAGCGAGAGGGCCGCGGCTTTGTCGGACGCCGAATAACGGTAAAACGCGGCGAAACCGGGCTTCAGCCGCCCGGTCAGCACGACGTCGAGCAGCGTAATCGGGAAGCGCTTGTCGAGCTCGGAAAACTGCGGAACATAACCGATGCGGCCGTAAGCGCCGCGCGGGGCCTGCCCGAAGATTCTGACGCTGCCCGACGAGGGGCGCACCAGCCCGAGCATCGCCTTGAGCAGCGTCGATTTGCCGCCGCCGTTGGGGCCGATGATGCCGAGGTATTCGCCCGCTTCGACGGTCAGATTGACGTCCGTCAACGCGGCCGTCCCGCCGTAGCGGACGCTGAGGTTTTCCATCGCGACAGCCGGTTCGTTCATGTCATTGCCTCCGCCATCACTTCGGCCATGTGTTCAAGGTTTTCGATATAGTTCTCCGCCAGGGGCTCCAGCGCGGCGGTCTTGCCGCCGATTTCCTCCGCAAAGGCCGCCGACTGGCTGCTGTCGAGTTCCGCCTGGTAGAAGATGACGCGTATCTTCTGCGCTTTGGCGAAGTCGACCATCTCTTGCAGGCGGCCGGGCGCGGCTTCCTTGCCGTCCTGCTCGAGTGCGACCATCTCGAGGCCGTAATCGTCCGCAAAATAGCCGAACGCGGGGTGGAACACGATGAACTTCCGGTTTTTGACGCCCGCGAGGGATTGCCTGATTTTGCCGTCGAGCGCGTCGAGCCGCGCCAGGTAGGAATTGGCGTTGAGCATGTAGGTCTCCCTGTTTTTGGGGTCAAGGGCCGACATCTCCGCGGCGATGGTTTCGACCATCACCTTCGCCCTTTTGGGCGAAAGCCAGATGTGCGGATCCCTGTCCCCGTTCTCAAAGGTCAGGTCGGGATAAACCCCGGCGACCTTTTCGGCCAGCGGCACGACTTTCATCCCGCCGGCGCGCGCGAGGTAGCCGGACGATTCGACGGGCACGCCGACGGTGAAATAGATATCCGCCCGGCTGAACGCCTCGATATCCCGCGGCGACGGCTCGTACGTTTCGGGGCTGAAGCCCGGCGGCACGAGGACGATGACCTCGGCGAGGCCGCCGCACACATAGCGCGCGAAACTGCCCACCGGCGCGATGGTCACCGCCACCACGGGTTTGCCGCCGCTTGCCGTTGTGGTTTCGCCGCCGGAGGGGCCGCAGCCGGCCAAAGGCGAAAGCGCCGCAAACGCGGCAAGAAGAAGGCAGGCCGTTCTGGCCGCACGGGAACCGAACTTCATAAAGACCCCCGGAATACAAAATGCAAACGCGAACCGTTTGCATTATAGTGCCGTTGCGCTTTCTCTGTCAAGCGGCGGGATATCAAAGCCCGAACGCTTCCGGCCGCAGCAGGACGACCTGCCTGCCGGCCAGCCGGAGCAGGCCTTCTCCGGCCATTTTTTTCAGTTCCCGGTGTACCGAAGGCCGGGCCGTTCCCGTCAGCGACGCGACGCGGGTGAACGTATCGGGCAGCGTGAAGCGCAGGGAACCCGCCGCCTTCGACGCTTTGTTGAGGTACAAAACTAGCCGCGGCCGTATCCCCCGCTGCGAAAGCATCGTGACCCTGTCGCTGAAGTAGACGACCATATCGGCCAGATGGGCGACCAGGTTCCGGGCGAAACCGGGGAGGGCGTCGACGAGATGCCGGAACAGCGGCATGGGGATATAGAAAACTTCCGTTCGCCGCGCCGCCGTCAGCGTATAGGCGTAGACGGGGTCGCGCGCGTACACCTGCGCCGGCGCGAAACAATCCCCCGCGCCGAAGGTCCGTATCGCCATGCTCTCGCCCGACGGCGACAGCTGCTCGGCCGTCAGGCAGCCCGAAAGAATCAGCCCGACGTGCCGGCACTCGTCCCCCTGCTGCAGCACGACCGTGCCCTTTTCGTAGCGCCCGACGATACATTCCTCGACGGCGAGCGCCCCGCGCAAATCCTGCGCGGAGACGCCGGCGAACAGCCGCACGCCGGCCAGTTTTTCAAAAATAGCGTCCATTTTACCCCTCCGGTCCGGAAATACCGTAACCGCGGTTACAGTATTGTGTTTGATAAGATGGTACAATAAGTTACGCGCAAATGCAAAAGGGGGGCTTTCCGATGATCGAACAGGTTTTCAAACTCGCGGATACGGACGAGCGCGCCGTCGAAAAAATCATCGCCGACGAAAACATCCACTACAACCACATGGTGCTGCAAAAAGGCGAGGGGCTGCCCGTGCACCTGTCCAATTCCAATGTCTACATGACGGTGCTGCGGGGCACCCTTTCCATCGCCCTGGGCGGGCAGCCGGCGGCCGCTTACCCGCGCCTGACGCTGCTGAAAATCCCCAAAGGCGTCCGCATGGACATCAAAAACCTGCACGATGAAACGCTGGAGTTCACCGTCGTCAAAGCGCCCGCGCCATAAGACGCGGCGCAGGCGTTCGGCGTTGAGTAAAGCCGCCTGTGCGCCGCAACGGCAAACCGGCGGGATCAAATCAAATCGATAAAAGGAGCTAATTCGATGGGCATGTTTTGCAACCAGTGCCAGGAAACGGCGCGCAACACCGGCTGCACGGTGCGCGGCGTCTGCGGCAAAACCGAACCGACCGCCAACATCCAGGACCTGCTGATTTATACGCTCAAAGGCATCGCGGACAGGGTGGTCAAGTATTCCGTTGATGCGCGCGCCATTCCCGAGGTCAACCGCGCGCTGCTCAACAGTTTATTCATGACCATCACCAACGCCAACTTCGACGACGATGCCCTCGCGGCGCAGATCCGCAGGATGCTCGCCCTGCGCGACGGCATCACGGGCGCCGGCGGCAAACTGCACGACGCGGCGGTGTTCCGTGCGGATACGCCCGGGGAAATGCTCGAAAAGGCCGAAACCTGCGGCGTGCTCGCGACGGCGGACGAGGACGTCCGTTCCCTGCGCCAGATGGTCACGCTGGGGCTCAAAGGCATCGCGGCCTACGCCGAGCACGCGCTCAACCTCGGCAAGGAAAATCCGGACATCTACGCCTTTATGTACGAAGCGCTCGCCCAAACGCTCGACGACAACCTCGGCGCCGGCGACCTTGTCGCCCTGACGCTCAAGACGGGCGAATACGGCGTCAAGGCGATGGCGCTGCTCGACGAGGCCAACACCTCGAGGTACGGCAACCCCGAAATCACCCGGGTGGACCTCGGCGTGCGCGGCAACCCCGGCATCCTCATCTCCGGCCACGACCTGCGCGACCTCGAACAGCTGCTCGAGCAGACCGGGGGCTCGGGCGTGGACGTCTATACCCACAGCGAGATGCTGCCCGGGCACTACTACCCGTTTTTCAAAAAATACCCGCATTTCGCGGGCAACTACGGCAACGCCTGGTGGAAACAGCTCGACGAGTTCGTCACCTTCCGCGGCCCTATCCTCTTCACGTCCAACTGCATCGTGCCCCCGCGCAGCGACGAGGTCGGGGGCAGGATCTTCACCACCAACGCCGCGGGCTACCCCGGCTGCATGCATATCGAAGCCGACGCGCAGGGCAAAAAGGATTTTTCGCCCGTCATCGCCCTGGCCAAAACGCTGCCGCCGCCCGAAGCCATCGAGAGCGGCGCCCTCACCGGCGGCTTCGCGCACGCCCAGGTCTTCGCCCTGGCGGACAAAATCGTCGATGCGGTGAAGTCCGGCGCCATCCGCAAGTTCCTGGTCATGGCGGGCTGCGACGGCCGCATGAAGTCGCGCGAGTATTACACCGAGTTCGCCGCGAAACTGCCTCCCGACACCGTCATCCTGACCGCCGGCTGCGCGAAATACCGCTACAACAAACTCGCCCTCGGCGACATCGGCGGCATCCCGCGCGTGCTCGACGCCGGCCAGTGCAACGACTCGTACTCCCTGGCGGTCATCGCGCTGAAACTCAAGGAGATTTTCGGTGCCGCTTCCGTCAATGATTTGCCGATTGCCTTCAACATCGCCTGGTACGAGCAGAAGGCGGTCATCGTCCTGCTGGCGCTGTTGTCGCTGGGCTTCAAGAACATCCACCTCGGCCCGACGCTGCCCGGCTTCCTCTCCCCCGCCGTCGCGAAGGCGCTCGTCGAACAGTTCGGCATCGCCGGCATCGGCGGGGTCGACGACGACATCGCCCTGCTGCTGTCATAAAACAAAGCCCAAACGCAAAGGGAGGCGGCCGCGCGCCGCCTCTTTTCATATTGCGGCGCGCGCGCGATATGGTTATAATAGAAAAAGTTTTAACGGCGATAAAATAATAATAATCGGCGCGGCCGGCACGCCTGCGCGCCGTCAAAACGCGAAAGGGCGGTATCCCATGGCCGACAACAAAAGAGAAACCGAGCGCGCGGAACTGCACCGCACCATCTGGGCGATCGCCAACGACCTGCGCGGCAGCGTGGACGGCTGGGACTTCAAGCAGTACGTGCTCGGCATGCTGTTCTACCGCTATATTTCCGAGAACCTCGCCGCCTACGTCAACCGCGGCGAGCGCGAGGCGGGCAACGCCGATTTTGACTACGCCCGCCTGTCCGACGCCGAAGCGGAGCAGGCGCGCGCTGATCTAGTGGATGTGAAGGGCTTTTTCATCCTGCCCAGCGAGCTGTTCGAGAATGTCCGGCAAAAGGCGGCGGACGACGAAAACCTCAACGAAACGCTGGAGCGGGTTTTCCGCAACATCGAGGCGTCGGCGCAGGGCACCGGCAGCGAGGACGACTTCAAGGGCCTGTTTGACGACATCGACGTCAATTCCAACAAACTCGGCGGGACGGTTGCTCAACGCAACGGACGGCTTGCTAAACTTCTCAACGCTATCGGCGATCTCAAACTGGGGACATTCGGCGAAAACACCATTGATGTATTCGGCGATGCCTATGAATTCCTTATGACGATGTATGCGGGAAGCTCGGGGAAAAGCGGCGGCGAATTTTTCACCCCGCAGGAGGTCAGCGAACTGCTCGCGCGCATCGCGCTCGTGGGCAAAAGCGAGGTCAACAAGGTATACGATATAATCACTGCGAATTTGATACAATTTAATGATGCTAAAAGTCGCTGCGCTTAGGGGTGTGCAAACAAAAAAAGGTGTGCGCATTGATTCATTTTGAGTTATCAATTTAATTTTCAACATGGCTTGCGTAAAAAAATAAACACAATTGATGAAGGGGCCGCAATGGAACTGGGTTATGCTTACAGTAAAGGCAAACATTGCGTTGGTTACTCTACAGATCCACGAAGTCTTTTGCCAAATGGTCAGAACCCCATGATTGATGGATGCCTTGATGCAATTGCTCACAGCCATGCTGAATTGTTTTCGATTCTTAATGTTATAACAGAGGTGAAACTATGCTCGTCGTATTGATTTCTTGTGTAGCGAAAAAAAAGAAGGTGCCCTCTCCAGCAAACGAAATGTATGTAAGCCCGTTGTTTAAGGGTGCATATCGTTATGCTCAAAAGTTAGGAGCAGATAAGATATTTATACTATCTGCGAAATATGGCTTACTTGAAGAGGATGATATTATTGAACCCTACAATGAGACACTAAATGATAAAACACAAGAAGATGTAAAAAAATGGGCAATTTCTGTAATTCAAAAACTAAATACGCATTCGGATATTCAAAATGATTTTTTCGTTCTCTTAGCTGGCGAAAGATATAGAAAATATTTACTTAGCGATTTAAATAATTGCTCTATACCGCTAAAAGGTATGCCCATCGGCAAGCAGCTTGCTTTTTACAAGGAGAATAATAATGTCTGAATTGTGCGAAGAAATACACCACCTGATGAGTGCGGGAAAACGGTTTGATTTTAGTATGGGTTATTCTAACATTCCCATGAACGGAATTTATATTATGTTTGAAAAGGGAGAAACTGCCCACGGTGAAGACAGGATAGTTCGTATTGGGACACATACTGGCGATAACCAACTTCGCAGTCGGATATACCAACATTTTGAAAACAAAAATAAAAATCGAAGTATATTCCGAAAAAACATTGGACGTTGCTTTTTGAACAAGGAACAGAGCAAATATCTACCTGTGTGGGAGTTGGATACCACAAGCAGGTCAAACAAAGAAAAATTTCAAGTTCTTGTTGATAGAACATTTGAGGACTCGATTGAAGCTCGGATTTCTAAATACATTCAAAGTAATTTGAGTTTTTGCCTTCTGGATGTTCCCTCAAAGGAAGAACGATTGCACTTTGAAGCACGAATAATTGGGACAGTATCAGGTTGTGATGACTGCAGTCCTTCTCCGGATTGGTTAGGGAAATTCAGTCCAATTGAGAAGATACAAAAAAGTGGATTGTGGCAAGTTATGGAGTTGTATACTAAACCGATTAATGCAGACGAACTTGCACGCATAGAAAAATTCTTAGTTCGTTGATTGTGTTATATAAAGCCTAAATCACTGTTCCGTCCTTGAACGCAAACCGCACATCGTCCGACATATAAACAGTGACGATATCAACCAGGCTGTGCCAGAGAAGCGGGTCAAAATCCGTTAACAGGCCCTCCTGGTTTTTTATAACCGATAGAAAGCACTCGATATCGTTGCGACGGTTGGCTTTGTCCTTAATTAGCCCGCTAACCGACTCAAGATTGGATTTTGTGGATTCGAACCGCTTAATCAAATCGTCGTATCGCTTCTGATATTGTGTTTGGTCAAGAACTACGTGGGCGTTTTCATTGATGCACTGCTGTATCATTTCAGTGACAACTTCCATCTCATTTTGGAGTTTAGCCTTCTCCATCTCCAGAGATTCGGTATCAAAGAGAACGTTTTTAATGGATTCGAAGTTCGTGAAAATTTCGTCCTTTTCAGTAAGCAGCTTGTTTACCGCAGTTATAAAGAGCCGTTTGATGTTATCCTCGTCTAAATGAGGTGTTTTGCACTTTCGGTCACCGTTGAACTTATTCCCTCGCCGCAAGCGCGACCTTGAGATTCAGCTCTTTCTCGATGAACTTGCCGGATACCGCGCCGGGGTCTCTGCCTCCGTGGCCGGCGTCAATGAATACGATTTTTGTCATTTCCTTTTTCTCCTTTCATGTTCAGGGAATCAATCCCAGCAGCCTGAGTACGATGGTGACAAACCAGGTCAGGTATAGTCCCGGCAGAACCAGGAACGCATGAATCATCTGCTTCCGCGACCTGCAGCAGGCGACGGACGAGGCCATCGCCCTGTTCGGCGACAAGGACGCGGGTTCCATCGTGCTGCTGAAAGACTTCGGCTCGTACTACGACGGTTTTGACGACAACGGCAAGCACTACCCGGGCTACACCGAACTGATCGGTCAGCTCACCGCGAAGTTCCCCCTCGGGCAACCGGTCACGGGCGAACACAACCAAAAGGAGTTCATCGCCCTGTTCGGCTCGATACTGCGCATACGGAACATCCTCACGGCTTTCGACGACTTTGAGGGCAAGGAGATCCTGCCGCAGCGCGATTTGCAGGATTATCAGAGCGCCTACCTCGACCTGTACCAGGAGCTTCGCCGCGGCAGGCAGGCGGATAAGGAAAATATCAACGACGACATCATTTTTGAAATTGAGCTCATCCGCCAGGTGGAGGTCAACATCGACTACATCCTCATGCTGGTCGCCCGGTACCATCAATCCAACTGCGAGGATAAGGACATCCTCGCTTCCATCGGCAAAGCCGTGGATTCGAGCCTGCGCCTGCGCAGCAAAAAAGAACTCATCGAGCGCTTTATCGAGACCGTCAACGCCGACACAAAGGTCGTCGAGGACTGGCGGGACTTTGTCGTTAAGCAAAAGGCGAGCGACCTCGACGCGATTATCGCCGAGGAAAACCTCAAAGCGGACGAAACCAGGCGCTTCGTGGACAATGCCCTGCGCGACGGCGTGCTCAAAACGACCGGCACGGACATCGACCGGATTCTGCCCCCCGTGTCGCGTTTCGGCGGCGGGAACAGGGCGGCCAAAAAACAGGGCGTTATCGAGCGGCTGATGGCGTTTTTTGAAAAGTATTTCGGGCTCGCCTGACCGCCCGCGGCTGATGGGATAAAAAAGAAACCTGCCCGCTCAAGCGCCGCTTGGGTGCCAGGGGGAGGGTGCCAGGGGTGCCAGGGGGACGGGGGTTTGACACTCCAACGCCGTGTCTAACCCCCGTCCCCCTGGCACCCTACTTGATACCGCGCCTAATCGAACAGCCCTTTAAGCCAGTTGACAAACCTGCGCCACAGGGAAAGTTCCGCCGGGGCGGGCGTTTCGTCCGTCTTGTCGTCCTGCCGGGTTTGTTCCGGCTCGTTGACCTTGATGATGAACTTGACCGAACACGCGGCGTTGTCCGGCGCCCCGGAATAGGACTTGTAAGCCGCCGCCTGCTCGAGCATCGCGTCTTTGACCTCGAGCGCCGTCCGGATATCCGCCGTGCCGGGGCCCCCGCCGGCGAGGAGTTTCTCCTCGAAGCCGTTGAAGCCGGTGCTCAGCTGGTCGATCCCCCTGGCGAAGGCGAGAATCGCCGTGGCGAGGGAGGTGGGGTTGTCGATGTCGTCGTCCGGGTTATACAGGGATTTGACCAGCGTGTCCATGCCGCCGAGCATTTCGGAAGCGCCCTTCTGCAAATCCTGCAGTTTGACAATCAGCTGGACCAGTTTGGTCGCGTTCAAACCGGACATAAAACGGACGATTTTCGCGTCGGCGTCCAGTTTCACTTTCGCCCGCGCGGCCGTCACGGCGGCTTTTTCGGCCGGGGTCAGCTGCGCGAAGGTTTTGCCGGTGAGCGCTTTGATGGTCGCGTCGGAGGATTCGTCGCATACGTCGCTCAGCAGCGCCGTCAGTTCGCTCTGGATTTCCGCGACTTCGGGGATGTTGAGTTCCCGGTACAGCTGCTCGACGGCGGCGAGCTTGTCGGTCAGTTCCTTTTTGGTGTCCATCGCCTCGTTGATGCCGGGGATCAGTTCGCTGTTGACCTTGCCCTCGAGCAGGTTCGCCGCATCCGACAGCTGCTTGATGCCGTCGCTCAGCTGCGTGATGCCGTCCGCCGCCTCGACAATCTGCACGCTGAAGGGCACGTTTTGGTCCTTGAAAAGCGCGGCGATGTCCGCCAGGGACTTGGTGCCGCTGCCGAGCATGTCCACGGCGGAAAGCAGCGTGCCGATGCCCGAGAGGAAGTCCGTCGTGCCCGTGAGGCTGCCGATATCCCCGAGTTTGGCAAAGTCCGACGCCGCTCCGCCCATGATCATCGGGAACGCGAAGTTCGACGTCTCGGCGGTGACGGTGAATTCGCCGCCGAGCTTATCCTCGACATCGTTCAGCTTATCGCCGAACAGGCCGCTGAAATTCTCCGCCAGTCCCGGCGCCGCCAGCATGGTGACCACCTGGTTCGTCCCTTCGGTCAGCACCATCGCGTTGGGCGCGCTGACGTTGGAGAACACGGCGGTCGGCAGGTTCATCACCAAAGCAACGGCGATCGGCGTATAAACGGTGCGGGTCCCGCCTTTGAGGGCGCGTTCCTGCCGGAGGTTGTTTTTCAGGCGGATATGAATCCCGACGGCGCCCGTTTTGCCGATCAGATCCTCGGCTTTCACCGCCTTGCCGTCGAGGGTGTAGTCAATGCTCACGTCCAGCGGCGGGGTTGCCGTTCCGGTCCCCCTGTAGTAGACGTCGGTGTCGTCGGTGGCCCAGACGAGCGCGCCGCCGGCTTTTTCCGGGGCGAGGTTACTTTTGACGTTCTGCACGTCCTTGAGGTTGCTGACGTCCTTGACGCCCCTCAGGCCGTCCGGCGCCTGAAGCCAGACGCTGACGATCTGCTCCTTCAGCGAACCGTCGGCGTTGAGAATCAGGTAGACGTTTTCATCCTTTTTGACCGCCGGCTGCTGCTGCGCGAAGGCGTTGACCGTCCCGGCGGCGAGGATGGCTGCGCCCAGGGCAACGGCCGCGGCTCTTTTCAGTATTTTTTTCATACGGTATCGGCATCCTTTCCCGGCTGCGTGTCCTTAGGGGCCGCAGCGGCGAATTTGTACGAGGTTTTTTCGATCAGTTTCGAGAAGATAACAAGCAGCGCCGGCAGCACGAGGATAATAATGGTCATGCTGATAAGCGCGCCCATCGATATCATCAGGCAGATGCTTTTGAGCATGTCGAGCTTGGAGATGACCGCGACGCCGATGGTCGCGCCGAAAAACGCCAAGCCGCTCGAGAGGATGGGTTTCGAACAGGTTTCGACCGCGACCTGCGCCGCCTGCTTCGCGCCGGACCCTTTGCGCCGTTCCTCGCGGAAGCGGGTCGTCATCAAAATGGCGTAGTCGATCGTCGCCCCCAGCTGGATGGTGCCCAGCACGATGCTCGTGATAAACGCCAGTTTGGTGCCGGTTAAAAACGGTATCCCCATGTTGATCATAATCGCCGACTCAATCGCCGCGACCAGAATCACCGGCACCGAAACGGAACGGAACGTCAGCAGGATGATGAAAAATACGGCGGCGATCGAGACGATGCTCACGTTTTTGAAATCCACGTCCGCAACGGAGATCAAATCCTTCGTCATGGGCGTCTCGCCGGTAAACAGGGCGTTTTCGTCATACCGTTTCGCGACGGCGCGTATCTCGTCGACCTGGCGGTTTGCCTCGTCCGACGCCAGGACGTAGGAGGAACTGACGACCAGCAGACGCTTGCCGCCGGCATGGAAGATGCTGTCGACCGAGGCCGGCAGCAGGCTTTCGGGCAGGCCGTCGCCGACGAGGCTTTCTTTGCATATCACGCTGCTGACGCCTTTGATACCGGACAGTTCCGCCGCCAGGGCGGCGATTTGACGGCCGGGCAGGCTGTCGTCCACCAGCAGGAAGTCCGTGCTGGGCCGGTTGAATTTCTGCGATATTTCCCTGGCGCCGCGCACGCTGACGAAATCCTCCGGCAGGGACTGCGCCAGGTTGTAGTACAGTTTGGTCTGCGACTGGAAATACAGGAAGGGAATCAGCACCGCCAGGAAGGCGAGCGCGATGGCTTTGTAATGTTTCGCCACAAAATGCGACGTCCTCTTCAGCGAAGGGATGACGGTTCTGTGCGTGTAGCGGTGAATCGGTTTGTCAAAAATCAGCAGGAGAGCCGGCAGGACCGTCAGGGAGCAGAGAACCCCGATGAGGACGCCTTTGGCCATGACGATGCCCATATCCCGGCCCAGGGTCAGGCTCATCGTGCACAGCGCCAGAAAGCCGGCGATGGTCGTCGTCGAGCTGCCGGTGATGGCGGCCGCCGTGTTTTTGATGGCTGCCTCCATCGCCTCGCCGTGGTCGCCGCCCTTGACGCGCTCCTCGTCGTAGCGGTGCAGCAGGAAAATGGAAAAGTCCATCGTCACCCCGAGTTGAAGCACGGCCGCGAGCGCCCTGGTGATGTAACTGATTTCGCCCAGAAAGATGTTGCTGCCGAAGTTGTACAGCACCGCGAGGCCGATGCTGGCGAGGAAGATGAAAGGCACGAAGGTCGACTCCACGCCCAGAAACAGGACCGCCGTCACCAGGAACACCGCGACGAGGACGTAGACCGGCAGTTCCTTTTCCACCAGGGAACGCGTTTCGTTCACGATGGCCGACGCGCCGCTGATCAGGCAGCCGTCCGGCAGGAGGCTTTTGATTTTGTTGATTCCGGCATAGGTCCGTTCGGAGGAAATGTTGTCTTCAAACGTGACGATCATCAAGGTGGTCGAGCCGCTGAAAAACAAATCCCGTATCTGCGCCGGCAGCGCCTGCGGCGGGACCGTCGCGTCCGCGATGTCGTCGACCCACAGCACCTTACGGACGCCGTCGACGGCCTGTATCTTCTGCTTGAGCGCGAGGGTGTCCGCCGTGGACAGGCCGTCGGCGGTCACCATGGCCGTGCTCGCGAGTTTGAAATCGTTTTCCAGGTATTTTTCGCCCGCCACGGAGTCCAGCCCCGCCGGCAGATACTCGAGGATGTTGTAGTTGATGCCCGTCGCGGCGAAACCGGCCGCCGCCGGCACGACGAGCGCCAGCGCGACGAATAAGACAAGCCATTTTTTGCGTACGACAAAACGTGCGAAGAGGTTCAACCGGCCAACTCCTTAAAACAACATAAATTATATAATTGACAAATGTCGCTTATAAATATATACTTGTTTCCGGAAAGGTTCAAGCGGAAATTCGATATTTTTTTCAATGATTGTGCGGCAAAATATACGGCTTTGTCGCCAAAGGGGCGGTTATCGTGGGTAAAACCGAAGATTTGAGAATCAGGAGAACGCACAAGCTGCTGGTGGACGCGATGTTTTCGCTGATCGACAAAAAGGGGTTCGACGACATTTCGGTCAGCGAAATCTGCGAGCGCGCCATGGTCCACCGCGCGACGTTTTATAAGCACTTTGAGGATAAATACCGCTTTTTTGAGTTTTGTATCGAACGGAAGCTCGACGAGCTTTTTCCCTCGCTGACCGACGAAAAACTGCTCGGCACCAAAGAGTATTTCATGGGCATCGTCGAAAAAGTGCTGGATTTTCTGGACGCCAACCGCAAAGTGGTCCGCCAAATTTTCAATGCGACCAACTCCAACACCATCACCGACGCGATTCAAAACGCGGTCAGGCTTGAAATCGGCAAAAAACTCAGCGAAAGCGAAGCGGCCGGCGTCAAATACCGCCTGCCGGTCCATATCCTCGGGGAATATTATACCGGCGCGCTGATTGCGCTGGCGAAGTGGTGGATTCTCAGCGGCACCAAACTGACCAAGGAGGAGATGGCCGGCTATATCGATGTTCTCGTCGACGAAGGGGTCTGTTTGAAGCCCGGAGCCCTCTTGCCGCCCCCGTGCGAGGCGTAAAAAAAGCGCTTTGAAAAGGCCGTATCCCGAAGCCGGTCGAACGGCGGGGATACGGCCTTTTTTTATATGTATGTTGTATGTCCGTAACGGGAATGGCTGACCGCCGGGTTGATGACCGGCTTTCGCCGTTACATCGCACCGGCGTCCGCCCCGGCCTGCGGCCGGCCATCCACCTGTTTGCGCAGTTCTTCCTGGCGTTGGCGCCGCTCTTTGAGCTCGCGGTACATCACCTCTTTTTCCGCCGGGCCGAGGTTGTAGAGCAGTTTCGGGATGATGCTCAGCGCACCCGTGACGCCCGGGAGCAGAAACGACGTCGCGAACAGGTTGAACTTCGTCGCGTCGTCCTGCTGGCCAAAGCCGCGGCCCAGAGAATAGCCGATGGAACTCATGATGGAATGCTGCAGGCCGGAGGTCAGGTTCGAGATGATTTTGGACATCAGCCCCTTGGTGACCATGATGATGCCCTCGGAGCGGTAGCCGTTTTTCCATTCGCAGTAGTCGATGGCCTCGTAGGTGATCTCCTGCGGGATGACGTTGCGCGTGCCCCAGACGGATTTGCGCACCATGTCCAGCGACGCCATGACCAGGAACATTTTTTTCCAGCTGCGGTACCAGCCCTGCCTGCCGCGGCCGCCGATGCAGCCGAAGGCGAAGGTCAGCAGGTTGGTGACGTTGTCGATGTTCGTCGACATCAGCCACAGCGCCCGGGTGGAGAACTTGCGCCGCGTCCAGCCGATCCAGCTGTAGCTGATTTCAAACAGCGGCAGCGAGGGGGTTTCGACCAGCTTGCCGAAGGAGGAAAAACCCAGCACGTCGATGTAGTAGTTGGTGTTGCTGGTCGAAAACTTCAGCGCGTTGAGCAGGTCGTTGAGCATCAGCAGAAAAACGGGGCGGCTGCTGATGATGGTCTTGAAGCCCTCGACGATATTGGGGATTTTCTCCGCCTGGGTGACGCGTTCCTTCGCCTTGGCGAAAAAAAACAGCGCCATGGACGTGCTGATGACCGCCGTCGAAATGCCGATGGAGGCGTAGAAGGCTTTGCGGCTGGATATTTTGATCAGGCCGTTGTTCATCGCGTCGTAGACCACACCGAGGATGATGTTCGGGAACTGATCGAACTGGCAGGAGATAAACTTCGCCATCGACAGCAGTTTCACGCGCTCCGCCGGGTTGGGCGTCAGCGCGGCGAGCAGGCCCGTTTTGGCGATGGAGCGGAAGGTCCCGATGGCCTCGCCGCTGACCTGGATAGCCAGGAACATGAAAAACTTGGTCAAATCGTATTCGTTGTCGGTGTTGACAAAATACGGCATCAGCCACTGGAGGACGCCCAGCAGCAGCGAGGGGACGGCGAAGGCGATGAGATAGGGGCGGAACTTCCCGAACCGCGTCCTCGTCTTGTCGACGATCTGGCCGATGAAGGTGTCGTTGACCACGTCCCACACGCCGTTGATGATGCTCAGCAGCGAATAGAGGTTGAGGTTGATTTTGAGGATGTCGATATTGAAACGCGAGGCGAAAATGCCCGCGTTGATGCTCTCCGACCCGTCGAAGATGACGTAGGCGGCGGCTTCCGTATTGCCGACGTATTGCCGGCTGTAAACGTTCGCGTAACTTGTTTTATCGCTCACGGCGGGCCTCCCCCGCTCGTTTTTACTTTTTCGCTTTGCCCGTTTCCCGCCGGCGGCGCCCTTACAGCCGCAGGCCCATCGCGACGTCGCCCGCTTTGCGTTCGAGTTCCTCGAACCCGTATTTTTTATAGAAGTTGATGCCCTTGATATTGCCCGCCCCGACGGTCAGCATCAGGCCGGGGATGCCTTTGGCGCGCAGATGCTCCGCGAGCGTGTCGACCAGCCGGCTGCCCAGGCCTTTGCGCTGGTAGTCGGCGAGGATGTCGATGTGCATGTGCGCGGGGAATTCGGCGGCGAACCGGCGGTGCGCCGCGTAGGAGTCCCTGGCCGCTTTTTGTTTCGCTTCGCCGAGGTCCGCCGCGCGGGGCAGGAACACCCCCTCGAAACGCTTCGCAAACAGCGCGTGGTTTTCCGCGCAGTAGATATAGCCGACGGCCTCGTCGGCGTCGTTGGCGGCGACGAAGCAGTTGTCCGGCTCGTACTCGAGGTAGTAGTCGCAGTAAGTCGTCAGGATGAAGCGCTGCTGCTTTTTGGTCCGCGGGTTGCCCGCGTTGACCAGGCAGATATGGCGGATGCGGTCGCGGTCTTCGGGCCGGTACGGCCGAATGGTTTCCATCGGGATCCCTCCGTCGTGGCGTTCTATGGCAAAAGGTAACAACTCGTAAAAGTGATCGTCTGCGGGCCGTTGTTGTACTTCGCGCCGGACAGCGAGCAGACTTTGCTGACAAACAGGCCGTACGCTTCCATCGGCGGCACGGCGCGCTCTGGGTATCGGCAGGGCGCGTCGGGGTAGGTGCACGTTTCGCAAATCGAGCAAGCGCCCACGCCCATGGGCATCAAGTCGCCGAAACGGCCGCGCAGTTTGGCGGTGAAGGCCTCGAAGTTCTCGCGGTGCCTTTGGTGCGCGGCCTCGATGCCTTCCCAGTCGAAATCGTCCTCCAGCTGCCCGATGGTCTGCACCAGAATCCCCTGCTTGAAGGCGGAAGCCCTTTGCGCCGCCTCCTCCACCGTGCCGCAGCCGGGCGGGCAGTTCCAGCTTTTGCCGTAACTTTGGCAGCGGTCGGCCGCGCACATGGCGCGCACCTCGGGCATGAACTCGAGGGCCTCGACGTTGAGCTCGCACGCGAAAGAAAACCCCTGCTCAAGCGCTTCTTTTATCAGGGCGCCGCAATCCGCCATCGCCGTTTTCTCCGTTCTTATTATCAAAAAAGGGAACATTGGCGTTCCCCGTCCGTCCGGCTTTGCGCCCGCCCGCCCCCGGGACCGGCGGGGCATGCGCGCTTTCAAGAATATAACGCAACCCCGCCGCGGTGTCAAGGCGGACGCCGCGGCGCGCGAAACAGTAAAGCGCCGGTTTTGCCGGCGCTCGCGTGCGTGTTTTCGGTTCGCGTGCGTCATTGGGTGACCCGGGGCGTGCCGTCTTTTTTGTTGAACTTGCCGGCGGCGGCCATGTTGACGTCCGCTATGCCGCTGAAAGAAATCAATCGTTCTCGGCCAAGTTATGATAGAATAATTTCAAAATATCGTTTGCTTTTACCGTAAACCGCTGCGGGCCTTTGCCGGGGAACGCTGGGCCAAACGCCGCCGCGCCATAAAGGGAGGAAACACATAAAGATGAAAAACAGAATCCTGGTTGTTTCGGACGCCGGCAGCGACCTGTCCGAGGTTCTGATACGGTCCTGCGGCGCGCAAATCATCAATTTCCGCACTCTCGGCGATACCGCCCTGGACGGTTTTTATTCCGTCGCGCTGCTCGGGGGCAACGGCGACGCCCCGATCATCCTCGACGCGGCGGCGAGAACCCGCCTTGAAAACTACCGCGAAGCGGGGGGACGGGTGTTCGGCGAATTCATCGCTTCCCTCGGCCAGATGTACGCCGGCGAACCCGAACGGCTGACGCACCACCGCAGCGTTTTCACCGGCGGCGCCCGCGTGGAAGGCGTCGATACCGGCGACCTCTTCGACACCCATTACAACGAATTGCTGGCCTACCATTTCCGGCCCGACAATATCGAGCCCCTGCTGGTCTGCCACCCCTATCTCTGCGCGCATACCAAAGTCAAATTGCCCGCGCGAGAACTGCTGTGCGGTACGCCGTCGCTCTGGCTCGACGGCGAAAAGACGATGGTCTGCGCCTTCCGCCTGTGCAACTTCAACCGCGCCCGCCTGGCGCCGCTGGCGAAATGGCGCGCGCTCGTACGATACATCGCCGGCTGGCTCAACGGTTCTGCGGTCGAAGCCGCGTTCCCTCAGCCCGTCTGTACCCATGACGCCAACCGGCGCCTGGACGACTGTATCCAAAGGGGCCTGCGCTGGTTTACCGACGCCGGCATTCTCGTGGAGGACGGCAGACGCGGCGCGCGCGAGGGATTCAGCCACCACATCGACGCCAAAGACGGCAGGCAGCACGCCGCGCCGCAAATCAGGACCGACTGCTGCGGGGAAACGGGCGGGGCGTTCCTCCTGGACGCCCTGCTCACCGGCAGTCAAAGGAGCCTCGCCGTCGCCGACAACCTCGAGGATTTCATCTTTGATTACCTGCAGGTCAAAGACGGGCCGTACAAGGGCATGGTCCGCTGGTCCGAAAGCGCGTGGGGGACCTGTTACCAGGACGATGTTGCGCGGGCCGTTCTGCCGACGCTGCTGAGGGCGCGCTTTTCAAAAAGCGACGGCGCCCGCCGCCGTTTGGACGACGCGTTCGCGGCGCTCGATTTCCTGGCCGCGACGACGGGCACCGACGGCCTGCGCCCCAACCGCACCGACTGCGCGACGCTCACGCCGGCGGAAACGGAGCGCATCCGCACGACCGAAAGCGGCCGGGCCAGCGCGCACTACAACGCCTATTACCACGCAGCGCTGCTGCAGGCGTATCAAATCTGCAAAAAACAGGCCTATTTCGACACGGCGCGAAAAGGGCTCGAAACCATCATGGCGCTGTACCCCGACACCCTGCGCGAACAGAGCGAAACGCAGGAAATGTGCCGCTTGATTTTCCCCCTGGCCTGCCTGTACGAAGCGAGCGGGGAAGACAGGCACAAAGCGATGCTCTGCCGGGTGAACGAAGACCTTCAGCGGCGTTGGCATCCCAGCGGCGGCTACGCGGAGTGGGATACGGGTTACCGGGCGAACTGCTCGCGGCGCGAAGCCGGCGAATGCTCGCTCTTGGCGGAAAACGGCGACCCCGTCGCGGACCTGCTGTATTCGGTCAACTGGCTGCCGCTCGGCTTCGCGTATGCCTATTACGCGACCGGGGACCGGATGTTTTTCGGCCTCTGGGGGGATATCGCCCGCTTCTTCTGCCTGGCGCAAATCCAAAGCGAAGACAAAGCCATCGACGGCGCCTGGGCGCGCGCGTTCGATATGGACCTGCGGGAGATTGCCGGCGTGCCGCACGACGTCGGCTGGGCGCCGTGTTCGATTGAGAGCGGCTGGACCGTCGCGGAAATCCTGACGGGGCTGATGTTCATGAAACTGATATACGGGTAAACTTTATCCGTAAAAATCGAAGCCCGCAGGGTCAGCCGTGCTTTCCCCGCGGACCTTTTTCTTTTCAGTGCCCCGTCCCTTTTCGTCTATTTCATCAACCAGTTCAGCGCATTGATTCTGCATATCCCGTCATAATCCGCTTCGGGATCATCATCAAGGGATAAAATATATTTTGGATAACTGTCGGTAATCTTTTGCAGCGGCCTTAACTCTCTGGCCAAGGTATCTTTATCCCTGACGGTTGCCGCAACCTGAAAATAAGTGATTCCTTTCTGATTCATCGCAACAAAATCGACCTCAAACGCATCTACCTTACCGACAAACACCTTATAGCCTCTGCGCAGCAACTCTAAATAAACAACGTTTTCCAAAATATGTCCGGCATCAAAGTTGCGGTTGCCCAGCAGCATGCCCCTCATCCCGATATCGACGACATAATACTTTTCAAGCGTCTTAAGGTATTGCTTACCTTTCACATCATAACGCTTTGCCTGGTAAATAATGAATGTATCGATAAGCGCGGTCAGATATTTTTCAACCGTCTTTACATCGATTTTTCTTCCGTTTGAGTTTAATGTATCGCTGATCTTTTTTGTAGACAACCGATTGCCGATATTGTCAAAAATAAGTCTGATAATGCTTTCAAGTATCATCGTATCGGACATTTTGTATCTGCCGACAACATCCTTTAAGACGACGGTATCATAAATTCCGCTTAAATAGTCGTAAATCTTCCTTTGATTTCCATCAAGTTCGGTCGTATACGGGAAGGAACTGTTTTCCAAATACTCGATATATTTGCGAGCCAGTTCATTTGAATTCCCCGTGCTGAGAACATACTCGTGAAAAGATAAGGGAAGCATTTCAATCTCCACATATCTGCCCGACAGCAAGGTTGCTATTTCACCGGAAAGCATGTAGGCGTTTGAGCCGGTGATATATAAATCGACATTTTTATTGATGTACAGACTGTCTACAACAACCGGAAAATCGGTAACATTCTGTATCTCGTCAAGAAAAACGTATGTTTTTTTACCGGAGACCAAGCGTTCGCTGATAAAATCATGCAATGCTGTTAAATCCTTTAATGCTCGATTGTTATAATCCTCAAAGTTGATTGCAATGATCTGCTCGGGTAAAATTCCGTTTTTAAGCAGATATTCCTGATAGATTTCCAAAAGCGTCGATTTTCCGCATCTTCTGATACCCGTGATGACTTTAATAATATGTTTATCCTTGAACCCAATCAATCGATCCAAATATTCTTTTCTATCAATCATTCAGCACACCTCCGGCTCGTTGTTGATAACAATATATCCCAAAACTTTGTAAAAATCAATAGTTTTTGGATTTCATTCCCAAAACTGTCATAAATTGACAAGTTTTTGGAATTAGTTCCAATAACTTCCCGATTTTGGTGAGTTTTTGGATTTGCATGGTGCTTAAGATTTCGACTGCCGACGACGTCAAACGGGGACGCGCGCCGCGCGTCCCCGTTGATTTCAGTCGATTTCAAGCGTTTCCTATATTTCGTTGAACCAGCTGAAAATGATATCCCACAGACTGTCCGCGGTGAACTGCTTTTCCCTCCCGAGCCGGCGCCACGTCCAGAAGGTGGGGTTGAGCCGGTTCAAATCGAGCCGTTCGTAATCTTCGGGCGAGACGAACACGCTGCCCTCGTCGTGCTGGGTGACGCCGAGTTCATAGATGTCGGCGAAGAGCCGGTCGTTGGCGGCGTAGCGTTTGGACGGCGGCTGGAACAGCGTAAACTCGCCCTTGAAATTGTCCGATTTCCAGGTCCGCCAGGAAATCTCGCAGCTTCTCAGGTTTTTCAGCTGCCAGTCCTCTTTCGCCAGCGCCTTCGCTTTCGCCCAAAGCGTGTCGCAGTATGCCACCTGGTCCCTGCCCATGGAAAGATTGCCCTGCTCCGTCGCGCCGGAGACGCAGACCGCGTGCAGCCGCACGCCGAGGAAGGATCTGCCGTTGCATTCCTCGGACACCATGCGCAGGTATTCGCGCACATACTGCCAGCCCTCGCCGAAATAGTCGGTCATGAATTCCGCCATGATCGCCTCAAAATCGGCGTAAGGGTTCCAGAGCAGTTTCGCGTACAGGTAGTTGTCCAGCACGAAGAAGTTTGGGTCGCAGGTGGCGACGGCGCAGTTGAACAGGCCGCTCGCGTGGTTTTCGTAATAGAACCGGATATTCTTCTGCATCGCGTCGTATTTCGCGTAGGGCAGCGCCTGCTCGCTGTAATTCATCGGGTACTCGAAAATATAGATGTTGCCGGTGACCTTGCCCCATTCAACGAGCTGGCGGCAGGTATCCTTGGATATATCGTAGTCGCACTCCTGCAGCGGATGGGCGTAGCACATGCCGATGGGGCAGTAATAGATGATGATGTTTTCGTCGCAGACCGTCCTGGGCGCTTCCACCGTACAGGCGTAGGCGAACGTCAGCAGTTTGACGTTCGGGTTCAGCGGCCGGATGGCTTCGCACACGCGGTTGAGCAGCCGCACCAGCGTGCCGGAGTACGCGCCCTCCTCTGCGTAGACGGCCTCGCACGCGGGGCAATGGCAGACAACGTCGCTGTCGTTGAGCCCCATGGTGATCGAGGTGATGTTCGGGTTCGCCTCAATCTGCTTTTTGGCGTAGTCGATATAGATTTGGACGACGTCCTCGTTGGAAAGGCAGGGGTTGTCGGTGACCCTCTTCCCGTCCGTTGTCAGCGCGTAATACTCGGGATGTTCTGCGAAATATTTGTCCGGCGGGACGATGAGCGCCGCGGTATGCCCCGGGTAATCCCGGATGATGCCGCCGTATTCGGTGCCGCTGACGGAAGCGACCAGGCCGTTGATCTTGTTTGCCAGAGCGTAGTCCGCGTTGACGGAGGTCATGTTGTAAACCATCGTCGGCGCCCGGAAGCGGAAAGCGGGCGTCTCCCGCACATCGATGGCGGCGGGCACCGCCACGGCTTTGCGCGGCGGAATGATCACGGCGTCGGACGACAGCCACTTGCAGCCCAGGAATTTTTGGAAGAAGTCGAAGACGCCGTACAGCGTGCCCCGCACCTCGCCGCCCGCGATGACGATGTTTTGCCCGACGGTTTTGATGATAAACCCGTCGTCCCCGAGCGCGGCGCGGTCCACGGCGTATGCCGCGCCCTCGCGGTCGGTTTTGCCGATAATAATTTCTTTGGCGGTCGGGAGCATGGCCGCGTCCGGAACAATCGGCAGTTCCACGCCGCTGATTTGCTTGAAGATGGCCCGGAATTTGGCCGCCGCCGTGTTTTCGGCCGGCGAGGCGGCGGCGCCCTTGACAATCACGTAACCGCTCGCGCCGCCGTCGGCGAGCGTGACGGTTTCGCCGGCAACCTCCTGCGCGGCGGTTTCCGCCGGGGTGAAGGCGGGCGGCGCGGCGGGGTTGACGATGCCGAACATCGTGCAGGCGAACAGCAGATAGGACAAAACCGTGAGAACGGTTTTTTTGGCGGTCGGGTTCAAAAAGCGAAACAGAAATGCCATGCGAAACCCACTTCTTTCCGTCGGCAGTTTACAGGTTCATTCTAACAGATACGGCGGTTTTGTCAAAATAAATATCCGATCCTTAAACAATCGTGAAGTGCCGGCTGTGCCGGCGTGAAGCACTCGCGCAAGCCGCCGCGCGGCTTGACCGCTCGTGTGAAGACGGCGCTTTGCGCCTTGTGAAGCGAAGCGCGCGCCAAAACGCCGCGAAGCGGCGCTTCACGTGCGAAGCATGCTTCACTTCTTCACGTGCCGAAAGGCGCGCTTCATTCGAAAAAGAAATTTACACTAATGAGAATGCAATGATGTGTTTGCTATGCAAACGTGATGTTTCGGCTATGCCGAAATGATGCCGTCCGCAAGCGGCCAATGATGCGACGTTTGCCCTCTGATGCGCCGCAGCGCGCATCATGTGCGAAGCACGCATCATATGCGCAGCATGCATCATTTGCCTGTCAGGGCAAACATCATTCGAAAAAGCACTCTTCAAGGTGAAGAGGAACGCAATGATGTGTTTGCTGTGCAAACATGATGTTTCGGCTCTGCCGAAATGATGCTGTCCGCGAGCGGCCAATGATGCGACGTTTGCCCTTTGATGCGCCGCAGCGCACATCATATGCGAAGCATGCATCATTTGCGAAGCAAACATCATTTGCCCGGCAGGGCAAACATCATTCGAAAAAGCCCTCTTTTCCAAACAATAGTGAAGTGCCGGCTTTGCCGGCGTGAAGCACTCGGTCAAGCCGCTGCACATCGTTGAAAAAGTACTCTTCAGGGTAACGAGAACGCAATGATGCGTTTGCTATGCAAACATGATGTTTCGGCTATGCCGAAATGATGCTGTCCGCAAGCGGCCAATGATGCGGCGTTTGCCCTCCGATGCGCCGCGGCGCGCATCATGTGCGAAGCACGCATCATTTGCGCAGCAAACATCATTTGCCTGTCAGGGCAAACATCATTCGAAAAAACACTTCCGAAGAAGTGCTTTTTCGAGGTAAAGGGCAACCTAAGCGCGGTATATCTTCATATTTTTGTTGCGTCAACAATGTGTATATCATTTTGTATTTTTCTTTGCGGTTTGACATGAAGCGATTAAAAGTCTGCGAATATTGCCGCACAGTTTTTCGGTATGTTGATAAGCTTCAACATCAATTCTTTTTGTTTCGCACATCAGCTTTAACCAATAGCTTGTTTCATAAGATTCTTTTAATGCGATTTCTAACTTTGCAACAAAGTCTTTTTTACTTTGCGCATACTGCGCCTCGTAAACATTAGCGCCAACGGATGTACCTGCTCGTGCAAGCTGATCGGTCATATAGGAACTTTTCGGCGCAGTTACACCGTCAATGAGATGAACGATCGCAACCGCATATTCAAAAGATAGGTCAAGTAATTTGTTTTCAGACATAAACGCACCTTCTTTCTTTATGATTGTATCACAATTTATCGTTCTTAAATGATATATCGCCTTTGGCGATATGATATACAGCCGTGCTGTATGATATACTTGCTTCGCAAGCATGATATAATATCCGTTCCCTTCATACGCGAAGCGTATATCATCTGCAAAGCAGATATCATACCCGCAGGGTATATCATCCGTGACCGAAGGGAACGGATATCATTGTAAAAAGCCTGATTTGTCTACAGGACAAATCAGGTTTTTTACATGGTCGGGATGACAGGATTTGAACCTGCGGCATCTTGCTCCCAAAGCAAGCGCTCTACCAAGCTGAGCCACATCCCGAAGCGGCGCCGCCTTATCAACAAAGGGGTTGAAAGGGGTTTTCGGCACGGGAAATTATACATCCCGCGCGATTTGACTGTCAAGGAAAGCGGGCGGCTGCGGCGCGCCATTTTGCCTTGATTGAAATCTGTGTTATAATCAATCCAACAACAACAGAATAACAGCAACAGAAAGCAGTGTGACGGCATGCTCAACGCGAAGCGTGTGGACAAGTATCTCGTGCCGGGCAGGCCCGGCCGCATGTACTGTTTCGACACGGTGGTTTCGACCAATGTTGTCGCCGAAGCGCTCGTCGCCGCGGGGGAAGCCGCCGACGGGTACGCGGTGGCCGCGGACAGCCAGACGCGCGGCGCCGGCCGGCTCGGCAGGGAGTTCTACTCGCCGCCCGGCCTGGGCGTTTATCTGTCCTACATCAAAAAAATACCCGACGCCGCGGGCAGCCCGGGCTTCATCACCTCCCTGGCCGGCCTCGCCGTCGTCGCCGCGCTCGAAAAATGCTTCGGGCTCAAGGCGCTCATCAAGTGGCCCAACGATATCGTCATCAAAAACAAAAAAATATGCGGCATCCTGACCCGCCTTTGCGCGGGCGGCGCGGACGGCAAAACGCCCCACGCCGTCATCGGCATCGGCGTCAACGTCAACCAGACGCCGGGCGACTTCCCGCCCGAACTGTCGGCGAAAGCCGGCTCGGTGCGCATCGCCCTCGGCCAGGTCGCCGAGCGCGAACGCCTCCTGGCGGAGATTGTCAACGAACTCGACATGATCATGCTCTACCAGAACGCGCTTTGCCAGCCGGCCTCGCCCTATATCAGCCGGCTGAAGGACCTGTCGTTTACCCTGGGCAAAAAAATAACGGTTTCCTCCCAAACAAAGAAGGAAACCGCCGTTGCCCTTGATTTGGCGCCCGACGGGGCGCTGGTGATTCAGACCCTTGAGGGGAAAAAGACGATCCATTCCGGCGAAATCGACGAGGAAAACGGCTGGAGCGTCATCGGCTGAACGCGGCCGCCTCTATTCGTACAGCGGGTACTTCCGGCAGAGGGCGTTGACCTCTGCCCTGATTTTATCCGCCGAGTTTTCGAAGTCCGTCGCCGCGGTATAGATGAGTTCGGCGATTTTTTCCATATCCTCGGGCCCGAATCCCCTCGTGGTCACCGCCGCCGTGCCCAGACGGACGCCGCTGGTGACGAAAGGCTTCTCCGGGTCGTTGGGGATGGCGTTTTTGTTGGCGGTGATATAGACCTCGTCGAGCCGGTGCTCGAGTTCTTTGCCCGTGATGCCCAGCGAGCGCAGGTCGACGAGCATCAGGTGGTTGTCCGTGCCGCCGGATACGAGGTCGACGCCCCGGGACATGAGCCCTTTGGCGAGCGCCTTGCAGTTGACGAGGATATTGTGCTGATACTCTTTGAATTCCGGCTTGAGCGCCTCGCCGAAGCATACCGCCTTGGCGGCGATGATGTGCATCAGCGGCCCGCCCTGGTTGCCGGGGAAAATCGCCTTGTTGATGGCTTGCCCGAATTCCTCTTTACAAAGGATGAGGCCGCCCCTGGGCCCGCGCAGGGTTTTGTGCGTCGTGGTGGTGACGACGTCCGCGTAGGGAACCGGCGAAATGTGCAGCCCCGCCGCGACGAGGCCCGCGATGTGCGCCATGTCGACCATATACAGCGCGCCGACCGCCTTGGCGATTTTGCCGATGCGCATGAAGTCGATGATGCGCGGGTACGCCGAAGCGCCCGCGACGATGAGCTTCGGCCTGACCTGTTCGGCGATCTGCTCCATTTCGTCGTAGTCGATGAAGCCGTCTGCGTTGACGCCGTAGGGGACGAATTTGTAGAGTTTCCCGCTCATATTGACCGGTGACCCGTGCGAAAGGTGGCCGCCGTGTGCGAGGTTCATGCCCATGACCGTGTCGCCCGGCTCGAGCAGAGCGGAGTACACCGCCATGTTCGCCTGCGCCCCCGAGTGGGCCTGCACGTTGGCGAACTGCGCGCCGAACAGTTCCTTCGCGCGATCGATGGCGAGGTTCTCGACGATATCCACGCATTCGCAGCCGCCGTAGTAGCGCTTGCCCGGGTAGCCCTCGGCGTACTTGTTGGTCAGCACGGTGCCCATCGCCGCCAGCACGGCCGGCGAAACGATGTTTTCGGAGGCGATAAGCTCGATGTTGCGCCGCTGGCGCTCGAGTTCCTTCTTCATGCCCTCCCCGACTTCGGGGTCTGTCTGCGCCACAAAACCGATGGTGTCCATCATGTTACGGAACAAAATCAACATCCTCTCAACGACAAAAGTTGCCCTGAATATTGCGTCAATTCTAACATGGGGCAGGGGCACTGTCAACGCAAAAGGGCCTTGGAAGGCGGCGCTTGGCGGCGCCCGTTTTGCTTGACTTTGGCGCGCGCGGCTGATATAATTGCAACTTGCCGCACGGACGGGAGTCTTGCGGCGCCGCCGCGCAAAATTTTTAAGGCGCGCCGGCATCCTTGCCGCGGCAGCACCGCGGCCTGAGACCGTAAGGAGGTGCCAAAAGAATGTCAGCAGAAATCGGTTATGAGACCATGCTCGTCTTTTCCGTCGCCGGGGGCGACGAAAAGGCGGCCGAACTTGTCGAAAAGTTCAAGGCTCTCATCGAGGAGAACGGCACTCTCGAGAGCATGGATGAGTGGGGCAAGCGCAAGCTCGCCTATCCCATCAATGACGAACCCGAGGGTTACTATGTTCTTCTCCAGTTCCTCGCAGGGCCGGATTTCCCGGCGGAACTCGAACGCGTGTTGAAGATCACCGACGGCGTACTGCGTTACCTGACCATCAGGAGGTAAGGTTGTTATGTTAAACAGCATTTGCATCGTCGGCAGGTTTGTCGCCGACCCCGAACTGCGCATGACGTCGACCAATACGCCCGTCACGACTTTCACCGTCGCGGTCGACCGCGATTTTGTCAAGGCCGGCGAAGAGCGCCAGACGGATTTCCTCGACGTCGTCGCCTGGAGGCAGACGGCGGAGTTCGTCACCAAGTTTTTCCGCAAAGGGTCCCTGATTGCCGTGCAGGGCTCGCTTCAAGTCAGGAATTATGAAGACAAAAACGGCAACAAGCGCAAAGCGTACGAGATCGTCGCCGCCAACGTCAGCTTCTGCGGAGCCAAGCAGAGCAACACGGCCGACAGGTTTGAGGACGCGGCCGCGGCGGCCAAGCCCGCTTCTTTCTCCAACGCCGAACCCGGCGAGTTTGAGGAGATCGAACCGGACGACGACCTGCCGTTCTGAGCGGCGTTATTACGATTGGAACAGGAGTAAAACAATGGCAAATACAAACGACAAGGGCGAAAAAAAGTCCTATAACAAAAAAGGCCGCAGGAAGGTCTGCTCCTTCTGCGTCGACAAAGTCGAAAGCATCGATTACAAAGACGTCGCCAAACTCGGCAGGTTTGTTTCCGACAGGTCCAAAATCCTGCCCCGCAGGGTGACGGGCACCTGCGCGCTGCACCAGCGCGCGCTGACCACCGCCATCAAGAGAGCCAGGCACGTCGCCCTGATGCCCTTTTCGAGCGACTGACGTACGGAGGAAAAGCGATGCCCCTTGTAACCACCCGAGAAATGTTCGCCCGGGCTTATGCCGAGGGCTATGCGGTCGGCGCCTTCAATGTCAATAATATGGAGATTATCCAGGGCATCGCGCAGGCGGCGGCCAAGCTCAACGCGCCCCTGATTCTGCAAGTGTCCGCGGGCGCGCGCAAGTACGCCAACCACACCTACCTGATGAAACTCGTCGAGGCGGCCGTCATTGAGACGGGCCTGCCCGTCGCGCTTCACCTGGACCACGGGCCGGATTTCGAAACCTGCAAAAGCTGTATCGACGGCGGCTTCACCTCCGTGATGATCGACGGATCCCACCACCCCTTCGAGGAGAACATCACCCTGACCGCCAAGGTTGTCGCCTACGCGCACGAACGGGGCGTCACCGTCGAGGGCGAACTCGGCCAGCTCGCCGGCATCGAGGACGATGTCAACGTCTCCGCCGAGAACGCCTCCTACACCAACCCCGCCCAGGTCGAGGAGTTCGTTGCCAAAACCGGCGTCGACTCGCTCGCCATCGCCATCGGCACCAGCCACGGCGCCTATAAGTTCAAGCCCGGCCAGCAGCCGCAGCTGCGCTTCGATATTCTCGAAGAAGTCGAGCGGCGCCTGCCCGGTTTCCCCATCGTGCTGCACGGCGCGAGCTCCGTCGTGCCGGAGTTTGTCCGCCAGATCAACGAGTTCGGCGGCAAGATGGATTTTGCCGTCGGCATCCCCGAGGAAATGCTCCGGGAAGCCGCGCGCATGGCCGTGTGCAAAATCAACATCGACTCCGACCTGCGCCTGGCCATGACCGCCGCTATCCGCAAGCATATGGCGGAAAACCCGTCGCACTTCGACCCGCGGCAGTACCTTGCCCCCGCCAGGCAGGCCATCGAGGACATGGTCGCGCACAAGATCGAGACCGTGCTCGGCTGCGCCGGCAAAGCATAATAACAACCTATTGACGAAGCCCCGCCGCAAGGCGGGGTTTCTTGTTTGCGCCGGTTTGCGGGTGCCGGTACAAATATGAATTTTGTGAAACGCACTGCGCAAAATTGATAAAAATGATGTGTTTGTGCAGTGGAATGCACAAACTTGCCGGAGCGGGCTGCGTGAGCCCGCCGGTTCCTGTCAAGCGAAACAGAGCGCTGCCGTTATGATATAATTGAATATGACGTGAAAGCAAAATCCGGAATGCATGGGTTTGGCAAGGGGACAGAAAATGAAGACAGTTACAAAAAAAGACCGGGACATCATAAGGGAAATAGCAAGGAAGCACCTTGAACTCAGCCATTCAAAAGAAAACGAAAAAGTGCTTGAAAAGTGGAAATGCATCGAACAAGGGAAGACAGGCGAGCCAACCGTCCGTTTTCCCGTGTCCAATTTTACCAATGAAACGATAACACCGCGCCTGCGATGTGAGGGCGAGGAAGCAAGAAATTTAGAATTTCAGCTGCTGTTCTCTACGGCGGGCAGAGATTTGTTTGACGATGATACGCCCGTAACGGATGAGTTTCCGGTTCAGCAGAATATATGGGTAACGCCGTTTAATATTGCTTCCAAACTGACACGCGCGCAGGGGGAAAACGCGAAAGGCTACCATATCGACCCGGTTATCCATGACCTTGCCGAGGATTTTGATAAGATCAAAGAGGGCTTTTTCTTTCCGAATATAGAAGCGACGAATCAAGCCGTCGAATTTGCTTCAGATATTTTCGGGGATATTCTGCAGGTAAAAAGGGTTATGCGCAGTTTGGAGGGTTCGATAACGAATGCTCTTGTTCATCTGATGGGGATGGAAACCCTGTATTTGTCGATGTATGATTACCCCCATTTGCTGCACAGGTTAATGGATAGCGCCTGTCAAGTATACGAAAGATATTATGATTACCTTGAAAACGAAGGCCTGCTGCTGCCTGCCGCGGGAATCAGCCCGGTAGCGCAGGAAAGTTATGCTTTTAACAACGAGCTTCCGGCAGATAAAGCAACAAAAACGACCGATTGCTGGGGCTTTTTGGAATCCCAGGAAACGACGGCGGTATCCCCGGAAACCTTTGCCGAGTTTGTGTTTCCGTACCAAAACAGGCTGGCGAAACGGTTCGGCTTATTATCCTACGGCTGTTGTGAAAGGGTTGACGCTATCTGGGAGCACATCAGCAAGTGGAAGAACCTTCGCAAGCTGTCCGTGTCGCCGTTCAACGACGCGATGCTGGTCGGCGAATATTTAAGGGGCAGCAATATTGTTTATTACAGCAAGCCGCGCGCCGAACATGTCACGCTCCCCGGCCCGCTGAACGAAGAGGCAGTCATTGGCAGTTTTAAAGAAATTGCCCGGGCGGCATCGGGGTGTATGCTTGAAATTGCGCAAAGAGAGGTCGGCACAATATTCGGCGATTATGAACGCGGCCGAAGATATGTTGAGCTTGCAAAGCAAACGATAAGTAAATACTGGCAGCCGTAGAGGCCCGGCTTTTTATCTTTGAATACATACCTGCAAAAGGAACCGGCGGGACAACTCCGGTTTTACCGTTTGTGAGGGTTTTATCCCCTCGCCGCCTTGTGCGCGCACTCCTTCAGCAGCGCAATCTTGTCCGCTTCGGCACCGGCGGGCGCGAAGCCGTTCGGCAGGATGCTTTTGCCGGTCAGCGTTTCATACCACACGGCGCCGAGCAGATAGCGGCCATACACCAAACCGGCGTGGAAACCGTCCCGGTACAGCGAATAAGGGTTGCCGTCCCCGCAGACCGAGGTGAAAACGGGATTCCGGCGCGCGGCGCGCATCGCCGCCCCGCAGGGGATGACGCGCACGGGGGCGCCGTTGAGCGCGCCGAGCCTTTCGGCGGCCAGCGCGTAGGCGGCCTCCAAACGAACGAACATGGTTTCGCTGCTGTTCGAGTATTCCGAAAGCCGCTCGTAGCCATCCTCGTACGCCCAGGTCTGGTGAACCAGTATCTCGGCGCCGGGGCTCATCGCCCGGACGTAGTGAAACAGGTTTTCGATATACGGGTAGTAAGTGTCCGCTTTTCCGCTGAGGATGCTCCCCTGCTGGAGCGTCACGGCGTCGAAGCCGCCGTTTTCGAGCGTTTCGGGCAGGGACACCAGCCCTTCGGTTTCCCGGCCGTTGACCAGCGCGCCGTAAACCTTCTGCGCGCTCAGCGCGTTTTCCCAGTGCAGCTGCAGCGGGCAGCCGCCGATGCACAGGCTGACGACGTCCAGCTGCGTCCCGCCCGCAGCGGCGATTTGATGCAGATAGGACGACGCGTCGTCGGAGAAGCTGTTGCCGATAGCGAGAACTTTCATTTGTTGTCCACCCTTTTGTTGATTCCGGCGACCAGAAAAGTCAGCCAGGGCGAAGGTTTGTTCTTAGAGGCGAAACCCGAATCTTTCCAAACCTTCCAGTCCGATTCGGGGCTGAACCTGCCGGCGGCGTCCGCCTTGGCGTTGATGACGGCAAGCATATCTTGAAAGCGCGCGTCGCCGCGCACGGTCTCGTACTGCGAGAGCGCGTCCGCCACATGTAAGATGTCGTACCAGATGAACGGCACCTTCAATTTCCTGAAATCGTCGCCCATATAGAAAATATAGGGGTGCTGCGTCCGGCTGTTCGCCCAGAGGTTCAGCAGGCATTCGGCCGCCGCCTTCGCGCCGCCGCTTTGCTTTGTATCCTCGAATATTGCGAGCAGTTTCAGCATCAGCAGGTTCGCATACGGGCAGGGGTCCTCTTTTCTGCCCGGCCCGCGGAAAGAGCCGAGCTGCTCCGACACGGCGCAGGGGAAGCCGTTGTCCCTTTGGAACGTCAGCAGGTATTCGACGGCTACGCGCGTCTGCGCCTCGTCCGCCAGCCCCGCTTTCGCGGTGCTGTACGCGTTGAGCGGCGCGTCGCAAAGCGACCAGGCCCAAGCCGTCTCCCCCGTGCCGCCGTAATGCGCGGGGATATTTGTCGGCAGGCAGATGAGGCCGTGCCCGTCGCGGTGTTCGAGTACCTTTTTGCCGATTTCCGCCATGGGGCCGTCGCCCTTTTTCAGGCCGATATCGGCGAGAAAGGCCAGCTTGTGGTAAAGCTGCCCGGCGCTCTTGTGGCTGGCGATAACGGCGCCGGGCCAGCCGAGCAGTTCCCCGAGCAGGCCCTGCACGAGCGGATGGGCGAGCATCTCCGCCTTTGCCGCCTGCGCCCGCGCGGAAGTTTCTTCATAGCCCGCCAGGTCGACCAGCGTCCGGTAGACGGTCCAGGGCTCCCCGCTGCCGAGTAAATCGTCGATATTCGCCATATCATCGCCCTTTCAATCCCGCGGCGGTCAAGCGCCGCAATCCGGCTTTTTGCAGGCCGGCGCGCCGGGTCCGCCCGCGCTGATGACGCCGGCGCCCGGGCAGCAGCCGTTCTCAAACTGGATGGTCACATGCCGGATGCCATGGGCCTCAAGCAGGCGTTCGATTTTTTCAAGCGTCCGCGCCGTTTCGCTGACGAGCATGTCGCATACGTTGACGTGCGCTTCGAACATGACGTTGTTTTCGTCCAAGCTCCAGATATGGACGTGATGGACGTTTTCGATTTCTTCCATGGAGCATAACTCGGCCGCGATGGCCTCCGGGTCCAGGCTCGCGGGGACGCTCTGCATCAGAATGGCGAAAGCCTGTTTGATGATTTTATAGCTTTGCGTCAGCACATACAGCGCGATGAGCACCGTCAGCAGGGGGTCGACCCAGTACACCCGGAAGAAATAAATCAGGATGCCGCCGATGACGACGCCGACCGACGAAAGCGTGTCGCTGATGAGGTGCAGGTAGGAGGCTTTGAGGTTGATGTCGCCCTTGCTGTGGCCGTGCAGCAGCCAGGCGCCCAGCGCGTTGGCGGCCAGGCCGACAAGCGCGACCCATATCACCAGGCCGCCGTCCACCTCGCGGGGGTGTTGGAAGCGGCCGTAGGCCTCCCGGAACAGGAAAACCGAAATCACCGCCAGCACCGATGAATTAACCAGCGCCGCGAGGATGGTCGCCCGTTTGTAGCCGAAGGTCCTCCGCTTGTCGTTGCCGCGCCCGGCGATGCGCAGGGCGAGGTAACTGATGATGACGGCCATCCCGTCGCTGAAATTGTGCAGGGAGTCCGAAATCAGCGAAAGGCTGCCCGCGAAAATACCCGCCGCCGTCTGCGCCGCGGTGATGATAAAGTTCAGGGCAATCACCGCGAGCAGCCGGCTGCCTTTGGCCTCTCCGGCTTCTATGCCGTGATGGTGACTGTGATTGTGGTTGTCCGGCATCGCCGCCCCGCCTCCCGTGATGATGATACCGCCGCTTAAAAAGCCAGCACTTCCTCCATGGCGGTGCGTTCCCATTCAAAAATGTTTTCCGGCCGGCCGCGGCAGGTGCTGATGTCTTTAAGCACGATGTCGCAGCTGCAGCCGTAACGTTTGACGGCGCCGAGGATGCGGCGCAACTCTTTGCGCAGGCTGTCGCGGTCGAGCACCGGCTCGCCGACCGCGGCGGGGTTCGGTTTGGCGGATACGACGTATTTCGGGCCGACCGTTTCCGCGATGGCGTCGATGTCCGCCCAGGGCGTCGCGCCGATTTTGCGCAGATGGGGAATTTTCTCGACGATGTCGATTTTTTTGTCGAGCGCCTCGCAGCAGCCATAGTACACCAGGCCGCACTGCCCGACGGTTTCGATCATATAGGCGATGTCGAATTCCTCGTGCATCGCTTTGGACACCGAGGAAAAAATCTGCGCCGCGCCCCTGCCCCAGATGTTTTTCCTTGTCAGCGGCCCGCCGGCGTAGTCGGGGCCCGGCAGGTCGCTCGCCTTGACGGGCGTGCAGTGCAGGGAATAGGGGTCGTTTTCAAACAAATCCAACCGCTCGTACTGTTCGAGTTCCGCCAGGCTGATGTCGGTCAGTTTGCGCGCGAGCGCGTGCGAGAAGGCGGGCCGCTCGGCCAGGTCGATCAGCAGGTTCGTCACCCCGCGGTAGTGGGAGATTTCGTCCCATGTCGACACGTGGAAATAATCCCGGCCGGTCATCTTGACGGGGATGATGTCGCCCAGGATTTCGCCTGCCAGTTCATAACGCCGGCGCGTTTCCTCCCGGTCGTAGGTAATGACGGGCACGCGCAGTTTCGCCAAATCGGCGTCGTTTTCAAACTGGTCGGTATAGCGGTGCGAAACGATGCTGTTTTTCTTGTCGGTCCTGAGTATTTCTTCCTTGACGCTGACTCCGTTGCCGGTCGAGCGGACCACCTTGGAGACGGGCACGTACGGCCGCAGGACCATGTCGGCGGGGAAATGGCGGTACTTATACAGGTTTGAGCGCAGAAACCATTCGATTCCGGCGAGGAAAGGGTCTTTGCAGCGTACCGTCAGCTCGCCGTTGATGTTCATTTCACTCCACGGCAGTTCGTCGATGAGCACGACGGGCCGGACCATTTTCAGGTCGTTGACCGCGCGGTGGAGCCGCAGGCGACCGGCGTTGCGTTCTTCGCGGGCGAACGTGAAATATTCGCGGGCCAGTTCCCGGAGCATGGCGGTTTCTTTTGTCATGACAGGCCTCCGTATCTGCCGGCGTTACGCGCGGCCGGACTGTCTGCTGTATTGAGGATATTATTTCACACAACCGGCCAAACTGCAATCGGCTGACGCCTGCGCGGCGGCAACGGGCAAAAAAAGCCGCCTGTCCGCGCGGACAGGCGGCGGGCGGCCGTTTTCAGCGTTCAAACACGTCAAGCACGCCTTTGTCGCCGTACACGCTCTGCCAGTCGGCGTTGAAACTCTCGATGGCGCGGTCGGTCAGAGGATGGTAGGTCAGGGTATTGAAAAGCTCCGGGCTGATGGTCACGGCGTGGCCGCCGGCCAGGGCGATTTTATGAATCTGCTCGACGTTTTTGAAGCTTGCCGCCAGCACGCGGGATTTGATATTGTGGACGTTGAACATCTTCACAATCTCGGATACCACGTGCACCCCGTCGCTGACGATACTGTCGAGCCGGTTGATATAGGGCGCCACAAAATCCGCGCCGGCCTGCGCGGCGATCATGGCCTGCTGCTGGGTGAAAATGGCGGTTTCCGTCACCTTGATGCCCATTTTTTTCAGTTGCATGGTGGCCTTGAGGCCTTCGGGTGAAATCGGGATTTTTGCGTAAAAGTCGCCGCCGACAAAATCCCTGAGCAGGACCGCCTCTTTGACGATGGTCTGCGCGTCGGTACCCGTCGTCTGGATGTGCAGCATCTTCTCGTCGCCGATGAGCGCGCGGATCGCTTTGATCAGGTCGGGGAAGCCGGTATGCTCCTTGGAGATGATGGTCGGGTTCGTCGTGACGCCCGCCACGGGGAAGTATTCCATGCACCTTTTGATGTCGTCCAGGTTGGCTGTGTCGATGATGTAAAGCAATGTTCTCTCCGTCTCTTTCCGGTTTTTTGCCGCCTCAAAAATGATAGACCTCCGGGCCGCCGCGGTCAAGGCGCGGCAGCCGAAAACATTCGGGGTGCAAAACGCAAATTTTTGGTTACTTTTCCATCCGGCCGGCCTGATGTTTTCGCTCGGGCATCAAACGGCCGTTTTTAATGCCGTCTTTGCCGAAAACCGGACCGCCGGTTTCCGGCAGAAACAAAAATTCCTTCAATTTTTATGCCAGCAGGGCGTTGAGTTTGGCGCGCCAGGCTTCCACGGCGTCGGCGTCGTATGTTTCCGGTATGGCCAGGGCGGTGTTCTTTGCCTCTTTGGAGGTTTCAACCGCCTTTTTGAGTTTCAGCAGGCTGAGCGGCCGCCCGATGCCGCGCCTGATTTTGCCCGTCAGTTCCGCTTTATCCATCTTCATCGCCTGTCCGCTGCCGCCGAGTTCCTTGGCGGTCAGGATCTTTTTGTCGAAGAAAAAGTTCAGTACCTCCGGCGAAAACGACAGCAGGCAGTTTTTCAGCACGCAGATGGCGGCCGCTTTGTGCGCGGCGCTTTTGTAGTAACGGACCTGGTAATCCCACAGCCCGGCCGTATCGAAGGGCCTGCCTTCCCGCAGAAGGCCGGCAGCGGTTTCGGCGAGCAGCGCGCCTGCCTTAACGGCGTTGGTGATGCCCGAGCCGTTCATCGGGTCGGGCATGGAGACCGCGTCGCCGACAGCAGCGTAGCGGTTGCCGACGAGCAGGGTGTGGGTGGAACGGATGGGGATGTCGTTGATCCGGCCGCCGCGCAGGAGCCGACCGCCGATTTCGGGATGCACCTTGCGCATTTCGCGCAGGGCCGCCTGCGCCGTGTCCGGATCCAGCGGCTCGACGCTGCCGACAAGGAAATCCGCCATCCCCTCCGACACTTTGTACCAGGCGATGCCTTTGATGCCCATGAATTTGAAATAAATATTGAAACGGCCCATCTGCGGCGTGTCGGCGCCTTCCGCCAGGTCGTAGTACCCACGGTAGACGTGGAACACGCTGTTTTCGCCGTAGGGTTCGGCCATGCGGTAGTGCGCCGGCAGGCCCGCCATCACGGGCGAAAACAGGCCGGCGCTGTCGACGACCAAATCGGCTTCTTCCTCCCTGCCGTCGACTTTCAAACCACGGACGCCGCCTTCCGCGTCCGGCAGCGGACCTTGGACGACGGCCGAATAATGAATCCTGACCCCCGCGTTTTCGGCGTGCGCAATCAGGCAGTCATACATGGTTTTGCGCTCGATTTCCAGCGCCTCGCGCCCGGGACTGACGTTATATTCGACCGGCGTTTTCCGGTTCGGGGCATAAAAGGTCGAGTTTTTCCGCAGCGTCACCGCGCCGCGTTCATTATCAGCGAACCCCGCGATGTCAAACGTGTTGCGCCCGATGGTGTCGGTCCAGTCGTAGCCGAGTTCATCGCGCCGCTTTTTTTCAAAAACCTCGCATTCGCAGCCGAGCCGCGCCAAATGCGCCGCGGCAACGAGGCCGCCGTGGCCCGCGCCGGCCACAATGATTTTTTTGCCCATGTTTCCTCCCGGGTTTGATGAACGGTCTGTATAGCAATCGTTATGATACGCAGCAGGGAACGGTTTGAGGGCCTTTGGGCAGCACGGCGACGCTGCCGCCGTATTCCCTGACCAGCGCTTCGATATCCCGGCAGGGCTCGAGCAGCGCCTGTTTGATTTCATCGTCGCTTAAACAGCCGGCATACACGAAGACCCTCGCCCGCTTTTGAATCCTTGCCTGTATCTGCGCCTGCCACTGTTCGGGCAGCGTTTCCTTGCCGGATACGATCAGGTCGAACAACTCTTCGGGGGTCCTTGCGGTTTTCAGGATTTTTTCATACGGGCTGCCCTTGGGCAGGCCGTCGGAGCATTCGCCGGCCACGACGATGATGCCGCCGTCCCTGACAATCTGCGCGGCGCAGCTCATGGCTTTGACGCACTGGTAGAGGTTCATATCCAGCGGATAACCGCTGTTGGAGGTAATGACCATGTCATATAATTTGTCCGTTTTGCGCATCGCGTGTTCGCGCACAAATTCGCAACCTTTACGGTGCGCCTCTTCCCACGAGCCGGCGAACACGGCCGAAACCTCCCCGTGGGTGTTCAGCGCGACGTTGAGCAGAAAATCGGGCGCCGCCAGGGCGCAGCCGTCCCGGATGTTTTCCCACACGGGGTTGCCCCGCGTCACGGCCCAGGTGGCCCTGTCGTCGGCGATTCGGGCCGCGTTGTGGTTGCGCATGATGGAGCCGATGTCGCACAGCCCCGGCAGCACCGCTTTGGGCCCGCCGCTGAAACCGGCAAAAAAATGCGGTTCGATAAAACCCGTGCAGATTTTCAGGTCCGCCTGCAGGTATGCTTTGTTGACATAGAGCGGATAGCCGTCCAGCTCGCCGGCGCAGCTCATGGTGCTGTTGTCGAAAGCGTTGTGCTGCACGCAGCGGTACGCCGACGCCGTTTCGCCGCCCAGCATATCCGCCAGCTCGGCGGGCGTCTGGGGCCTGTGGCTGCCGGTCATATTGACCAGCACGATATTTTCCTTCTCAAAACCCAGCGCGCGCAGTTCGCCGAGGACGGCGGGCAGGATGAGCCGGTTGGGCGTCGCGCGCGTGATGTCCGTATGGGCGACGGCGGCGGTCCGTTTGCCGGCGGCAAGGTGCGCCAGGCTTGGCCCGAAGTCGGGCTTATACAACTTTTTCCCGATAAGAGCGGCGGGGTTCTCCGCGGCGGGCTGTTCGAGGGGCTCGATGACGTCCGCGCCGTCCAGGCGTACCGTCAGGCCCGTTTTGCCGTAGTCGAGCCGGATGCTTTGCTTCATGGCCGGCCTCCGTGTTGAATGTTCGCGTCAAAAAACGCCAGCATATCCGCGATATGGGCCTGTTCGTCGTAATCGCCCGTCAGTTCGTGCCGCACGTCCGGATAAATCTTCATTCGGACGTTGAGGCCGAGCGACCGGTACAGTTCATGCAGCGCCCGGACCTTGACGCCCATGCCGCCGACGGGGTCTTTTTCCCCGCTGATGAGAAAGACGGGCAGCCCTTTGGGTATCTGTTTGAGGTTTTTCTTTTGACAGGCGTCGGCGAGCCCCCGCATCAGAGCGTAGAAAAAACCGTGGCTCATGATGAAATTGCAATACGGGTCTGCGTTGTAGATTTTGACCTTCTCCGGGTCCCGGTTGAGCCAGGCGTTTTGTATCGTATCGTCCGGAAAGTACCGGTCGTTGGAGGTGAAAGTCATTTTATAAAACATCTTGCCGGGCCGGTACGCCCCGAAAAACAACCGCTGGAACCAGGTGAGCACCTTGCCCCAGAACAGCATCGGCCCGCCCATGTACGCCGAGCCGCTGAGCACGACGCCGTCGACCGAATCACCGGCGAGTTCAATATAACGCTGCCCGAGAAAGGAGCCGTAACTGTGCGCGAACAGCTGCACCGGCAGACCGAACTTTTCGCGCAGCATTTTCGTGATTTCGATTTCGTCGCGCACGTTTTCGTTGAAGTTGTCCGGGCCGGCCTTGCCGAGGTTCTCGAGGCCGGCGGTTTTGCCGTTCATGCGGTGGTCGTCGCCGAACACGATGTAGCCGCCCGCGTTGAGGGCTTCGGCAAAATCGCCGTAGCGCAGAGTGTGGGAGGTCAGGCCGTGCACCAGCTGAATGACGCCCTTCGGATGTTCGACCTCGTCCCAAAGGAAGCAGGCCAGCCGTTTGCCGTCGTAACTCGTAAAATCAATCTCTTTCATCAAGCACCGTCCTTGTGTTTCAGAGCCTTGAACGCCTTGTGCATCAGCAGCCGCGCGAAAACTTTTTTGAACAGGTAAACGCCGCCGGACTTGCCCGTGCGGGTGTCCGCCTCGGTAAAAATCACCAGCGCGAGGTAAAGCCGCATGAGGTTCATTCTTTTTATCGTTGAAGCGTTGAGCGCGATTTTTTCCCCGGCAACGGAATTGTAACCCTCGATGAACGCCGTATTCCTGCCGAAGTTTCCGAAAAAATCAAGGTTGACAAACTCGCCGTAGAAGTCGCCCCACATCGCCCGCTCGGTGTCGATGATGCCCTCGAGCGTTCCGCTTTCGCCGACGAAAATATTGCCTTTCCACAGGTCGAAATGAATCAGCCGCGCCTGCGCCACTTCTTCCAGAACGCCGGCGTTTCGGCCGATGAGCCGGAGAATCTTCTCCCTGCGCGGCACGCGGACGCGCAGCCGGTCCGCGTCGGCGAGGACGGCGGACACCATATCGTTGTACGCCTCTTTCCATGAGGGTTTCAGCCCGTTTTGCATGTAGCCGAAGGCGTCGTTTGTAAGAGCATTGATTTTGGCGGCGCTTCGGCCCAGTTCAAACATCACGTTTCGCCGCTGCGCACGCGTAAGTCTGGCTTTTGTCAGCGGCTTTCCGGGCAGGTACTCCATGACGTACCAGGGGCTGCCGATGACCGCGCTGCTGCGGTACAGCACTTTCGGGACGCGGACGTCTGTTTGCCGGCTGATGAGATCGTAGACCGCCAGTTCCGTGGCCATCAGGTTTTTTTCGTAGGTCAATACGTCCGCGCCGGGCGCCGGGGCGATTTTGACAACATAACAGCCGCCTGCCGCCGTCACCTTGTAAGCGGTGTTGAATTCGCCGTCGCCGAGTTCCTCGACGGCCGCGATGTCCCCGATGCCGGCAACGCGCATCATTTCCCGGACGGTATCGCCGCCGACGGATGTTTTTGTTCTTGACTTCATTCCCACCTCGCCGCCGGGCGGCTATTTTTGTTTCACCGTGCCGTCGGGCGCGATATAGACGTTCTGCTTCGGGGAGACGCTTTCAATCAGGGCGGTAATCTCCCCGGCCTTCGCGGCGTCCGTTTCGATGATCGTATGGCCGCCCGAGGTCATGCAGGGCGTCAGCCGCGGCGTGATGCCGCCGCCGGCGTCGAACGTCAGTTCAAGGTAAGCCGACTCCAGGTCCTTGAGGTTGAACCAGAAGTTGCCCAGGCTGTAAGCGATGAACTTGCCGCGGTAGAAATTCATGCCCTGCAGCACATGCGGATGCGAGCCGATGACCGCATCCGCGCCTGCCTCGATGTAGCGTTCCCCTTCGGCCAGCTGTTCGGCGGAGGTATGGTGGCTGTCTTCCGTACCCCAGTGGACGTAGACGATGACATAGTCGCTCTGCGCCGCCGCCGTGCGGATGGCGCGCACGCAGTTGTCCGAACCGTAGGCGTCGAGGATGCCGGGGGAGTCCTCGCCCGCGGCGGGCGTGTTGAACCAGCTTTCGGTCCGTCCGGCCGCCACAAAGGCGACGGTTTTGCCGTTGATGCGGAAATACGCCGCCTGCGACGCCGCCCCGATATCGGCGCCGGCGCCCGCGCAGGCGATACCGGCTTTTTCCAGCGCGGCGACGGTGTCGAGCAGGCCCTGCGCCCCGTAGTCGTAAATATGGTTATTCGCAAGCGTCACGGCGTCGACGCCGAGGGCCTTGTAAACGGAAATGTTTGCGGGGTCCGCGCGGAAGGCGTAGGCTTTTGCCTGCTTGCTGCCGCGGGTGGAAATCGAGCATTCGTTGTTGACGAAAAGGATGTCGGCGCTTCTCATTTTTTCAATCAGGTCTGCGCCGATATAGTCGGCGATGCCGCGGCTGCTCGCCGCGCAATACTGCATGGGGCCTCTGTCCCAGGTTTCGTCCAGGTTGATGTCGCCGGTGAAGCCGACGGTAAACGAGCCGTCCCCGGTGTCCGGCAGGACACGCACGCCGCCGGGGAGTATCTGCGTGGTTGTTTCGGCGGCGGTTTCCGGCTGCGTTTGCGTCGCCCGGGCGGTTGTTGCGGCCGTGCCGCTTGTCGCGGCGGGCCGGTTACGCCCTGCGGCGGGCCTCAGGGAGAAAAAAACGGCGGCGGCGAAAACGGCCGTGACCAAAACGAGCGCCGCCACCGCGGCTTTTTTATAGTTCATGGTCCGCCTCCCCGCCGTATTCGTCGCCGGGTATCACCTCGATGCCGTTTTCCGCCAACAGGGCGGCGGCCAGCCCGTCGCCCCGCGTCAGGCGGCCGGTGAAACTGCCGTCGTAGATTTCGCCGATGCCGCACGAGGGGCTGCGGCGTTTCAGCAGCGCCCGGCTAACCCCGGCCTCAAGCGCCGTATCGAGCGTTTTGCGCGCGCCCAGCAGGAACGCGGCGGTGAAATCCCGCCCGTCACGGCTGACGACGACGGCTTGCCCTTCGGCAGAAACAATTTCGCAAGGGACCCTCGGTACCGGCAGGCCGCCGAGCGTTTCAGGGCATACGGCGAGCGCCTCCCCCCTGCGGACCAGGTCCGCGACGGCCGGGTTGAGGCTGCTGGTCCCGTCATATCGGCAGGACACGCCCGCCAGGCAGGCGCTGACCAAAATCATATCCGTTTTCCTCCTGTCAGCCGGACTGCGGCGGCTTTCGCCGCAGTCTTTGGCTGATTTCGTGCGCCGCGGTGATGACGGGCACCAGCCCCGCGGCGATGAAGCCGCCCGAAAAGCCGTTGTTGTAGAGGTTCATGCCGCCGTGCAGGTAACTGATGTTCATCGTCAGCGCCATATGAAGCAGCCCGGCCAGAATCCCCCACGCCGGCCCGTAATAGCCGGCGACGGGCGCGAGCGTCGTGCCGAACAGGGTCGACACGATAGCCACGGTCGAGACGTTCTCAAAAACGTTGAGCCAGTTGCCGATAAACACGCCCAGGATAATCGGCACGACGTTTTTCACATTTTTGCCCGCGGCGCCGAAACCGACGACCGTCAGAATACCGCCGATGACCGGGCCGTTGATTTCGCCGCCGATGACCAGGACATAAACCGTGCACAGCAAGCCGAGCAGGGCCATATTCATGACGGCGCAGCCGAAACCGAAACGTTCGATGAAATCCGAACCCAGCCCGCCCGGCTGCTGCTGCAGCCGCCACAGCCCCTTCAAACGGCCGCCGTTGAGCACGAAGCCCGCAAGGAACATCGCCGCGAAGATGCTCAGCAGCAAAACGGCGAAGAAGCGGTTGTTGCCTTTGGAAAGGATGGAGACCGTCGCCACCTCGACGCCCATCGCCCGCAGGACGGCGATGAAAAACATCCCCACGATCCCCGCCGTGAACCCGACGTTATAAAGGTTGAAGCCTTTATGGAAACTTTTGAAATGCAGCGACAGCGGCGGCAGCACCAGCCCGGTGAACAGACCGGCGCAAAAGCCCAGCGCAAGGCCGGCCGGTACGGAAAGGCCCAGGTTGAATGCGATCTCGCTGACAAGGGGCCCCAGAGCGGTGCCGAAAAGCGCCTGCACCAGGTATTCGGAAAAAGGTTTGCGCGAGAGTTTTGAAAACAGGTAAACGCCCAGGACAATCGGGATGGAATTGAGCAGGTTCTTCCCGAAAAAAGAAAAGCCCGTCACCGTCAGCACGGCGGCGGCCATCAGCCCGTTGATGCCCGAGCCGGCCGCCTTGACGGTCGCGACGGCGATCAGGCACATCAGCCCCGCGTTGAGCAGCGTGGAGCCGGCGTCGGCCAGCCGGATATAGTCGGTCAGCAGGTTCGCGGGGGAGGTGAGAATCGTCAGGTTGCCTTTGAGCAGGGCCGCCGGCGAAGCGAGAAAAAACGCCGCCGCGGCCAGCACGAGGCCGAACAGCGCCAGAAGAAGCACCCGAATCTTGTCGGGAACAAGCTTCGGGGTGAAATCCGCCGGGCCGGCGCCGGTGTTCGGGCTGCCCGGATAGCGCGCGGCATAGGATTTCAGGTACTTCGCCGCGCCGCGGAGACGCTCGTATTTGCCGCCCGGGGACGAATGCAGACGCGTCACGCTCCTTTGCCCAACGACAATGCGGGAAAACGGATGATGATTAAATCCTATTATACCATTTTCACGCGTTTTACGCGAAATGCGCGGCGGTGTTTTTCACCGGTTGGCAAAGAAGTCCGCCCCTGCCGCCTTTTCGACGGGAACAAGCGCCTCCCGTTGAGGCCGGCTTTTTACAAGCCGCCGTTCAGGAGAGTTTGTCGATGATGTCGATGATTTCGTCCACCTTGCCGCCGGAGTCCCCCGCCGCGAACGCTTCGCGCACGCAGCCGTCGAGGTGGTCGCGCAGCACCTGGCGGTTCACCTTGCGCAAAATGGCCTGCGTCGCCATCAGCTGGTTGGAAATATCGACGCAGTAGCGGTCCTCGTCGACCATTTTCAGCAGGCCGTCGAGCTGCCCCCGCGCGGTTTTCAGGAGTCTTTTCACATTTTCACGATCCGATTTCATCTGTTTACCGCCTCGGTTCCCTTTCGTTTTTATCGGCCGAAAAAGCCCTTTTTCTCCTTGACGGACAGCACTTCGTAACCCGCCTGCTCGACGGCGGCGGCGAGGGTTTCGTCGTCGGCCGTTCCGTTTGTCTCGACGACCGCCCGGCCTTTCTTCAAATCGACCTCCGCGGCAACGCCCTCAATGGCGTTCAGCGCTTTTTGGACCCTGGCCCGGCAATGTTCGCAGGTCATTCCCTTGATTTCGATGATCTTTTTCACGGCTGAGCTTCCTTTCCCTTTTTGCTTTTGGCGAGCGCGCGGCCGGGTTTGAAAAACTTCAGCCGCAGCGCGTTGGTTACCACAAAAACCGAACTCATGCTCATCGCCGCCGCCGCAAACATGGGGCTGAGTTTCCAGCCGAGCAGGGGATAGAAAACCCCGGCGGCCAGCGGGATGCCGCAGACGTTGTAGAAAAACGCCCAGAACAGGTTCTCCTTGATGTTCCTGAGCGTCGCGCGGCTGAGTTCGACGGCCGTCACCGCGTCGCGCAGGTCGCTTTTCATCAATACGATATCCGCCGACTCGATGGCGATGTCGGTGCCGGCGCCGATGGCCATGCCGACGTCCGCCCGCGCGAGGGCCGGCGCGTCGTTGATGCCGTCGCCGATCATCCCGACGGTTTTGCCGCCCTGCTGCAGGGCGCGGATTTCCTGTTCCTTGTCGCCGGGCAATACCTCGGCGACGACTTTGTCGATGCCCAAAACGTTTTTGACCGCCTGCGCCGTGGCGGCGTTGTCGCCGGTCAGCATCACGACGTCGATGCCCAGCGCCTTGAACGCTTCGACGGCTTCGCGGCTGGCGGGTTTCACCTTGTCGGCGACGGCGATAAGGCCCAGCAAAGTTTTGCCGCAGGCGATATACAGCAGGGTTTTCCCCTGCGCGGCAAACCTGTCCGCGGCATCCCGTGCGGCGGCGGTGTCCGCCCCCGTGTCGTTCATCAGCCGGAGGTTGCCGGCGGCGTAGTCGAGCCCGTCCAGGCGGGCGGTGACCCCCTTGCCCGGAACGGCGAGGAAATGCTCCGCCTTGGCCGCCTGCACGCCGTCCGCGCGGGCCCTTTCGGCGACCGCGTCGGCCAGCGGATGCTCCGAACCGGCCTCGATCGAGGCGGCGGCGCGCAGCAGTTCGCGGGGCTCGACACCCGGCGACGGGGCGATGTCGGTCACGACGGGCCTGCCTTCTGTGACGGTGCCGGTTTTGTCGAGCACCACCGTGTCGAGCGCGTGCGCCCTCTCGAGCGCTTCGGCCGAAGCGATGAGAATGCCGTTGGACGCGCCTTTTCCCGTGCCGACCATCAGGGCGACGGGCGTCGCCAAACCCAGGGCGCAGGGGCAGGAAATGACCAGCACCGATATCCCGATGGACAGGGCGAAGGAGAACGGTTCGCCGAGCAGCAGCCAGACGGCGGCCGCAACGGCCGCGGTGACGAGGACGACCGGCACGAAGACGGCGCTGATTTTGTCGGCCAGTTTCGCGATGGGCGCCTTGGAAGAACTCGCCTCTTCCACCAGCCGGACGATTTGCGACAGGGTGGTGTCGCCGCCGATTTTTTCGGCGGTGAATTTGAACGAGCCCGTTTTGTTGACGCTGCCCGCAAAAACGCGGTCGCCGGGCTGCTTGTCGACCGGCATGCTTTCCCCCGTGAGCGCCGACTCGTCGACGGCGGAAGCGCCTTCGGCTATAACGCCGTCGACGGGAATGCTCTGGCCCGGCCGTATTACGACGACGTCGCCGACGGCGACCTCCTCGACGGGGATTTCCGCCTGTCCGCCCCCGCGCTCCACCGTCGCGGTTTTGGGCGCCAGGTCAAGGAGTTTCGCGATGGCCTGCGTCGTTTTGCTTTTCGAGCGTGCCTCGAGGTATTTGCCCAGGGTGATGAGCGTCAGAATCGTCGCCGCCGACTCGAAATACAGGTCGGCGAGGTAAGCGTCCACCGTTTCGGGCAGGCCGTGCCCGATGCCGTAGCCGATTTGGAAAAAGGCGAAGATGCCGTAAACGAGCGCGGCGGCGGAACCGACGGCGATGAGTGTATCCATCGTCGGATGCCCGCGCCGCAGGGCTTTGAACCCGGCTTGGAAATATTGGCGGTTGAGGGCGGCAATGGGGAGCGTCAGCAGAAACTGGGCGAGGACGAACACAACCGCGTTCTCGCGGCCGTGCAAAAACCCGGGCAGCGGCAGGCGCAGCATGTGCCCCATCGACAGGTACAGCAGGGGGATGAGAAAGGTGAAACTCCACGCCAGGCGCGTTTTCATCGAACCGCTTTCTTTGCGCGCGGGCAGGGCGGCCGCTTCGCCTGCCGGCTTGGCCGTCTGCGCGCCTGCCGGTCCCGCGCCGTATCCGGCGCCTTCGACGGCTTTGACGACGGCGTCTCTGACCCCGGGCGAACCGTCGTATTCGACGCTCATGGAGTTGGTCAGCAGGCTGACGTTGACCGCTTCGACGCCTTCGACCTTTTTAACGGCGTTTTCCACCGCCGCGGAACACGCCGCGCAGCTCATGCCCGTCACATCAAATTTCTCTTTCATCGCAGCGTACCTCCGCAAATACCATACCCCCCGTGGGGTGTACTTCAATGATAATACAAAACGGCCCGCCTGTCAAGCGGCGCGGACCGTTCAGAGGATATGCTCCGTCCGCTGCATGACTTCCGCCTGCATGGCGGGTGAAAGCCGCACGAAATAATCGCTGTAACCGCCCACGCGCACGACAAGGTCGCCGTACAGTTCGGGGTTCTCGACGGCCTTTTCGAGGGTTTCCCGGTCGAGGGCGTTAAGCTGCAGTTCGAAACCGCCGCGCTGCATGAAGGTTTTGATGAGCGCCGCCAGTTTGCGCGCCGATTCCTCGCCGAACATCTTTTTGGAAAACTTCAGGTTGACCGCGATGCCGCCGATAAAGGGGGTATGTTCCCATTTGGTGGACGACAGGACCGACGCCGTCGGCCCCTTCTTCTCCCGTCCCTGCGCCGGCCCCGAACCGTCCGCGAGGGGGAAACCGCTTTTTCTGCCGTCGGGCGTCGCCATGGTGCGGATGCCGAACTCGTTGTGCATGACCCAGCAGAAGAGGCTCGGCACCAGCTTTCCGCCGCGGAAGGTCCTGTATTTGGAGCATTCCGACGAGATGAACCGCGTGATTTCCCCGACGTAAGCGTCCGCGCGGTCGATGTCGTTGCCGTATTTGTCGACCCCTTCCAGAAAACGCTGCCGTACGTCCTCGAAACCCTCGTAATTTTTTTCGAGGATTTCCGCCAGGCGCGCGAGCGTCATTTCCTTTCGGCGGTAGACCGTTTCCTCGATGACGCCCAGCGAATCGGCGGCGTTCGAAACGCCGACGAAGGAGGGCATGATCCAGTTGTAACGCGCCCCGCCCGACTCGATGTCCAGACCTTTGAGCAGGCAGTCGCCGACAAAACACGACAGCAGCGGGTTGTAGGTGTGGCGCGTGCGCTCGATCTGCATGCGGTTTTGCTCGACGAGGTTGGCGCGGATGCTCGCGGCGAGCCGCTCGAAAAAGGCCGCCTTGAGCGCCTCGAAGGTTTCAAAATCCGCCGGTTCGCTGCCGGCGGGTTTGACGCCCAGCGTGTCGAGCAGCAGCTGCGGCAGGTTGGTGTAGGGGCTCGCCACCCACGTGGCGGAACACGACGCAGGCGTGATTTCGACGCAGGTGCTGTGGATGTAATGGCAGGCGTCGCGGTAAGGCAGGCCGTAACGCCGCAGCCCCTCGATGATGACGCCGTCGTTAAAAAGGGCCGGGTGCGAACAACCACTGCCGAGCATTTCGCAGGCCAGTTGAAGCACGTCGTCGGGCGTGTCCGGCGTCCAGCAAAGCCCCACGCCGGGGTAAATCATGCGCACGCGGCCGATGCTGCGGATGAACAGGCGGGTCAGTTCGTTGCACATATCCCTGCCGTTTTCGTCCCGCCCGCCGACCATCAGGCCGGCCGCGAGGCCGGAGGGGATATATTCGTTATACAGCAGGCCCAGGCAGTCGATGAGTTCGAGGGCGAAATCTTCCGTCAGAACGCCTTTTTCGATATCGGCGCGGTAGTAGGGCAGCAGATACCGGTCCGGCCGGCCGAGCTGGTACAGCATCACGTCGGGCCCCGAAAGGCAGAAGGTCAAAAAAGCGGCCGACTGCACCGCCTCGTAAAAAGAGCGGGCGGGCAGGCGCGGCACCCGGGCGCAGACTTCGGCGATTTTTAAGAGTTCGCCTTTGCGCGCAGGGTCCGGGCAAGTTTCCGCCTGCCGCGCGGCGAGCGCGGCGTAGGCGTCGGCCAGCAGGCATATCCCCTCGAGCGCGATGAGGCAAGAGTCGTAGAACTGGTCCTTTTCCAAATCTTCCGGGTCGGCCGGGTCCAGCCGGCTTTTGAGCGTTTGAATTTCTTCGGCAATACCCTGCGCGCCTTTTTCAAGCAGCAGGGCGTAGTCCACCGCCATGTGCGAGGCCTGGCCGTTCATCGAGGGCATCGACGCGAGGGCGTATTTGCGCAGCAGTTCCCACTCCGTCCGCTCGTCGGCCGTCAGGGCCCGGCAGGACATTTTGCCCACAATCAGCTCGCCCTCGCCGATGGCCGGCTGCGCGTGTTCGAGCATATAGCGCGTCGCGCGCGCGAAACGCAGGCAGTAGGCGCCGCCGGCGCCGGCGGCCTCCCAAAACCCCTTCGCGAAGAGGTATTTCCATTCCGTCCGGTCCGGCTTGCACGCCAGGGCGTGCCGGCGGAGCGCTTCGATCCGGTTTTCACCGCTTTGCATAAAGGTTCTCCCCGTATGGTTGCGGGCGGTTTTCCTGCCCGTAAAAATCTCTTTTCGCTTGGGCGACAAGGTCCGCGGCCTCGAAATGCCGGTATTTCCTGTCAAGGAGCGTCGGTTTCCACGGCGCCTGCAAAAAGCCCTTGAGATGTCCGGGCGATATCAGGTTTTTGCAGTGCCCGACGGTCCGGCCGAAGTTTTCGCTGCAGCTCCAGTTCGAGCCGGCGGGCACCTGGTCGTAGCCGTTGTCCTCCAGAATACGGTAACTTTTGATTTCCGGACCCTCAAGTTCGGAGGGGGTGAAACGGCCGTAATACCAGTTGCTCTGCAGCACGCCGCGCGGCATTTTGCGCAGGAAGGTATCGGGGTGGTCCCACAGATAGTCCGACCAGGCCCAGGCGCGCGCGCCGTTTTTTTCGACGAGGTCGACCAGATAATAAAAATCGTGCCACCAGAGGTCCTCCCCGCGCACGACGGCGCAGGAATAGTCCTTTTGGTGGCCGTAAGTTTCCTCGTCCATCCCGATGTGGAAAAGGGCGGGCCTGCCGAACAGTTCACAGGCCTCGTCGACGACGTCCCGGCATAAGTCATAGTAACGCTTTGTCGACACGCAGCGCGCGTACTCGCCCATCCATTCGTCATGGCAGGCGGAAAAATTCAGTTTCGGCACAGGCGTGATCCCGGCGGCCCTCATCGCGCCGAGCTTGCTTTCCAGCCGTTCGGGGCTCCAGGAACCTTCTACCGCCAGTTCGGGCCGGCTGCGGTAGGCGACGCCCTCGCCCAGGTCGACCACGCAGGTGTTGACGCCGCATTCCGCCAGAAAAGCGACCAGTTCGTCCCAGAAAACCTCGTCGCAGCGCAGGGCGCGGGAAGCGCCCGTATATTCCGCGTGCCCCGGTTTGTCGCCCCACATGTTGTAGCCCAGATGCAGCAGATACGCCCACATCAGTTCCCCGTCGGCACCGCCGGCTGCCGCCATCATCAACGCCTCCCCGCTGCCGCGTTGCGCGGCTTTTTCATCTTAACACGCGCCCGCGCAAATCTCAACCGCCGCGCCGGGAGGGCGCCGTATCATATCGTTTGCAAAGAGGCCGCATCAATGTTAAAATGTTCGTCGAAACAAAATCCGGCACGGAGGTTGCCATGGGCGAAATATCCCCGAAATGGAACTTAAAACCTCCCATCGGCTTTTTCAAAAGAATCTTTCCCGTGTCGGGCAGATGCAGCCTCCTGCTCCGGGAGGCGGAAAAAGCGCGCGCGCAGGCCGGCGATTTCGGCCCGGATGCGCAAAAAGAACCGCCGATCGTCGACGGGCGGCTCAACCGCGGCAAACTTCTCGTCGGGACGACGATTTTTTACGAGGACGCGAACGTCGGCGAAGACGACATCCGCCTGATTGCCGAAGGCGGTTTCGACTTCCTGCTGAGCGAAACCGGCGGGGATTGCCAAAAACGGCTGACCGCCTGGTGCGAAAAATACGGCCTCGCGCTGATTTCAAAGGACGAAAGCCTCCCTTCGGGCGCCGGCATCCCCGAAGCGCTCGAAAAAGGCGGCGATTTGTTCGCCTCTTATACGCCCGAGGATATTCGCGTGGGCGACACCGCGGGCGACGAGCCGCACGCCTCGCTTTACGCCGCCTGGGGCGAATATTACCGGCTTTACAGCCAAAGGTTCCCCGGCAAGTTCCTGTTCTGCAACCTTTTCCCGGCCGGCACCCCCGCGAAAAAACTCGGGGCGGAAAACTATGCCCGGTATATAGCGGAGTTTGTCGAGAAGGTCCCGGCCGATTTTATCAGCGTCGACGAATACCCGTTTTTCTCGATTGCCCTGCTCAAGGGGCTCGCTTTCCGGCTGTGCCTGCACACCTACGACGTCGTCGCGTCGGCCTGCCGCGAGAGCGGCAGGGATTTCTGGCTGTATCTTCAAACGCAGGGCAACTGGTTCGACGGCATCTACGCGCTGCCGTCTTACGGGCAAATCCGCTGGCAGGCCTACACGGCCCTGGCTTACGGCGCGAAATGCCTGATGCACGTATCCTACTCGCCCGTCTGGGGGAGCGACGCCTACGCGATGATCGACAGGCAGGGCCGCGTAACCGAGCAGTACCTCTACGCCAGGCGCCTCAATGCCGAACTCAACCGGCTGTCGCCGGCGTATATGAAATACCGCAGCCTCGGCGTGCTGCCGGCGCAGGCGAAGCGCAGCGGCGGCCCCATGCGTTCGGCGCTGCGCAGGCAGCGGAAAAGTTCGCTGCAAAAAGGTTTTGCCGGTATCGGCCCGGTCTGCGGCGTCGTAACGGAAAGCAGCGCGCTCGCCGGCTATTTCAAGCAGCGTGAAGGCCCCGGTTTCGCCCTGATGCTCGTTGACTGCGCGGGGCTGTACCGCCCCGGCGCGAAGCAGGACGTAAGCGTCGAACTGGCGAAACCCTGCCGGGTCCGGCTATACCGCAACGGGGCCCCGGCCCGGACGGAAGAAGGGTGCCGCCGTTTTACCGTGACGCTGGCCGCCGGCGAAGGGGCGTTCGCCGAAATCGAAGAGGAATAACGGCTGAAGCGGCCGACAACCGTAGGGGAGTGTTTCAATTTGGCCAAATGCCCCAAATGCAACCATAAACTCCGGGTCATCGACTGGAAACCGGAATGCCCGAACTGCGGCGTCAACGTCATCTATTATGATTTTGAAAAACAGTTTTATATCGACGCCAAACATGCCGAGCTGGATGCGGCGAAGATAAGGGTCAAATGGGCGCGCGTCAAAGCCGCCTTTATCGGCAACAGACTGCTCGTCGCGCGGCTCTCCCTGTGCCTGGCGCCCCTGCTCGCCGCGCTGCTGCCTTTCGGCCGTATCCGCTTCGCGATCCCCCTGTTTGAAAAAAATCTGCCGGTGAGTCTCATCGGGCTGTATTCCTTTTTTACCGACGGGTCGCTGGACTATTTCGGCGCGCTGAAAGCGACGAACATTCTCGGCACAAACGCCGCCCAGGCGCTGCGCGTGATGTTCGGCCTCACGGCCGTCGCCGGCATCGCCTTTGCGATTTTTGCGCTGCAGCTGCTTTGTTTCATCAGTTTCCGCAAAATGTCGCTGCTGATGGCGGGCGCCTCGCTGCTGGGCATCGCCGCGGCCGCGTGGACCGTCGCGCAAATGCTCCGGTTTTCTGCCGCCCCGCTTGACGGACTGTTCACCGCCAACACGCTCTACGGCGGTTACGCCGTCGTGCTCATGTTCGGGGTTTTGGCCGCTCTCAATTTTGCCATCGCGAAAAAGGGCATCGAAATCCGCTATAAAGAGGGTGACCTCTACCGCGTCGAAATCGCCAGAAAACTCAAACGCAAAGAACTGACGCTCGACGATATCCCGCAACCGGTCTATCAGCCCGCCGGGAGCGGCGGACAGGAACAAAGGCAGGAATCCGGCGAGCAGGGGGGTGAGGGCAACGGATAGAAAAAACGCGCTGACCAAAGCGCTCATCGTTTTGCTCGCGCTGATGTTTATCTCGGGCGTCGCCTTCGGGGCGGTGCAGGTGCTTTCCGCCGAAGGGCAGATGCCGCCCAAGCCGCCGTACGTCCCGGGCTTGACGCCCCTTCCGCAGGGCAAAGAGGCGGTCGGCGCCTATCTCGTCCGTCTGGCCGCTTCGGCCAAGGCGGAAAAGTGCGCCCTCGACGTCCGTACGGAGATTTCCTTCGACGAAAAAAGCATCTCTTTCGGCGAAGGCGGGGAGATTTTTGTCAAATCGTTCGTCTATGCCAAGGACGAGATTGCCGCCGCCGTCGCCGCCCGCTGCCCGAACGAGCAGGGCGTTTTCGGCGAGGATTTTTCGCCGCGGCTGTGGAACCTCTCTTTCGGCGGCGGCGACATGACGGCGGCCGAAAGCAAAGAAGAGGGGGACCTTTATCTTTTCCATATCGCCTTCCCCGACCAGGAGGACCCTTTCGCAGCAACGGGGACGGTCGCCGGCAGCTTCCATATCAAAGATTCGCAGGCGGTTTTGCAGTATCTTCGGCAGAGTTACGAGGGCTTCGCGGCGTTTGACAATATCCGCGTGCGCTGTACGGGGCTGGCCGTCGACGCGTCGGTCAACCGCCTCGAAGATAAAATCAACTCGCTGACCTATACCAAAAACTTTGAAATTGCGGCGGACGTCGCGTTCCAGGGCAAATTGGCCGACGCGGGCACGAAGCGAATGTCTTTTACCCTGACGGAAAAAACCGTTTTTGATTTCCGATGGATCGGCGTCACCCTCGCCCAGGACACGCTCGACATGCAAAAGGGCGATGTCAAAGTCATCAACGCCGACGTTTCCGGGCCCGAAGGCGTCAAAGTCATCTGGACGAGTTCGCGCCCCGACATCGCGAGCGTCGACGCCGACGGCTATGTCAAAGGCCTCGAGGTCAGCGCCCGGCGCGTCACCGTAACGGCTTCCTTCGAAGCGTTCGGCAAGACATACAGCGACACCTGCGCGGTGACCGTCAGGGTGCCGGTGAAAAGGGTGACGATTTCGCAAAAAGAACTCACGCTCGCCGCCGGGGAAACGAAGAAACTCGAAGCGGGCGTTAAACCCAAAGACGCGACAATCCGCGGCGTGCTTTGGTACACCAACGACCCCGCCGTCGCGTCCGTGGATGAAAACGGTAACGTCACCGGCGTCGCCAAAGGCACGACGGAAATCTACGTTCTTTCCCAAGACGGCTACTATAAAATATCCTGCGCGGTTACCGTGACCGGCTGAAAACCCCGCGGCCGGCTTGGCGGCCGGCGCCCGGACAGAAGGGATGACGAATCGTATGGCGGACCATGAGCCCAAACTGGTTGAACGAGTATTCGGCGCCGAAGAGAACTCCGCCGCTAAAATCGGCGCGGAAAAACTGTCGAAATATCATGGGATTGCCGACAAAATGTTCAATACCAACGTCCTGCGGACCAGGGAGCTCTTTTATCCCGCGCTGGCCAGCTTCGCCGGGTCCGTCATCGGGGGCGTCGCGACCTACCGAACGCTGTTTTTTGTCAACATCTTCAAACTCGACATGGTCTATGTCGCGTCGATTCTCGCGCTGATCAGTATCTATGACGTCATCAACGACCCGCTGATGGGCATCGCCTACGACAAAACCCGCACCCGCTGGGGCAAATCGAGGCCCTACCTGCTCTTTACGCCCATCCCCTACTTTTTCAGCACCGCGATTTTGTACTGCGGCGCCATCCTCATCCGCAACGACAACACCTCCGACCCGAAAAAGGTCATCTTCGTTTTCGTCACCCTGTTTATCCAGGAGACGTTTTCGACCATTTACAACATCCCCAAGGGCAACCTGCTGACGCTGATGACGCCCAACCCCGACGACAGGATCAAGTCCAACCTCATCAACTCTTACGTCGACGGCTTCGGCCGGCAGATCGTCTACGGCCTGTTTATGCCGCTGCAGGACCTCAACCGCTGGGGCGTGACGAACATTTCGCTGCCCGCCATTTTCGCCTTTATGGGGCTGTTTGCCGCGGCGGTCGGTTCGGTCGGGAATATCATGATGGCGATGAACGTCAGGGAACGCGTCATTCTGCAGCGCAAGCCCGCCCCGACGAGCAAAACGATCTTTTATATCCTGAAAAACAAATACGCCCTGCGCAACTTCATCGCGGGCTTTTCGGTCAACTGGTGGACCAACGGCGGCTATTCGTGGGACGTCGTCACGCAGCTGGAAATCATCGGCGGCGCTTTCAAGAGCGCGCTGGTTTACTCGGGGTTCAACATCCTGGAACCGGTCAGCCTGGTTTTCGTCCCAAAAGTCATGAAATGGTTCGGCAACGACAAGCGCAAAGGCGTTTTAACCTTCCGCGCCATCGACATCGTCCGGACCGTACTGCAATGCATCATCGGCATCCGGTACATCGACCGGCCGTGGATATTCGGGCTGTCGTTCTTTTTCTTCTGGTCGCTCAACGCCCTGGACAACGCGCCGAGTTCCGTCCTCGAGAGCGAAATGGGCAGGGAAATCAACGACTACACCGAATATGTCACAGGCGAGCGGCCCGACGGCACCTTCGGCCTGCTGACCAACCTCATCGGACGGGTCACCGCCCCGCTCAACGCCCTGCTGACCATTCTGGTGTTCCGCTGGACGGGCTATGACGCCACCATTCCCATGGGGCCCTGGTCGCAGGGCAACAAGGTGGTTTACCAGAAGATTTATTTCCTCTATACCGCCGTCGGCGTGTTGCCGCATCTGATTCAGACCATTCCCGTCATTTTTTACGATCTCGTCGGCAAGAAGCGCGAGCAGATGTATATCGAACTCAACGAGCGCCGGGCGCTGCTGGCCAAACAGCACCGCGACGAGGATGAGATCAGCGAAGAGATGCAGGCGGTCATCGACATGCTGGCCGAAGAGGAAAAACAAAAAGGATAAGTCCGGCGCCGGCCAAAGCCGAAGCGCCCCGGCAGCGCGGAGGCTGCTATGCTCACACATCTCAAACGCGACAAGGGTTTTTACAGGCAGCTGGGTTCGCTTGCCGCGCCCGTCATGCTGCAGAACCTGCTGAACAATTCGCTGGCCATGGTCGGCACCTTTATGCTCGGCATGCTCGGCGAGACCGAGATTGCCGCCGCGACGCTGGCCGGCACGCCGTTTTTTGTGCTTCAGCTGCTCGTTTTCGGCTTTCAGAGCGGGGCAAGCGTGCTGTTTTCGCAGTATTGGGGCAAAAAAGACCTCAAGGCCGTCAACCGCATCCTCGGCATCGGCCTGTATTTCTGCGCCGCGCTGACTTTTTTGTTTTCCCTCGTCTGCTTCCTCTTCGCCGGGAAGATTGCCGGCCTTATCAGCAACGACGCCGAAACCGTGCGCCTCGCCGCGCAGTTTATGCGTATCACCGCGTTCTCCTATGTGCTCAACGCCATGTCCATCGTCTACCTCAGCGCGCAGCGCAGCATCGGCCGGCCGAAGGTCGGGCTGTTCATCCTGACCAACACCATGGCGATGGACACGCTGCTGAGTTACATTCTGATTTTCGGCAAACTCGGCCTGCCTGCCATGGGCATCCGCGGCGCCGCCTGGGCGATGGCGGCCGCGCGCGTCATCGAATTCGTCATCACCTTGATTTACGCCGTGTTTTTCGGCGGCCGCCTCAAACTCGACGCGCGCTGCCTCCTTCGGCCGGGCAGGGAACTGATCGGCGACTTTATCCGCTACTCCGGCCCCGTCGTGCTCAACGAAGCGGTCTGGGGCCTGGGCAGTTCGCTCTACAGCGTCATCTACTCGCTGATGGATAAAAGCTACCTCGCCGCCTACACCGTCGCGGGCAATATTGAAAAAATATTGTCGTCGGTCAACTTCGGCTTTGCCATGGCGGCGGCCATTATGATGGGCCAGTTCATCGGCGCGGGCAAACAGCGCGAGGCGCGCGAGGCCGGCAAGACCTTCAACGTGCTCGGCCTATTCGTCGGTATTTTTATCAGCCTGGTTCTGCTGGCGGGCTCCCCTCTTATCCTCGGGGCATTCCGCCTGCCGGAGGCCACCAAAGACGTGGTGCGGCTGTTCCTCTTGGTCACCATCGTCATCATGCCGCTTCGCAGCAACCTGGTCGTCAACCTGCTGGGGAACCTGCGCGCGGGCGGCGACACGCGCTTTGTCTTCCTCATCGACACCGGCTATATGTGGTTCGTCTGCCTGCCGCTCGCCTTTTTGTTTTCCATGGTGTTCCATCTGCCGGTGTTCTGGGTTATCCTGATGCCGGCGCTCGAGGATGTTCTCAAAGAAATCAGCGCGCTCAAAAGGTTCTTTTCCGGCAAGTGGATGACGGACCTGACGAGGTGAACATTCGGACTGCGCCGGGAAAAAGCAGAATGCCAAACCCCGGATCCCCTGACAGATGAGCGGGAAATGTCCCTGGCGGCGGTCTTTGCGGAAAGGTTGCGCTTTATGTCGAACAGCATCTCCTACAAATCGACCGTTTATGCCTGCTATCTCGGGCATTTTGTACAGGCCGCCGTGATCAACGCGGCGCCGATATTGTTTTTAACGCTCATGAACAAGTACGGCCTCACCTTTGAACAGATGGGGCGGCTTGTCCTGATCAATTTTGTCACGCAGGTCGCCGTGGACCTGTTTTTCAGCCGCTTTGCGGACAAACACGGGCTGCGCGCCTTTGCCGTCGCGGCGCAGGTGTTCGCTTTTGCCGGCCTTGTACTGTTCGGGTTCTCGCCGTTTCTATTTGCCGACGTCTATGCCGGCTTAATTGGCGCGACCGTTGTTTTCTCCTGCGGGGGCGGGCTGCTGGAGCTGCTGCTGAGCCCCATTGTCAACGCCATCCCCACCGATGAAAAAGCGGGCGCCATGAGCATGCTGCACGCTTTTTATGCCTGGGGCCAGCTGACGGTGGTGCTGGTGACCTCCCTGCTGCTCGCTGTTTTGGGGCCGGACAGATGGTACTTCATCATGCTGTTCTGGAGCCTGATGCCGCTGGTCAACGCCTTCGCGTTTTTAAAGGTTCCGCTGGCGCCGCCGGTGGCGGAGGAGCACCGCACCAAAACACGCGTTATTTTCAAAACCAGATACTTTATTGTCTGCCTTGCGGTGATTATGGCGGGCGGCGCGGCGGAAATCAGCATGGCGCAGTGGGCGTCGAGCTTTCTGGAAGCCGCGATGGGAATCCCGAAAATCATCGGGGATTACGCCGGTGTGGGCATGTTCGCGCTGGCCCTCGGCATCGGCAGAACCTGGTACGGCAAAATGGGCGGCAGAATCGATATTTATAAGGCGATGACCTGGGGCGCCGCGCTGTGCCTGGCTTGTTTTTTGACGGTGGTGTTTTCCCCCGTCCCCGCCCTTTCGCTCGCGGCGTGCGCGCTCAGCGGCTTCGGCGTCAGCCTCATATGGCCGGGTACCATTGTCATCGCCACGCGCAAGTTCCCGCTGGCGGGGACATCCATGTTCGCCATCCTTGCCTCCGCCGGGGATCTCGGCGCGTCGCTGGGCCCCTGGCTTGTGGGGCTCACCGCCGACAAAACCCCCGCGCTGATTCAAGCGGCGCAAATTCCGGTATCCGGCAATCCGGGCCTGCGGGCGGGGTTTCTGCTGGCCGCGCTGTTCCCGGCGGTGATTCTTATCTTCACAAGATACCTGGCGAAACACAAACTTGATAACGGTGTGGCAAAGGGTTAAAAAATAAAGTTGCATGACATGAAATGCGGTTTTCCGAAATTTACCCAGGACTTTCCGCCTGCCGGATTGCACCAAAGTCGTAGTGCGGCTGTTCCTGCTGGTGACCATCATCATGTTGTTTCGTAGCAACGTGGTCGTCAACCTGCTGGGGAACCTGCGCGCGGGCGGCGACACGCGGTTTGTGTTCCTCATCGACACCGGCTATATGTGGTTCGTCTGCCTGCCTCTCGCCTTTATGTTTTCCATGGTGTTCCATCTGCCGGTGTTCTGGGTCATTCTGATGCCGGCGCTCGAGGATGTGCTCAAAGAAATCAGCGCGCTCAAAAGGTTCTTTTCCGGCAATTCAAAGCGATACCATTCACCAGCAGTTTTCTTCACCGGTGCAGTTGAATTTACAATCGACGCAAAATTTTCGGCATGTAAAATGTGACAATTGTCACCTTGCAAATATAAAAAAATTATGGTAATTTAGGATAGTTATTGATTATTTGCAATTTGTAAAAAATTACTTTATATAATCACAAATTTGCTGATTATCTATAATGAAAATACTGCCACAAGTTCAGTTTATCATGCATATGATAAAAACGGTAGGAAATTATTTGAGCTGGAAATTCCGGAAACATCATCCTTTTCCGTGTATCGAAGCTCTCTTGGAAGTTTTTATGAAGACTTAGCTTGTTTTTTCGCTTCATCTTTAAACCCAGAATGTTACTATATAGATAAATCAGGTCAGAGAGTTTTATTCTGATAGAAGCAGACAGGGGGACGGTTCATCTGTCCTACGAATCCGAAACAAGGGATGCGGGTTTGACACGGAGTGACAGAGAGGCAGCTGCCGCAGAACGACCTCTCCGTCAGGCTACCGCCTGCCACCTTTTTCTCCGAAAACAAGAACACCTTTGTCGCAAGCGACATTTCCTCTAATAGAGGAATTACCTTGCCAAGGAGAGAAGGCTTCATGATATATCGGTTACGCCGATATGATATACCCGCTTCGCGGCCATGATATTTTGCGGCAGGCCGCAAAGTGATATTTCCTGCGCATCTATAGATACGCAGGAAGTTAGTTGACACGGCGTTGCCGTGTCAACCCCGCCCGCATGGACGTTTCAGTTAAAGATCCATGCTGTCAGGGTCTACCATTTTCCCCGAGCCGTACATGTCGATAATCGCCACAATCAGCGCGTTGACGATGCGCCGTTTTTCGGCGCCGAAGTCAGCGCGCGGGTCGAAAGTGATTTTTTTACCGAAACGGATCGTGTTTTTCTTTTTGTTGACGCAGACGGGGTAAAAAGGAACGATTTTATCGAAACGCTCGTAATAAACTTTCGCCACGTTGACGAAGCCGGCATTGAACTTGCACAGGAAATCGTTGAGCGGCTGGGCGGGCGCCTCGGGGAAAATCAGCAGGTTGTAGCCCATCTCCAGCCGGATGGCGCTCTGCTCGACGGTGTCGATAATTTTCCTGCTCCCGGCGTAGACCGGTATCGCGCCCAGCCGTTTCATAATCCCCGTGCAAATCGGGCTGATGGCGCCGGCGACCGCGTCGCCGAAACGGCCTTTCAGGCGCAGCTGCGGCTCGACGAAATCGGCTTTGAGGTAGTCCTTGCACAGGGCCTTGTCGGCAATTTCGTAACGGACCCACGGCAGCAGGTTGACGTCGGCGAAAACGAATATTTTCAGCGGCGCGTAGTAGCCGAGGTGGTTGGACACGAAAATGGCGGGCACGCCCGCCTCGATGTTCTCGAGCCCCAGTATTTCCGGTTTTTTCATCACCGCCTTCAACGGAAGTGTCGCCAGCGGATGCGGTGCCTTTTTCATAGAAACTCCTTCTGACAGGCGGTAAGATATGGGGACGGTTCGCCATGACGATCGCTAGTTTGCCGAAAAAACGTTGAATGATATATCGCGCTTTGCGCGATGTGATATCATCCGACGCCGCGGACGATGATATTTTGCGGCAAGCCGCAAAATGATATTTCCTGCGCGGCTTTAGATGCGCAGAAAGTTGACACGGCGTTGCCGTGTCAGGTATGGAAGCGCGCCTTGAACTCGTCGGCGAAATCCTGCCCGGCAAGCAGCCTTACAGAAAGCAGGCAGACCAGGCAAAACGCCGAGCAGGCCGCGGCGGCAAACAAACTTTCCCCGGCGGCCGCCAGGCAGGCGAGCAGAACGAGGGATATCACGGTAAAGGCGAAGATGTAGATGACCCCGCCGCGCCTCGCCTTTTTGTTCAGCAGCGCGTGGACGATCAGCCCGGCGCAGCCCAGCGCGCACAACAGCGGAAAAACGGTCCTCACGGCCGGCGCCGCGGAACCGTAGCGGTCGCCGCTCACCGCGGCGGAGAAAAGCGACACCCAGAACCAGCCGGTGACCAGATAGTTGCCCAACCGCCGGCCCGTGACCAGCAGCGGCCGGACGAACAGCGCCCAGACAACGGCCAGCAGCAGCGCGTAAACGACCGAAAAGCGTACCGAACCGGTCCATCCGAGTTCAAAAAACGCGCATACTGCGAAAAAGCCGGCCAGCGTGAGCGCGGCGATGAGCGTCCACGGTTTGCGGTAGGGGCGGTAGCGGACGGGCGGGTATTCGGCCGTCCGAAGGCCTTCGAGCGCCGGCGGCACAGGGTCCGCCTTGGCGCCGCAGAGCGGGCAGCGCCTGTATTCCTCCCCGAGGTCGACGTTGCACTCAAGGCACCTCATGCTTCCCCACCCCAGCTTTCCCAATCGTTGCACTCGACGCGGATGCGCGCTCCCCTGCCGGCGAGGAAACGGAAGAAGTCGCGCTGGACGGCCATGCTTTTATTGTCGCCTGTGAAGGTGATGAGCATCATCTTGCCGTCCGAAATGATATCGGCCGACAGCCGCTTGAACGGCGTTCCGCCCAGCAGGGACTCGACCCTGTCGACGTGCGCCGCCATTTCGGGCGGCATTTTAACGATGCCGATGTTCGTCATGCACAGCGAAAACTTCTTTTGGCCGGAATAACGGAAGCCCAGTTTGACAATCATGTGTTTGACCGCGTTGGGCATAAACCTTACCAAAGGGGACGAGGCGGTTTTGACGTTGAGCGACACCATCTTTTCCAGTTCTTCCCTCGAAACGCCCTGCTTGAGCTTGCCCTTGATTTCCTCTGCGATATCGTCGAAGGAGAAGTCCGCCTTTTTCGACGGGTCGAAACCGATGTTGGCGAACAGCGCGAAATTGCATCGCGGCGTCAATTCCAGCGTGCCGCACAACGGAAGTTGTTTTGCGCGGTATTTGTTGGACAGAAAAAGCAGATATTCTTCCGAAAACAAATCGCCTTTTGAACAAATACCCATCATATCCACCCACAGTACTCAGCCGCGGGGCGATGCCTATTCGACGGAAAGACCGAACATTTTGACGGCGGCGCTGATGATGAATCTCCGGACCGGAACAAGGGCCAGCCAAATATGTTCGTAAAATTCCCAGACGATGTTGCCGGGTTGAATGAGTTTTTCGTTTCGTTTGGCCGAAACGACGATTCCTTTGATTTGCTCCGCTTCAACCGGCCCCTCTTTCACGCTTTGGAAATCGCCGATTAGATAAAATTGGTTCTCTTTTTTATCTTTGCTGTAAATCCTGTGAATCACATACTGGCCGTTTTTTCGCCGGAAAAGGACGATATCCCCTCTTTTCAGCTTGGATAGATCCGCTTTCCCGATATGGATGGTGTCCCTGCGGTTTCGAAGGAAGGGGTACATGCTCACCCCGCATGCAAGGACCGAAACGGCGTTGCCGCAGGCGATAATATCCGTTAAAACGCCGATATACTCTTGCGTGTTGCTGATTTTCACAAGAGGTGTATCCATATTCATCACCGTCGGCTGAACAAAACAAAAGAAATATTGTGGCTTATATTATCATTTTATTTTAGTATTGTCAATAATAGTTAGTAGTTATGCTGATTTTTGAAAACAGAACCCCGATAAAATGAATAAATATGCAATCAATTAAACCGATGATCAAATCGAACGGCAAAAAACAGCCGTGCAGTCCGCGGGCGGAAATGCGGATTGCACGGTTGCGGGCTTTTTTCTCTTTCAGCGATGCGCGTACCGCGCCGAATAGTCCAAATACATCTTGATGCCTTCGCCAGGCACGTTCCAGGGGATATGGTTGCCGATGCACATCATATAGCCGCCGGTCATTTGAGCCGTTTCGACCATGCTCAGCACCATCTTTTTAATGGCCGCGCCGTCGCAGGAACTCAGGATGCGGTTGTCGCCCTCGCCGGCGAGGAAGCAGTCCTTGTGCTTCGCGGCGATGGCTTTGTAGTCGGTGTAAGGCTCCGAGATGATGCCCCTCGCCCCGCAGGCGAAGACGTCGTCGGCGTAAGCGTCCATGCAGCCGTCCGCCATGAAGATGACCTCTTTGCCCGCGCTTTTGACGATGGACCAGAACTCCTCGTACCGCGGGAAGATATAGCGGTTCATCCATTTCGGCGAACATACGGGCCCGCGCGTGGTGACGATGTCGTCGTGGCAGATGACAAAATTGACCGGCAGCCGGGCGAACGCGCGGAACACCCGCCGGTTGAGCTCGGCGAACTCGTCCATCACGCGCTGAAAACGCTCGTCGAGGCAGCAGCGCAGGAACATCTCCCAGCCGAAGGTCAGCAGCGGCCACATGAACATGGTGTTGTAAAAACACACGGAAGCGTCGGAACCCTCCGGCGCTTTGTCGGGTGCGCCGGGCGAGTCGTCGCCGCCGAAAAATTCAAACAGTTTTTCCTCGCTGCTGTAGTCCCAATCGACGACCACGTGCGGCCACTTGACAAAATCGGCGGCGTGCTCGAGCGGGCTGAAGGCGAACACGTCCTCCTCGGTTTTGAAAAACGCCTCGCCGTGCTCCCAGGTGGCCGTTTCACCGTCTCCCCAGCGGACGGTGTGCTTCGCGCTGTCCGAACTGTCGCCCCCGGCGCCCAGGCGCGGCCGCGGCCTCGGCTTGTCGGAGTCGGGCACGCCGAGCCCCAGCTGCGGGTAGAGTTCGCGCAGTTTCAGCCGGCAAAGCCGCGGGTGCTCATAGTAGTCGATGCCGGTCAGCCAGGTTTCGGCGTCCGGGTTCGACCAGTGCTCCCAGTGGGGGATGCGTTTCGGCCCCAGCCCCATATAGGCCATGTACCTGTCGCTGTACGGCATGGGCAACCCTCCGCCACCGTGTCAAAACTTCATATACCAGTAGACCGCTTTTTCTTCCGCGGCGAGCGGCAGTTTGTCATAATCGATGACGTCCACCGAACCGATGGCCATGCCCTGTTTGGCGTAGAAGCGGCAGGCGGCCAGGTTGTTGTCCTGCGTTTCGGCCGCCAGCCCGGGGAAACCGGCGCTTTTGGCCCACGCGACGGCCGCTTCGAACAGCGCGCTGCCGACGCCCGAACGCCTCGCCGCTTTCCTGACGCAAAAGTCCTCGATGAGGGCATAGCCGTTCCAGTTTTTCGCCAGCACGATCTGCCCTTCGCAACCGTCGCCGCCGATAGAAAAGAATACGGCTTTGTCCTGCCGGCCGACGTAATCCCCGGCACGGGCAGCGTTGGGCTCGTACGGCTTTTCGCTCGAAAAAGCGAAAAGTTCCTCGGCGCAGGACCAGCAGCCGTTCTCGTATTTCGGGAGCAGGCGGCCGATGATGTCAATCGGCTCGTTGGCCGTATTGAAATCGGCCATGTTTGATTGTGTCATGCGGACAATCAATGGATTTCACCGCCGGTTCCGCGCCGGTCACGCCTGGTCGAGCACACGGAACAATTCCTCGAACGGGATGCCGCTGTCTTTTCCTTTTTCGACGAGGAGTTTGTTGTAACGCGCAATCCAGTAGGGCATGATGATGTTGTACGACTCGTGCAGATGACGGCCCATGTGCCCCTGTCTGGCCTGGAAAAAGTTCGCGCCCGTGCTGCCGCGCTCGTCCATCGCCACGGCGTAGGGTTTTCCGCTGTCCGGATAGAACAGGAACCCCTCGTCCTCAACCGCATCCGGGCGTGTGGCGTTGTCGATAAGGAACTCGCGCGAGTTGACGGGGTAGCGGCTGATCTGCCACCGGAGCATATCGAGGCAGGAGCGGCCGAATCCGTCGAACTGCTCCGCTTCGTTATGGATGACCTGGTAAATCAGCGACCATTCGATATCCCGCGCGTATTTTTCAAGTTCCCACCAGGAATCCGCGCCCTGCCGGTATTTCTCCAGCAGCACCGGGTCGGTTTCCAACTGCGAGAGGGTGTAGTACGAAACGGCGGCCATGCGCACGTCGGAGTAGTTCATGATCTTGACCACGCGGTTGAAAATTTCTTCCTCGTCGTTCTCGTCCTCGACGAGGTCCTTCGCGATGATACGGTAGCGTTCGAAATGCTCGCGCAGCAGGTCCGCGTAGCGGTACGGCTCTTCGAGCGCGAGTTTGCGGTACTCGCGGTCCCATTCCTCGTCGCCGGTGATGTGGTGGGCGACCTTGTACAGCTGCAGCAGGATGGAAAGGCCCAGCGGCGCGTCCGGGAAGCCGTCGGAGTACTCGTTCATGTAGTATTCGCGGTTCATCCTCGCCCAGGAGGTCGGCTGGCCGCCGGCGTCGGTGTGGCAGTAGTTGTTGTCGGTGAAATGCCTCGCGTGCCGCCGCACGACGGTCTTGATGATGTCCGCCAGTTCGGGGTCTTCCGGCCCGAGGATATCGTAGGCCAGGTGCCAGACCGCGTAATGGCCGACCAGTTCGTCATTGGAAGTGTCGCATTTATAGATGATGTCGTCGTCGCCCCAGGGTTTGCCGGTTTTTGGGTTCACTTCATCGGTGTACAGTTTTTTCAGCCGCGCGGGGATTTCCATGGAGCTGTCCACCGTCAGAAGGGGCGGGATGTCGTCCCCCTTGTCGGAGGTGGAAGGGATGCGCACGGACACCAGCTTGCCGTCGGGCGTGAACTTTTTGCGGAAAAACACGCCGTCGCCGAAGGGGACGGGGTCGTTCTCCGGGTCGTTGACATGGTAGGAGCGGGCGATGTAGCCCTCCACATTGCGGAAGACGATTTCCGGCATCCCCTGCGTTGCCCAGTCCTCCGGCCGGGCGGGGCCCACCTTGCTGACCACGCAGCCGACCGGTCCGTGGTCGGGCAGGTTGATTTTATACTCCCTGCCTTCCAGCAGGAACTCGTCGCTCGCGCGGTTGGTGCCGGGCTTGTTGTAGCGGACGAAAGAAGCCACTTTCCCCTTCCAGCTTGGGATGCAGGCCAGCAGCAGGACAGCCTCCGTCCAGCGCGTCGCCGTTTCTTTCGCGCGCGCGATTTCTTCTTTCGTCGCCGAGGGGTCGTCCCTGAGCACCGCGTAGCGGCAGATGTCGCCCATGGCGACCAGCGAGGTCCATAGGCCGTCGTTGTCGGATTCACGGCCGACCCAGCGGCCGTTCTTCTGGTCCCAGCGCGCGCCGCTGAGCATGCCGCGGCGCTGCACATAGCGCATATCGACTTCCGAAAGGAAAACGGCCTTTTCCTTGGCGGACATCGCTTTCATCGCGATATGCGCCACGCTCGTCGCGGTCAGCACATACACGCCGCTGCCGCCGTCGCCGTACACCGCGAGCACCTCGTTGTCGAGCATATAGGCCGCCGCCCGGAAACACTGGACGCGGTCGAGCGGCTCGGGTTCCTTTTCATTCACGCGCCAAAGCCCCTCGCGGGTGCCCAGCCAAAGGACGCCTTGCCCGTCCTCATACGCGCAGGTAATCGTTTCCGGCGCCAGAAAATCCGGCAGGCGCGCGGCCTGGGCGGCGCTGAGCGGTGTTTTGGGCAGATTTTCCAGCCGCCGGACCAAATCCGGGTTGTCCCCGCGCGGCTGCCGGATGGCCAGGCGCTGCAGCGTCTCCCTGATTTCAAGCGGTTTGCCCTGATAATCCCTTTTCTGAGCCATGGCGGTCTCCTTTTCTATTCAGCGTGATTTTTGATTGGCGCGTCGTGTGCCCTCGCCGGGAGCGCGTTTTGCGCGGCCTTAATACGGCGTATTCAGCCGTTGAAATCAAAGGCTCCCGGCTTATCGAAGGTCAGCGGATAATAAGCGATCACGGTCAAATCCGGCCGGTACAGCGCCGCGTATTCCGCGGCGGAACCCTCGTAATGCCTAAGGTCCAGAAGGCGGATTTCCGCGTTTGCGGCGAGGGCAAGAAATGGCAGGAACGCCGCGCAATAGGAATCCCCGATGATCAGCAGTTTTTTGTCCTGGGGCGCGTTCATGTTTTTGATGACCTTCAAACCGTGGTCCTCGCCGAGATAGTACATATAGCAGTTCTTGACGAACAGGTTGCCGTCTTGCAGATATTTCTGGTTGACGAGGGTATCCTCAAAGCGGCCCCGTTTCTGGAAACTCGTGCTGCCCGACGTGTAGTAATAATAAAAATCGGTGTTTTCTTTCGGCAGCAGAACTTCGAAATCGTCGAGCCCCGCGTAATGTTTGCCGACCCGCTTGCCCTGGCTGCCCAGCCAGGATTTTTGATAGACCGTGCGGGTAAAATTCGCCGGGTCGATGAGCCCCGCGTCGGCGGAAAACCCGAAATTTTTGTTGAGTTCGCCGCACATCTCCCCGGCGGCCCACAGACCGGTCGAGGGCAGCCAGTGGTGGTCCGTCCGGAAGAACAGCGCGTGGTAGTCAAGCCGCTGCTCCAGAATACGCTGGCGCAGATCGAAGGTCGCGACGCCCCTGGCCTCCAGCGCGCCGAGCAGGCCGCTGGCTTTTGCATTGGTATAATCTGCTACGCCCCGGGGCAGCTGCGGATCGAGGCTATTGATTTTAAAAGGCATCTGCACATAAAGCAGCCGCGAGCCCGAAGCGGCCAGCTGCGAGCCGAACGAGGCGATGGCCGCCGCGCTTGTCTGCGCGAAACCGCCGTCGGGCCGGGGGTCGATGAAGGTCAGGTAACCGTCGTCGAGCTTGATGACGCTTCTTTCGCCGCTGTTTTTTTCCTCCATAATGCGGTTGCCCATCGCGCGGTTGACCAGCCCGTGCAGGCTGATGAAATCCGTCCGGCGGAAAAGGTTCTCGTCCAGGCCGTTGAGTTTCTTACAAATGGCAAACGCCGCGGCTTTTGCCTTGGCCGCCGCGCCCGCGTTTGCGCCGGCGGTTTCGGCGTACAAAGTCAAAGTTTCCTGCCGGTTTACGTACAAACGCGCGCCGGTACCCGCGAGCACGACGAAAAGGAACGCGATGAAAACGACGGAAATGACGGCGTCCCTGTCGAACTTCAACTTCAAACGAGCACCTCCCGCGGTCGATGGGCCGGCCGGCGGCGCCGGCGCGAAACACCAAAGATTATACATCAACGCCTCTCCCCATTTCAATCGGAAGAAAACACGGGTTTTTCTCCGGAGACCCTTGCATTTTCGCCCCGCCGTATTTATTGTTAATGGAAGGCAAAACACCCGGGCGGCGTTGACTGCGGCAAAGAACAACCATGAAAGAAGGCGCATCCATGGAATGGGACGAAAACAGCCTGGCGTTCGGGCTGAGCTTCGATTACGGCGGCGAAAGTTTTCAAAGCCTGCTGCCCGGCGCGCAAACCGCGCGCGGGGGAACCGGCGGCGAAACGACGGTGGAAATCCGTCTGGGCAACCTGAAATTGACGCGTGTCATCAAGCGGTACCCCGCCTTCGACGCCGTCGAATGGGTGCACTGGTTTGAAAACACGGGCGAGGAACCGACCGGCGTCATCTCCGCGCTGTTTGACTGCGACGTGCGCGTCCCGTTTGAAAACGACGAACCGCGCGTGCCCGGTTACCGCGTCAAAGAGACCTCGAGCCGTGTTTACAGCGCCAAAGGATCCGTGCTGGCGCGCGACGAGTTTTGCCCGAAAGCCGCTTATCTTGCGCCGGGGCAAACGCTCCGCTATGCCTGCGAGGGCGGCCGTTCCTCCAACGGCACCGCGCCGTTTTTCAATGTCTGCCGCGAAAGGAAGGGCATTTATGTTGCTGTCGGCTGGTCGGGCCAGTGGCAGGCGTATTTCACGCGCGGGGACGGCTTCATCGGCATCCGGACGGGCATCGAAAACACCGGTTTCCGGCTCCTGCCCGGGGAAAAAATCAGGACATCGTCCGTGCTGCTGATGGGGTACGAAGGGGATCAGCCGCAGGGCCGCAACCGGTTCCGGCGGCTGGTCAGGGAGCACTTTTCCCTTATCGGCAAACCCGGCAAGCCGGAAAACGGGCCGTTTTGCACGATGGTGTGGGGCGCTTTGCCCACCGCCGGGGTGATCGAAAGGCTTGAAAAATACAAACAGGAACGTTTCGGTTTCGAATATCTCTGGATGGACGCCGCCTGGTACGGCTCCCCTTCGGGTTACTGCCCCAGCGAGCACGTCGGCGACTGGGGAACCCAGACGGGCAACTGGGCCGTCAACACCAAAACACATCCCGACGGCTTGCTCGACGTCGCCGCCAAGGTCAAAGAGAACGGCATGAAGTTCCTGCTGTGGATTGAACCCGAGCGCGTCATCGCGTCCAACCCGACGCCGAGGGAGCACCCCGGCTGGTATTTCAAACGCCGCGGCGACGACCGGGAAAACGCCACCTGGCTGCTCAACCTCGGCGACGAGGGGGCGTTCGAGGGGACGGCGGCGATGGTCGAACACTATATCGAAACCCTCTCGCTGGGCTGTTACCGGCAGGATTTCAACACCGATCCGCTGCCCTATTGGCTTGACAACGACGAGCCGGAGCGCGCCGGCATCTGTGAGATCAAACACATCATGGGGCTGTACCGGCTTTGGGACCGTCTGCTTGAAAAATATCCGTCCCTCATCATCGACAACTGCGCCAGCGGCGGCAGACGCATCGACATCGAAACGCTGCGCCGCTCGATACCCCTGTGGCGCAGCGACTACCAGTGCACCTGGGATTTCGACCCCGAAACATCCCAGACGCACAACATGGGCTTTTCCTCCTGGCTGCCGTTTACCGGTACGGGCACGGGCAAACTGTTCGGGGACGACTACCGTTTCCGCAGCAGTTACGCCGCGGCGCTGACGACCTCCTACTGGGGTTACGAGGGCTGGGAAATCAGCGACGGCCAGCCGCTGGAATGGGTGCGCCGCTCCAACGCGGAATACCTGCGCGCGAGGCCGTATTTTTCACGCGATTTCTATGCGCTGACCCCTCCGCCGATGGACGACTGTTCCTGGGCCGCCAGCCAGTATCACGACCCGGATAAAAACGCCGGGATCGTGCTGGCGTTCCGCAGGCCGCTGTGCCCGTGCGATTCGGCGGTTTTACGCCTCGAAGGGCTCGACGGCGCCGCCGCCTACCGTGTCGAAGACGCCGGCAGCGGCGAGGCGTTTGAAACGGACGGGGCTTCCCTCGCCGCGGGCCTGCGCGTTTGCCTGCCCTGCCCGCGGTCGTCGAAACTGTATTTCTACTCGAAAATAACGGCGGAATAATCCGCCGGTGAAAGGCCGAACCATGCCGTATCTGATGCTTTTGTTTTCCACGGGCCTGATGATTGCCATCTGGCCCGTCAACCGCGCCGTAATGAAAAAAGGCGGCAGGGCCCCTAACATCGGCCTGGTGATCGGCCTTGCGGGCGCGCTGGCCGCGGCGGCGGCGGCCAAGATGAACGGGGAGACTTTTTTTCATCCCCGGGCGATGTTCTACGGGGCGCTGGCCGGCGTGGCGTTTTCGCTGGGCTACTGCATGATTATCTTCCACTGCCTGAAAATCGGTCCTTCCGGCCCGACGGTCATGATGAACAACCTGGGGATGGTCGCGCCGGTATTGCTCAATATCCTCTTTTTTCCGGGCGGGGCGAAACCCTCGGCGTTCGCGGGAGCCGGCCTGCTGCTGAGTCTTGCGGCGCTGATTTTAATGGCGTTCAACAGCGGTGCGGACGGCGGCAAACCCTCGATGAAATGGTTCGGCTGGGTGCTGCTGGGATTCTTTCTCTCCTGCGTGTCCATGGGGGCGCAGTATCTGGCCGCGAAGTCCGTGCCCAACCTGCCCTACTCCTACGCTTTTTACTGCCAGACGGTGACCTTCCTGATTCTGCTGGGCGTCTGCGCCGCGCGAAAGAGCGTTCTGCCCACGAAGATTGAGGCGCTCGCCGGCGTTTTCAGCGGCACGGTCGGCGTGCTCAACGCCGGGGTGCTGTTTTATCTGATTAAAAATATGCCGGGTTATATCGTTTTCCCCGTCGTGATGGTGACGCCGATTGTCGTGATGCTGATTCTGGGCCACGCCGTCTACCGGGAAAAACTCAACCGTTACGGGGTCTCCGCCTGCGCGGCCGGCCTGCTGGGCATCGTTCTGCTCAACGTCGTCCCCTGACACGCGCATTTGCAATTCAGCCCGTTCGTGGTAAGATGGGACTGTAAACGGGCGGCGCCCGGCCGCCCGGCCGACCGGTTGAAAGGAGAAGGCTGTTATGAAAAAGAACAGATTGTTTTCCTGCGCGGCCTGCCTTGCCGCGATGCTGGTGCTGCTGTCCGGCTGCGGCCCGTTTTCGCTGCTCGCCGGCAGGTTCCGGCGCGGCGGAACCACGACGCCGCCGACGAGCATCTCTTCCCTGACACAGGAAGAAACCACGGCTGCGCAAACGACTCAACAAACGCAGACAACGGCGCAGGGCACGCAGGCGCCCGCGGTGAAAGACCTGTACACCCTTGACGACACCAAAGCCCTCGACGCCGATTTCAGCGCGGGATTTCAAGTCAAAATCCCGATGATTGTTTCAGGCAAACCGGGCGCGGCGGCCGTCAACGCCGAGATGGAGGCCCTCAAGGCGAACATCCTCAGCGAGCGCGCCTCCGCCGGGGACCTTTCCGGTTACGACCGGCTCAACAGGGTATCGTACGAATATTATGCCGATAAGGGCGTTTTGTTCCTGTCGGTATCCACCCTGACGGCGTATTACCAGAGCGAGGCTGTCGCGGACAACCTTTACTATGCCTATGATTACGGCGCCGACCGGCGCCTTGCCGATACGGAAGTCGCCGCGCTGTTCGGTTTCGACGAAGCCGGCGTGGTCGCCGCCGTCAACGCGGCGCTGGCCGCGAGAGGCGCTTCCCCCGTTACGGGATTCGATAAAATCGACCTGTTTGTCAACGGCTCCGGCGTCTTTTGCGCGGATGCCAAAGTCGAGAGCATGCTGGGGGGAGAATACCCCGAAATCGTCGAACTCCAATAAGGATCGAGTATAAAAAAACCGCGGTTTCCCGCGGCGGAGGAAAAGGGCCTCAGCGCGTTGCGCCGGGGCCGTTTTCTTTTTTCCATTTAATAACTTTCAGCCGCGAGAACTCCTCGCGGTCCTTCTCCTCAAGGGCGTCGTTGATGCCTTTGATGGTCGAGTGAAGGTTCGGGATAATCACCTTGTCGAGCGCGTTGGTCCTCTTCTGGGTTTTTTTGATCGCGTCGGCCAGGCGGTAGACGTTGCTTTCCACCTGGGCGAGCTGCGCCGTCAGGACCTTGACCTCCTCAAACAGCAGGTACGCCTCGTCGAGGGTCGTATTGGTCAGGTCGAGCCCGTAATAGAGCTCCGGCCGCCTTTTTTCCAGCCGTACGGTCGGCAGTTCGACGCCCATCACGCTGCGGTAGTCGAGCGTCAGGCCCTTTTCGACGGGGATGGTTTTCGCCGGTTCGCCGCAAAAACCGATGGTCGCGTTCGCCCGTTCCAGCGCCTGGTAAGCCCTGGCGTAGATAAGCGCGATCTCGCGTTGTATGCTTTTCGCCCGGTCGATCAGCGTCATCATTTCCCGCACGAGAATACTGCGCTTGCGGTCCATCAGGTCATAGCCCAGGCGGGCCAGCCGCAGCGTGCGTTTGGCGTTGAGCAGGTTGTTTTTCGTCGGGAAAACCCTTTGCGGCATACGAGGTCCCTTTACCCTTTGCCGGTATAGTGCTCGTCGAGCATCGCGTCGCTGACGCGCTCAAGCATTCTGCACGGCAGGACGCTCAGCAGCCGCCAGCCGAGGTCGAGCGTTTCGGTGACCGTTCTTCTCTCCTCCGCCCCCTGGTTGATGAACTGCTGCTCGAAGGCCCTGCCGAACTCCATGAGCAGTTTGTCGTCGGGCGACAGCTCGTCCTCGCCGATAACCGAGGCGAGGCTGCGCGCCTCGAGCACCCGCGCGTAGCAGGAGAACAGCTGGTTGGCGACCGCGCTGTGGTCGTCCCTGGTATACCCTTCCCCGACGCCGTCTTTCATCAGCCGCGACAGGGAGGGCAGGATGCTGACCGGCGGATAGACGCCCGTGGAGTCGAGCGCGCGGTCGAGCACGATCTGCCCTTCGGTGATATAGCCCGTCAGGTCCGCGATCGGGTGGGTGATGTCGTCGTTGGGCATGGTCAGGATCGGAATCTGCGTGACAGAGCCCTTGCAGCCCTCGATGATGCCTGCCCTTTCGTAGATGGAGGCAAGGTCCGAATACAGATACCCGGGGAAGCCTTTTCTGCCGGGGATTTCGCCTTTGGAGGAGCTGAACTCCCGCAGCGCTTCGGCATAGGAGGTGATATCCGTCAGGATGACGAGGATATTCATCTGAAGTTCGAACGCGAGGTATTCCGCGGCGGTCAGCGCGCAGCGCGGCGTGATGATGCGCTCGATGATCGGGTCGTTGGAGAGGTTGAGGAACATCACCACTTTGTTCATGACCCCCGCCTCCTCAAACGAGCGGCGGAAATAGTCGGCGACGTCGTTTTTGACGCCCATCGCGGCGAACACGATGGCGAAATCCTCGCTTTCCGCGATAGAGGCCTGGCGGACGATCTGCACGGCCAGTTCGTTGTGCTTCATCCCGGAACCGGAGAAAATCGGCAGTTTCTGGCCGCGGATGAGCGTCGCGAGCCCGTCGATGGAGGAAATGCCCGTTTCGATGAAATTGCGCGGATAGACGCGCCGCACCGGGTTGATGGCGGAGCCGTTGATGTCCCTGCTGCACGAGGCGGCTGAAAAACCCTTGCCGTCTATCGGGCGGCCGAGCCCGTCGAAAACCCTGCCGGTGATATCGGGCGACAGGCAAAGTTCGAGGGGCTTGCCCGTCAGGCGGGTCCGCGTGTTGACGCCGGAGATGCCCGACGTCCCCTCGAAGACCTGGATGGTGGCCAGTTTGCCGTCGATGCGGATAATGCGGCCGTGCCGGACGCTGCCGTCGTCTAGGCGGATTTCGACCAGTTCGTCGAAACCGGCGTTTTCCACATTGTCGATCACGACCAGCGAGCCGTTGATTCTTTCAAGGCCGATATATTCAAAAATCATTTCGGCACCTCACCGGGCGTTTGCGCAAGCGGGCGCAGCGTATTTCTGATTTCCGAAAGGAAGTCGTCAAACATTTCGGGTTTGTCGTTCGGGATTTTCTGCTTGAGCGACGCCGTCTTGTCGAAAAGCCCCGTCGCGGTGATTTTCGACAGCGGCACCTTGTTCTTAATGAGGTCGGCGCAGGTATCGTAGAGTGTGATCATGCAGCGCATCATGCCCAACTGTTTAATAAGTGGAACGGACGTATCCATGGGATTGGTGGCGTCCTGCTGCAGGAAGCCGATGCGGATGACCCGCGCCGTTTCGATAATCAGCCGCTGTTCGTCGGGCAGCACGTCCGCGCCGATGAGTTTGACGATATCCATCAGTTCCTTCTCGTCGAGAAGGATGGCGTACATGCGGTTTCGCATGGTTACAAAGTCGGCGCCGACGTTTTCGTCGTACCAGGCGGACAGGTCGGACAGGTACTCGCTGTAGGAGTCGGTCCAGTTGATGGCCGGAAAATGGCGGGCGTACGCGAGGTTTTTGTCGAGCGCCCAGAAACAGCGGGTGAAACGCTTGGTGTTCTGCGTCACCGGTTCGGAAAAATCCGAGCCCTGCGGCGACACGGCGCCGATGGCGGTGACGGAGCCCGTTTCGCCGGTCAGCAGCTCGAACAAGCCGGCGCGCTCATAAAACTCCGACAGCCGCGAGGGCAGATAGGCCGGGAACCCCTCCTCGGCGGGCATTTCCTCCAAACGGCCCGAGATTTCGCGCAGCGCTTCCGCCCAGCGCGACGTCGAGTCGGCAAAAAGGGCGGTGTGATAACCCATATCGCGGTAATATTCGGCGATGGTGATGCCCGTGTAGATGGAGGCCTCCCTTGCCGCGACGGGCATATTCGAGGTGTTGGCGATCAGCACGGTCCGGTTGGTCAGCGGGCTGCCGGTGCGCGGGTCGGTGATTTCCGCGAACTCCCTGAGCGCCTGTGTCATTTCGTTGCCCCGTTCGCCGCAGCCGACGTAGATGATGATATCCGCGTCGCACCATTTGGCCAGCTGGTGCTGCGTAACCGTCTTGCCCGTACCGAAACCGCCGGGCACGACCGCCGCCCCGCCTTTGGCCACGGGGTACAGGGTGTCCACAATCCGCTGGCCGGTAATCAGCGGCCTCGTCAGAGGCAGCCGCCTGTTGACGGGCCTCGCTTTTTTAATCGGCCAGGTGTGGCAGAGCGTCAGCTCATGCAGGCGGCCGGCGCTGTCTTTCAAAGTCGCGATGGTGTCGTTGACCCTGTATCGGCCGCTTGGCTTGCAGTCGGCCACCTCGCCGGCCAGCAACGGGTGCAGCAGGATTTTATGCATGACTACGGGCGTTTCGGGGCAGCGGGCGTAGCAGTCGCCGCCTTTGAGCCGGTCGCCGGGTTTGACGAGGATTTCCACATCCCACAGCGCGTTTTCGTCGAGCGGGAAGGACTTGATGCCGCGGGTGATGAAATTGCCGGCCTGCTCGGCGACCGCAAGCAGGGGGTTTTGGATTCCGTCGTAGATGTTTTTCATGATGCCGGGCCCCAGCACGGCGCTCATCGGCCCGCCCGTCGACACGACAGGCTCGCCGGGTTTCATGCCGGAGGTATCCTCATACACCTGTATCGTCGCCGAATCCGCGCCGATGCCGATGACCTCGCCCGAGAGCTGCCGGCGGCCGACACGCACGAGTTCAAGCATTTTCAAATCCGTTTTGCCCCTGACGGTGACGACGGGGCCGTTGATGGAAAAAACAGTGTATTCTGTCGACAAAAAAATCACCCTGCCTTCAAAGAGGCCTAATTGTATTTGGAAAGGCCGGACATTTCGAAGAATTCCTGCTTGCGGCTTTCGAGCCTCGAGTCGAGCGTGTCGTCGACGCCGACGTTGCTGCCCTCGCATTCGGCGCGCAGGCCTCCGAGCTGAATGCCCTCGTCCGCCGTCACTTCGCAGGGAACCCCCGCGGCGGCGCGGATGTCGTCGGCAAAACGCAGGTCGCTTTGCCTCGCCCGGAAGGCAATTCCGCCCCGGCGGTAGTATCCGGCGATTCTTTTCGCGCTTTGGACCAGGAAATCCTTATACGCCGGCGTTTCGGTGTACGCGGCGATTTGTGAGCGCACCTGTGAAAAAACCGCGGCGGCAATGTCCTCTTTTTTTTGCGCAAGCTGCGCGCTGAGCGTCTCCTCCAGCTGCGCGACCTGCCTGGCGGCAAGGACGTGCGCGCGCCGCTCCTCGGCGCGTATCACCGAAAGGCTCAGTTCGCGCGCCTCGTTTTCGGCGTTCGCGCGTTCCCGCGCCATGGTATCCGCGAGTTCCCGTTCAATCTGGGCGCGGCGGCGCTTGAGGTCTTCGTCGATCGCGGCGAAAAATTGTTCCATTTTAACATCCTGGCTGTCTGCCATTCTTTTCGCCTCCCGCGACTTGGCGTATCAGAGTTTGATGCCGATGGCGGCCTGCACGTACCGCTCGATGGTGTTGACGTCTTTCAGGCCGTGCCTGTCCGGTACCTCGATAATGATCGGGCGTTTGCAGTCGACCTTATATTTCAGCAGCACGTCCGGGAACAGCTCGCCGAGTTTTTGGGTGACGAGCACGATGCCGATATCCGGGTCGGACACGGCGCGGTCCATCGCCGCCGTGAACTCGCCGAGTTCATGGACGACGGTGCCTTCGATGCCCGCAAGGCGAAGCCCCGCCTGGGTGTCGACGTTGTCGCTGACCAGAAAAAAACGCACGCGAACATTCCTCCGCCGGGTTCAGACTTTGTTGAGGATGAGAATGGAAATGACCACGCCGTACAGCGCGATGGATTCGCCCAGCGCGACGAAAATCAGCGACTTGCCGAAACTTTTCGGGTCCTCGCTCGACGCCGCGATCGCGGCAGGGGCGCCCGCCGCGACGGCGATGCCTCCGCCGATACCGGCCAGGCCGGTCACGATGCCGGCAGCCAGAAGGCCGAGTCCTTTGAAACCGGTGGTATCGGCCTGCGTCTGGGCGGCCGCGGCCGTCGTCGTCTGCGTGGAACCCGCCGCGGCGGCGGTGAACACCAGGCACGAAACCGTAATGGCGATGACGGCGAACACGACCAGCTGCGTTTTAAAAACCCGGCCGGCCGGTTTGCCGTGCGCCTTTCTCGACAGCGCGTACAGGACCGAACCGAACAAAGCTGCAGGGACAACCAGAACCAACAGAACAGTCAACCAAAGCATGACAAAAACCTCCGATATGTTTACTTGAGTTCCAACTGCTTTTTCGCGCTTTTGAACGAGGGGTTTACCGAGCGGAAGGGCCTGCCCTCGCCCTCCAGGAAATGGCTGAACATTTCGTAAAACTCGAGCCTGAGCGTTTGAATCCCCGTCAGCAGACCCTCGAGGACGATGACCAGCGCGTTGCCCAATATCACGACAACGATATTTCTGCCTTCGTTCGCGAGCGAAAAAACGACCATCATCATGCCCGCGTGCACCAGGACGAAGGCGCCGACCCGCAGAAAGGAGAGGGTGTTGCTGAAATAGGCCAGTACGTGTTCGAGCATCTCGAAAATGTTCTGCATCACGAACTCGCCGGGGCTCGCCCGCTCGCTTGCCTCGCGGCGGTCGATTTTGGCGATGAGAAAGTCTTTGAAAAAGATACACAGCCCTCCGGCGGAAAGGCAGGCCAGCGCCGCCGCGGGGGGGATGAGGCTCCGGCCGCTCATGAAGGCGTAAACCTCCGATACGCCGGCGAGGTAAAATACAATGCCGGCCAGGCCGTTGTTGCTGAACAAGGCCTCGCCGAACAGTTTTTTCTTCATCGAGTCGTACACGTGAATCGCCATGGACAGCGTGACGAGCGCGATGCCGATGCAGATGGCGAAGAACAGGATGGCGTTGACCGATTCCATCACCGGCAGGGGTTTGGAAGCCAGGCCCATCGCGCGGTACACCGGGTCGAGCAAATTCTCGTAGCCGAACACCGAGCCGAAAATAAAACCGAAAAACATCGACGAAGCGCCGCACAGGACGAGCACCTTGCCCAGCGCCATTCCCTTGAAGCGCCACATCAGGTAACCCGCCGCCCCGAGCACCAGCCCCTGCCCCAGGTCGCCGAACATCATGCCGAAAATCACAGTATAAGTCAGCGCGACGAAAGCGGTGATGTCCGCTCCGCCGTAGGAGGGCATGCCGTACATGGTGACAAAAAACTCAAAAGGCCTGACGAAAAGGCTGTTGCGTATCTTTACCGGCGTGTCCGCGTTTTTTTTTTCGGACTGGCCGATTTCAACGTTGATATCGTCCAGCCCGGCGAGGTTCGATTTCAGTTTCCCGATATAGGCGGCGGGCATCCAGCAGACAAAATAGAACTGGTTCCTTTTATACGCGGCAAAGGACCGGATGTTGAACAATTCGTCGAGCTTTTTGAAGTGCGAATACAGCGCGGTGATTTCGCCGGAGTTTTCCTGCCAGTAACTGCCGATTTCGCCGTCAAGGCGGGCGATCTGCTCTTTGATGATGGCCTCGTTGTTCTCGAGGTTTTTAATAATCTCGGCAATCGAGCCGGCGCCCCCGGGCAGATGGATTCTTTCAAAATACAGCAGCGAAAAGATGCGGTCGATCTCCTCCACCTTGCTTTGCGGCGCGAAGTAGGCGCTCCAGTACTCGGTCTGTGTATTCGAACAGGGTACAAAAAACAGATAGGGGTTTTCGTCGTAGGCGAGCAGTTTGTAGTAACTGTCTTTCGGGAAATGGCCGAAACGGATTTTGATGAATTCGCAGGCGAACAGTTCCCCGAGGTCGACGTCGAGGCTTTCGAAATGGCTGAACTGCTCGATGCCCTTGTCGCAGGCTTCGAGCTGGTCGGTGAGTTCTTTGCGCTCGGCGTAGATGCGCGCGACTTCCTGTTCGAACGCGCTGACTTTGCCGGCGTCCGGGGTATTGCTGATTTCCTCAAAAGAGACCGGCTGCGCTTTGAGCGTCACGCCGAGCAGTTTGGCGAGTTCTTCGATTTTCTGAATAACCGGGGCGAAAGTGTTTTCTTCCCTTAATTCGCTGAACCCCATGGAGCGCGAGAGGTATTCGACGGCGTTCTCCGGCTGGAACTCGCCGCTGTTGTAGCACGCCTCGATAAAGCGGTCGAGCCGGCTGAGGTTGCCGGCGGCGCGCACGAGGTTCATTTTCACGATAGCCATGGATTTCACCACCGGAAAGGAGTGTCAGTCAGCCGCTCCGATGAGCATGGATTGGATTTTTTCGGGATAGAAACCGTAGCGGACGCCTTCGACGATATGGATGATGTTGTTGACCTCGTTGCCGGCCAGGTAGATGTAGCAGAGCATGACGACGGTCGGGTTGGTGGAATAGGTGATGGTTTTGCGGTGCCATTCATAGAGAATGCGGTCCGCCGTGCCTTCGATATACTGGGCCGGAAAGCGGCGGAAGCTTTTGCCGTAATACGACTCGCCGAGCCGCCGTAGGAACTCGTCGGGGCCGTCCGAACTCAGCAGAGCGTCCGCCTGCTTTTCGGTAAAATGGGTCAGCTCCGGGTAATAGAAATTGCGCAGATAACTTTCGCCCGCGCCGAGCATTTTAATCAGCCGGTACGCCGTCACAATAAAACGCATGTCCGCCTGCAGCCGCAGCACTTCGAGGATTTCCTCGCGGCCGCCGCCCCTGCTTTCCTGCTCGGCCATCTCCCGCAGCGTGCGGTAAAAAAGCCGGTACAGCCGGGCTTCGATATCGAGGTTGCTGCGCGGGTTCGGGAAACCTTCTTCAAACTCGGCGAGCAAATCGTGGTAAACGGTTCCGCGCACGGTATGGAGCAGTTCGCGGTAGGTGGTCACATAGGCCAGACTCTTGAGGTCGAGTTCGCTGTGCCGGCTGAAAAAACCGTTCATGGTGAAGATGTATTTTTCGCCGCTTCCCGACGAGAGCAGGCGCACGCAGGCCAGCAGATGCTTGATGTCCGACTGCATGATGAAGTAGCGGTAGAATTTTTTCCCGACGGACATCTCGTAACGGATGAGTTTTGCGCTTCTGGTTTCGAGCGAATCTTTCAGCAGGTTTTCAAGCGGGCCGCGGTGCATCGCCGAAGCGGAAATGCCGGTGAAAAAATCCGAATAGGCGGTGCGGGACTTCAGGTAAGAGGCGATCTCGCCGACATCCCTGCACGCCGTCAAATCGTCGTAGTTGCGCGCGGACAGCCGCTGGCCGAACAGATATTTGGATTCGGCAAAAACCGAGTTGGAAGCGAAACCGTTTTTCATATCGACCGCCTTGCGTGAACCCCTTCAAAAAGCCTATTCGAGCGTCCGGGCAAAAATCTCCCTGACCCATCTTTCCCGGTGTTCGGCAAAATCCTTATCGAGGGCCGCTTGCGCTTTGGCGTATTTTTCCTTCAGTTGCGCCGCCTTTTTTTCGGCGTTCGCGAGGACGGAACGCTTTGTTTCTTCCGCCGTGCGGCGCGCTTCTTCCAGGCGGAGGTCGATGATTTTCTGCCTTTCGGCGCCGATGCTCGCCAGCGCCGCGCGCTCCGCCTCCAAAGCGTCGTGCGCCTGTTTTCTCGCCGCTTTGTCGACTTCGATGATTTTTAAAAGCGCTTCGTTCAAAGTTCTCTCTCCTTTGCGGTGAAAAAGCGCCTATCTTATGAAACAAGAAGTCATTATAGCACAACGCAAAGTGAAAGTATGAACAAATTATGAACTTATCTCAATCGCCATCGGCGTCCGGACGACCCCCTGGGAACCGGCCGCTTTCAGGCTCGGGCCGTAGTAGAGGCCGGGCGCTCTCCCGCCGGGGAAAAGGTCCGCCAGCGGCATCATCACAAAGGCCCGCTCGAGCGCGCGCGGATGGGGCAGCGTCAGTTCGAAACTTTCGCTTTTGACGCCTTCGTAAAGGATCAGGTCCAGGTCGAGGATGCGCGGGCCGTCTTTGAATTTCCTGATTCTTCCGCAGGCGGCCTCGATGCCCAGGCAGACGCCCAGCAGCGCGTAAGGGGACAGCGCCGTCTCCAGCAGCAGCGCGGCGTTGAGGAAACGCGGCTGGTTGACAATGCCGACCGGTTCCGTTTCATAGACGGCCGAGGCCGCGGTCAGCCGCGTCTGGGGAATCTGTTCCAGCGCCCGCACGGCCTTGCGGATGTTTTCTTCACGGTTGCCGAGGTTGGTGCCCACGGCGATAACGGCTTTGCTCATACGGGAACGGCCTCTCTCGTTCTTTCGATTTCCACCGCGACGAAAGCGAAATCCGCCGCGACGGGCGCGTCGGGTTTTTTCAGCCGCACGAAGACCTTTTCGACGAGGGGGAACTCCGCCAGCAGCGCGTCCGCCACGCGCTGCGCCGCCCGTTCGAGGAGGTTGTCCGCCTGCAGGGTAAACACCCGCGACGCGGTTTTGATGATGGCGGCGTAACTGACCGTATCGCCGATGTTGTCGGACCCGCAGGCCTTCTCCAGCGGCAGAGACGCTTCGATGTCGAGCAAAAAATACTGGCCTTCGCGTTTCTCTTCAGGGTTGACCCCGTGATACGCGAAAAGTTTCAGTTTGTTGACGATGATCTTGTCCGTCTTTCACACCTGCCTTAGCACGCTGTCCGCGGTTTTCGCCGCCTGCACCGCCTGCGCGACGTCATGCACCCGGATGATGTCCGCGCCGCCGGCGATCGCGATGGTATGGGCGGCGATTGTGCCCGCGAGCCGGTTTTCGGGTTTGGCTTCGCCCGAAGCGGTGCCGATGAGCCTTTTGCGCGACGCGCCGACGAGGATGGCGCAGCCGCCGGTTTTCATTTCGCGCAGGCAGCGGATAAGGCACAGATTATCCGTATAGCTTTTGCCGAAACCGATGCCCGGGTCAAAACACAGCCGCTGCGGGCCGAGGCCTGCCCGGGCGGCCGCCGCGAGCGCCTTTTCAAAAAACGAACGCACGGCGGCGACGACCCCGTCGGGAAAGGCCGTGTCCGTTTTGTCCGCCCCGCCGGAATTATGCATGGCCACATACCCGGCCCCCCGTTCGGCGGCCAGCGCCAGCAGGGCGGGATTCAGCGCGCCGCTGACGCAGTTGATGATGCAGGCGCCGTAATCGAGCGCGAGGCGGGCGGTCTGTTCGTGGACAGTGTCGATCGAAACCGGAATATTCAGCCGGCCTTCAATCGCTTTGAATACCGGCAGGAGCCGCGCGTTTTCCTCGGCTGGGTCCAGCGCGAAAGCGCCGGGCCTCGTCGAGCATGCGCCGATGTCGATGATATCGGCCCCCTCGGCCTGGATCTCGAACGCGCGCTGCGCGGCGGCTTCGGGGTCCAGATATTTTCCCCCGTCCGAAAAGGAGTCGGGCGTCACGTTGAGGATGCCCATCACATAGGTTTTTTTGCCCAGCGGCAGCGAAAAGCCGCCCGCCTGAAAAACGTCCGTAAAGGTCACCTCCAAACAGCCTGCGTCCGGAACGTTACCGCGCCGCTTTCAACAGCGACATAACCTCCGCCCTGGCTTTCGCGTCGCTGCGCATCGAGCCCCTGAGCGCCGAGGTTTCCGTGACGGCGCCGGCCGCTTTGGCGCCGCGCATGGTCATGCACAGGTGCTCCGCTTCCATGACCACCGCGACGCCGATGGGTTCGAGCTGCTCAAACAGGAAATCGGCGACCTGGCCGGTCAGCCTTTCCTGCAGCTGGGGCCGCCTGGCAAAGCAGGAGACGACACGCGCCAGTTTGGACAGACCGATAATCCGGCCGTCGCGCGGGATATAGGCGATATGCGCCTTGCCGGTGAACGGTACGAGGTGGTGTTCGCATATCGAATGAAGAGGAATGTCCCTGACGATGACGAGGTCCTCGGTATGGTCCTCGATGAAGGTTTTGACATAGTCCTTCGGATCCTCGTCGATGCCCGAAAAGATTTCCTCATACATATCGGCCACCCTCTGCGGCGTTTCCCGCAGCCCTTCGCGGTCCGGGTCCTCCCCGATGGCGGCCAGGATGTCGCGCACGGCGGCCTGAATTTTTTTCGTGTCCATGCTGTGTCCCCTTATCTTGCTGTGATGCGGGCCTTCACCCGACTTTGAAAATAATTTCGATGATATTGAATTCCGGGTTTTCGATATAGGACACCGAAGCGGTGTTGATATCCTTCTTCGTCTGCTGGTCGGCCTGTTCGAGAATGTCGTAGATGCCGCCCTTTTCAAAAAGCCGGATGAGCGTGTCCGCGTAGAGGTCGCGGCCGGTGAACTTGATTTCCGCCCGCGTTTTGCCCGCGCCGGCCTCCCCGGCGATCGCGCGGGCGGTGCGCTGCTTTTCCTTGTCCCCGAAACGGTCGAACAGCAGGCCGGAGCGGACGAAGTAATTCTCCGCCGTCGCCGTGCATTTGTTGGCCGAGGAAAAATCCTTATGGGTGATGCCGATTTCCTCGTCGGTGAGGTTGAAATAGGTTCTGCGCGGTTCGTTGACGCCTTTTTCGTTGACGGGGTCGTTCCACGTCGCGTCAAGGTTGTACCAGTCGCCGCCGATGCGGATAACGTTCCACATGTGGCTTTGATAGGTTTCGGAGTTTGATTTGGACATGCCGGCGATGACATAGCAGTCGATGCCGGCTTTGTCCGCCAGGAGTTTAACGGCTTTCGCGTAACCCTCGCAGGTCGCCTTGCCGTCGATAAGCGAACCGTAAACCGTGTTTTCGATTTCGTCGCCGCTGCCGCTGTAAGAGCACTTTTCCACGACGGCGTCGTTGATGGCCAGCTCCGCCGTGAAGTCATCCGCGCCTTTCGGGATGCCCCGGATGATTTTGTCCGCGGCCGCCTCCACCTTGGCTTTCATCTCGGCGTACTGCGCGGCGTCGAGCAGAAAATCCGGGACGAAATAGCTTTTCAGCCCCTTGACGGTGATCGAACAGCTCCTGCCCAGGAAAAACAGCTGCGGGTTGTCGTAAAGGACGGCCTCAAAAACCGTGTTAAGTTCGTTTTGGCTCAGGTAAGGGACTTCGATGCTCTCGGCCATGCTTTCCGCGTTTTCGAGGATGTTGTTATAGGCCTGCTTCCCTTTGTTGTCGAGCTGCGAAAAATAATATTTGAAAGGACTCCCCGTTTTGGATTCGGCGACCGGCGTGTTGTCCCAGTCCCCCGAACCTCTCAGCAGCGAGGCAAGGTCAAAACCGCCGCAGGCGGCCAACCCGGCCGTCAGCGCGGCGCACAGCAGCAAGGCGAGCAGTTTTTTTGCCATAAGCCTCCCCCTTTTCATGGTTTCAGCTCGGCGGCGGACCGCACGGCCTTCACGCGGATGTCCGCCCCTCTGGAAACAATATAATCCGAACAGTTTTTGAAATCAACTATCGAGATGTCCGATTCCATGTTGTTGATGGCCGAGGTGAAGCGCTCGAGCGCGTCTCCCTTCGCCGCTTTGGGCAGAAAACTGCCGATCATGGCGGTGATTAAGTCTCCGGCGGTGTTCGCGCCTTCCGCGCCCCCGAGGGCGCAGTATTTGAAATATTTCAGCAGCGTGTCGCCTTTAAGTACGGTTTCGCCCGGGGAGAGCACCAGCAAAAAGTCCTCGCTTTTGTAGTGCAGCGCTTCTTTAACCGTGATTTTCAGCCCGCCGAAACTGTTGACGATGGTTCTGAAACCGGCGCCCGTCGACCCGGCGTAGCGGTCGAAGCGGAGGCCCAGCGCCTTTTCGGCGGCAAGGGCCAGCGAGCGGCTGCCGCCCCGCGCGAAATGCGCCGCGTAACTTTCTTTTCTGCCCTCCGAAACGACGGCGGCGGACGGGTCGAGCGCGAGTACCGTCACGCTGCCGTCGTCCGCGTCCGCGTGCGCCGCCGCGGCGAATACCAGGCGTTCGCCCGCGGGTTCGTAGCAATACAGCAGAATATCCGCGCTGCCGCTGAGTTTGACGGGTTCGGCGGAGGTTTCCATCGTGGAAGGGGCGGTGCTTTCGCGCTGTTCGAACAGGCGGAAAAAACCGGATTTGCCGCCGAGAGTCACCGCGACAGAAAGCGTGGCGACGGCCGCGAAAGCGGCGGCAAAAACGAGCAGCAGCTTTCTTGTCCGGCTCTTTTGTTCGCTCCGGCTGGTCTTGAACCGGAGCCTTCCGGATTTACGCACGGCTTTCGCCTCCATCCTGCCTGTCGAGTTCGATGATCATGGCGCTGTACGGTCCGCAAAAAACCCTGCCGTTTTCGACGCTGCCCCCGCCCGCCATGAGGACGTTGCACCCGCCGCACTCCGGCAGGCCGAAAGCGCGAACGCTGTCCGAGCAGTTGGCGGCGACGAGCAGTTTCTGCCGCGGGCACGCCCGCGTAAAGGCGCCGAAATCTCCGTCGGCAAACACGGGCTCAAAATCTCCGTCGGCAAACGCGGGGCTGTTGACGCGGATGCTGCCCAGCAGCCTGTAATGCTCCAGCAGGCCCTCGTCCTCCGCGCCCCAGGGGTAACAACGGCGGTTGTACGGGTCGTGCCCTCCCTCGAGCCCCGCCTCGTCGCCGTAATAAACGCAGGGCACGCCCGGCAGCGAATATTGCAGCGTCGACGCCAGCCGCATCAGTTTCAGCCCCCGTTCGCGCTGCGCCGCGGTCAGCGTCCCCTTTTCCCTGAAACGCGCGCCGGGCGGCCCGGGATCGCCCGCGGCCAGGCGGGTCAGCGCGCGCACCGTGTCGTGCGTGCCGATATGGTTCATCAGCGTGTCGACGCATTCGGCCGGATAGGTTTCGATAATATCCTGTATTGCGTTGAAAAACGCCTGCGCCCCCGAACCGGCGATAAAGGCGAAAACGGCGTTGCAGAAAGGATAGTTCATCACCGAATCCAGCTGGCCTCCCAGCAGGTACCGGCGCGTTTTCCCGTAACTCGTTTTGTTCGACGCGTTTTCCCAGACTTCGCCGAGAATCAGGGCATCCGGGTCCGTGCTCTTGACGGCGCGGCGGAAGCCGTCGAGGAAGGCGTCGGGCAGTTCGTCCGCCACGTCGAGGCGCCAGCCGCGCGCCCCCCTGCGCAGCCACGAGGCCGCAATCCCTTCGGGCGCGTTGACAAACCGCATGAACGAGGGGCTTTCCTCGTTGATTTCGGGTAAGATGTCGACGTTCCACCAGCATTTGTAGCGGTCGGGCCAATGCTCGAAGCGATACCATTCGTAATACGGCGAGCTTTGCGACTGGCAGGCCCCTAAGCCAGGGTAACGGCCGTATTTGTTAAAATAGACGCTGTCGTCGCCCGTATGGCTGAACACGCCGTCGAGGATGACGGCCATCCCCCGTTTCGCCGCCTCGGCGCACAATCTTTCGAAATCCGCCGTATCGCCCAGCAGCGGGTCGATTTTTTCATAGTCGGCGGTGTCGTAGCGATGGGGGGAATGCGCCTCGAACACCGGGTTGAGGTAGATGCAGCCGACGCCGAGTTCCTCCAGGCGGCCGAGATGCGCTATGATGCCGTCGAAATTGCCCCCGAAATAGTCTGACCGGCTGACCCGCCCCTTTTCATCGGGGTCCCAGAGCGGTTCCCCGCCCCAGTCGCCGCGCACCGTCCGGCCGTCCGGTACCTCCGCGGGATCTTTCCCGCGCGCAAAACGGTCGGGGAATATCTGGTACATGATCGAGCCTTTCAGCCAGTCCGGCGTGCGGAAATCCGCCCGGCAGACAGTCAGCTGCCACTCGCCGCCTTCCCCGGAGAGCATCCCGAGCCCCGCATCGCTCTGCGTGACCCGGCCGTTTCCGGAAGCCGCCGTATAAGCGAAACTGTAATAATACAGCCCTTCCGTCCCGGGCGTATAGGCGGCGCGCCACCACTCCTCGCCGCCGCCCTGCATGGCTTCCCAGCTCAAGGGCAGGTTTTCGGCGAAACCGTCCGGGCCGCGGACGGCCAGCGTGACGCCGGTGACGCCCATGCTGCGGGGGAAAATGAGCCGGAACAGCGTCGCGCTGCCTGCGCGCGCCGCGCCGACGGGCGATTTATGGTACGGCTTTCTGGAGTTGAAGGGTATATATTGCATGCGTTTCTCCGGTGCTTAACCCGCCGGAGCGGAAGAAATGTTCAGCAGCACGTCGGTCAGGATAAAACCGATCAGGAACAGCAGAATAATGCCGGCGATAAAAAGCAGCAGCCGGACGGTTTTCCGCCGGCGGACGATGTCGGCGTAACTCGGGCGGTGAAAACCGAGGCTGTCGGGATAAACCCGCGAAAAATCGGTCACGGCGTCGGGGTCCGTATCCCGTTTAATCTTCCTTTTCATCTTCGTGTCACCCGCCTTTCACGGTCAGGAGAAAAACCGGCCGCCGGAAAAACCGCTGAGCGCCAGCGCGAGCAGCGCCACATAGACGAACATTACCGGCGTGCCGCGGAAGGCGCGCGGTACATGCTTGTTTTTTGCGAGTGTTTTCAGCCCGGCGTTGATGAGCGCGACCGCGAGGATGAAAGCCAGCCCGGAGCCCAGGCCCGTGCCGACGCTGTCTGCGAGGCTGCCCGCCGCGCCGCGGTTCATCAGCGGCAGGGCGAGAACAAGGGAGTTGAGCGCGGCGATGCCCGCCGTCGTCAGGAAACGGCGCGACGCTTTCAGCCCGAAGCGCAGCGCGCAGGCCGTCAGCAGGTAAACCGCCGTGAGCACCCCCGTAAACACCGCGGTATGCGCGGCCCAGCCCAGGGCGCCGACGGCCGGGATATCGTCGAGCAAACGGCAGGCGGCCGAGGTTAAAATCGAGAAATAAGAGATAAAACCCGCAAACAAAATCAGCCGCCGCGGCGTCAGCGCGGTCCGTATCGCTTCGGTGGACCCGAACCCGCCGCTGAACAGCAGGTTTTGGATGAATACCGCGTACACGGCGGCGCTCAGCAGGTCAAAAAACCAGCTCACGGGGTTTCACCCCCTTCGCCGGGTTCTGGAGCGGCGTCCGTTGCTTCCCGGCCGGCATGTTCCGGAGCGGCGGCAGAACCGTCCGCATCGCTTTCCTCGGATAGGGCGGCGTTGTCTGTTTCGGCGGCCGGCAGCGCGGCGGTTTCCGTTTCGTCCCCGCCGGGAGGTTCCCAGGCTTTGACCTTGAAACCCCGGCCGCTGCCGCCGGGTCCGTCCGGGCATTCCGGCGGTTCGTCGGGCGCGGCGGCTTCCTGTTCCGGCTCCCCGTAACCGCCGGGTTCGCCTTCCGGCAATTCTTCCCGGGCGGGAGCCGGCTCCGCGGCCGTTTCGGGGACCGCTTCCGGCGGCGCTTCGGGTTCGGCCGTGGGTAAGGGGGGCTGAACCGGTGCAGGCGGCGGGATGACGGGCTCGGCCGCCGCGGAAAGGTCGAACGTGATGTCTTTCAGCGCGCCGCGCAGGACGAAGTGCCGCGCAACTGTTCCGCGGTGCAGCGCCGCGAGAAAACCGAGGGCCAGAAAGCCGCCGAACGGCAGCAGGAGGCCGGGCGCGAAATAAACGGAGGTCACCGTACGGCCCCAAAGGGTTCCGCTGCCCGCCAGTTCGCGGACGAACGCCACCGCGATGACGACGGCGGAGTAGCCCGTGCTTTCGGCGGCGGCGACGTAAAAGGACCTTTTCAGCGGGCAGCTGACAAACGTTTTTTCGCTGCGTACGGAAATCAGCGAACTGACGGCCAGCAGCGCCAGATAAATCCCGACCTGGGAAAGCAGCGATTCCGCGCGGGTTTCAAGGATATAGCCGGCAGGGCAGACCGCCGCCAGGGCGACGAGCACATAAGCGGGCATTCTCAGCCAGCGCGGGAGCCTTTTGAGCAGAAAATGCGCGGCGAGCAGGTTGAGCATCATCCCCGCCGTGAGGGCGGCCGAGAGCACGAGCCCAGCCTTCAGCGAAACGGCGCCGCCCGCAATCGGGCAAAGGCCCAGCGCCTGGACCAGCACCGGGTTTTGCAGAAAGGCGCGGTTGAGCATGACGGCGGAGAAACGCTCTGCGGCCTTGTTGTCAGACGGCATGGCCGGCGCCTCCCTTCCTGATGCCTTTCCCCGCCAAACCGGCGAACCGGCCGCGCAGGCCGAAGCGGCCCGCGATGTCCGGCAGGGGGAACGCCGAAAAAGCGTTGGCAATGAGCACGGCGAAAAAGACGCCCTCCTCCGCGGCGCCGAAACGCCTGAGCAGCATGCAGACGACGCCCGCGAAAATACCGTAAACGAAACCCGACGCGCGCCCCGAAGGGGCCGAAGCCGGGTCGGGCAGCAGAAAGACGGCCGCAAAGACCATCGCGCCGGAACTCAGTTCCATCGCGACCGAAGTCAGGCGCCCCGCATACACCCGCGGGAAAAGCGCCGCCATGGCCGCGCAGGCCGCCAGAAAACCGAGCGGCGCCCAGAGCGCCTTGCGCCGCCGGATAAGGAAGTAGGCCGAACATGCCAGCAGCACGGCGATGCAGCCCGTGCCCATCGGGCCGGGGTAATTGCCCAGCACCAGGTCAAAAAAATTAAGGGGATTGAGCCGGATGGAACTCTTGACCTGCAGCATCGCGGCGACGCTGACGCCGCCGTAGGAAAAGACCTTTTGCGGCCAGCTGACGCACAAAAAAGCCAAACCCGCCGCGGCGGGGACAAACGGGGCGTGCATGGCGCCGCCGAACGGCAGTTTGGCGGCGCAAACCGCGAAAACCGAGCCCGCGGCGGCAAGCAGAGGCGAGGCGCCGGCCGGCAGCATCAGGGCGATCGCGGCGCCGGTAAACACGGCGCTCAGGTCGCGCACCGTCGTCTGCCCTCCTTTAAGCAGCAGGGCCCCGAGCGCTTCGCAGGCGACCGCCGACGCGACGGCCACGGCGATCAAAACGGCCGCCTCGATACGGTACAGCGCGACCGCCATAAAAACCGGCCCCGACAGCATAATCAGGCCGTCGGTATAATAGCGCCGCGCCGCGGCGGCGTCGGGCGCCAAAGCTGCTTTTTTTTCAGGCTCGGGCATGTCCGCCTCCGGCATCGGCGATGGCGCCGAGATATTTTTCCTGCGCGGCCGCGCGCAGCCGCGCGATGGTGCCTGCCGGGTCCGCCGAACGGAACACAGCGCTGCCGGCGACGATGACGTTCGCCCCGGCGGCCGCGACGGTCCCAACGTTTTGCGCGTTGATGCCGCCGTCGGCCTCAATGTCCGTATCGAGGCCCCTTGTGAGGCATTCCCGGCGTATGGTTTTGATTTTCTCCAGGGTATAATCGAGCATCTGCTGGCCGCCGAAACCCGGTTCGACAGTCATCACCAGCACCATGCCGACTTTGTCGAGATAAGGAAAAACCGCTTCGGCCGGCGTCGCCGGCTTGATGCATACCGAGGGCACGCAGCCGCAGCGCCCGATGAGCGCGATGGTTTCATCCGCCGGCGAGGAGGCCTCCAGGTTGAACGTGATGATATCGGCGCCCGCCAGGGCGAAATCCTCGATGAAATCCAGCGGCCGGCTGATCATCAGATGGGTGTCGAAACCGGCCTGCGTATAACCCCGCAGGCTCCTGACGACGTCCGCCCCGAACGTGATGTTCGGCACGAAGTGCCCGTCCATCACGTCGAGGTGAATCAGGTCGCTGCCCCAGCGGTCGAGGTTTGCGACTTCTTCGCCCATCCGTGAAAAATCCCCCGCAAGCAGGGACGGCGCGATTTTGATCATGGGAGCGGCCTCCGAACCGTGCGGCCGTATATCAATAGCCGCCGAGATATTCCTCCTGGGCTTTTGTCAGGGTGTCGATGCTGCGGCCCCAGAAACCGAGTTTCATGCGCGCAACGCGCTCGTCTATTTCCGCCGGCACGTTGAGCAGGCGGCCGCCTTTCAGCGTCCCCGCGTTCGCGGCGAGGTAGCGGGCGCTGAGCGCCTGGATGGCGAAGCTCATATCCATGATTTCGGCGGGGTGGCCGTCGCCGGCGCAGATGTTGACCAGCCGGCCCTGCGCGATCACGAAGATTTTCCGCCCGTTTTCAAGCGTGTAACCCGCGATGTTCGGCTTGTCGGCCGTCTTTTCGCGGCAGATTTTTTCCAGCGCGGCGACGTCGACCTCGACGTCGAAATGGCCGGCGTTGCAGAGGATGGCCCCGTCTTTCAGCAGGGGGAAATGCCTTTCGCTTATGACGTCCCGGCAGCCGGTCGCCGTGATGAAAAGGTCGCCTTTTTGCGCCGCGTCGTCCATGGTCATGACCTCGAAACCGTCCATGACTGCCTCGACGGCTTTGACGGCGTCGATTTCCGTAATGACCACGCGAGCGCCGAGCCCTTTGGCGCGCAGGGCGATGCCTTTTCCGCACCAGCCGTAACCGGCGACGACGACCGTCTTGCCCGCGACGATGAGGTTGGTCGTGCGGTTGATGCCGTCCCAGACCGACTGGCCGGTGCCGTAGCGGTTGTCGAACAGGTACTTGCAGCGCGTCGTTGACGGCGATCATCGGGAACTTCAGTTCCCCTGCCTTCTCCATCGCTTTCAGGCGCATGATGCCCGTCGTCGTCTCCTCGCAGCCGCCCGAAACGCCGGGCAGCAGGGAGGCGTATTTGCCGTGGATCAGGTTCACCAGGTCGCCGCCGTCGTCGATGATGATGTTCGGCCCGGGCGCGATGACCCTTTCGAGCTGCTGTTCGTAAACGCCCTGCGGGGGGTCGTGGACGGCGAAGACGTTGAGTCCCCGCGCGGCCAGGGCCGCCGCGACGTCGTCCTGGGTCGAAAGGGGATTGCTGCCCGTGATATACATTTCGGCCCCGCCCGCGGTGAGCACCTCGCAAAGGTAGGCGGTTTTCGCCTCCAGATGCACCGAAAGCGCAATTTTCAGGCCCGCAAACGGCTTTTCGGCCGTAAACTCCCGCTCCAGGGCGCCGAGCAGCGGCATGTTGCGCCGGACCCAGTCGATCTTTTTTCTGCCGTCCGGGGCGAGGGTGATATCTTTGATTTCGTTCATAACCGGCCACCTTTTGCTTAAGGGCAGTCCCGGCGCTTTGCGCCCGTATGCCCGTAAAATATACCATATCGGCCTGCCGATTACAAGGAAGCGGCCGCCCTCCGGCGGCGTGTGAAACCGCGGTGCTGACCGGCCGCGGTTGTATAAACAGAACCTTTGATATAGAATAATAAAACATTCCCAAGGAGGTTTTCATGGATTATTCGCTCTCAAAACAACAGCTGTGCGACAAACAGAAGGCCGCCCTTTCCCACTACTTCGGCGTCACGCCGGAGGAGGCGGACTACGAGCAGCATTACAAAGCGCTTGCCACCGTCATGCGCGATATGCTCCGGCAGGGCTATAAGGAATCCGTTGCGGCGCAGAACAAGGCGCCCGGCACCAAGCGGATTTATTACCTGTGCATGGAGTTTTTAACCGGCAAATCGCTCAGGAACAACCTGTTCAACCTCGGCCTGACGGACGCCGCGCAGGCGATGCTCGCCGATTTCGGCGTCAAAATCGAAAAACTGTACGACTGCGAACCCGACGCCGGCCTGGGCAACGGCGGCCTCGGCCGCCTTGCGGCGTGTTACCTCGACGCGCTCGCCTCCTCCGGCAGCGCCGCCACGGGTTACTGCATTTTGTACGAATACGGCATTTTCAGGCAGAAGCTCGTCGACGGCTGGCAGACGGAGCTGCCGGACTTCTGGCTGCCCGGCGGCGAGGTCTGGCTGGTTCCCCGCCACGAAAAAGAGGTCGAGGTGCGCTTTGAAGGCACCGTTTCCGACATCTGGTACGACAACGCCCACTCGGTCGAGCACAAAGGTTACAAATCCGTCACCGCGGTGCCCTACGACCTGTATATTTCCGGTTACGGCGGCAAGGGCGTCGCCGCGCTCCGGCTCTGGTCGGCGCAGGCGTCCGAAATCGACATGGAACGCTTCAACCGCGGCGATTATGTCGGCGCGATGGAGCAGGATGCCATGGCGGAGGTCATCAGCAAGGTCCTCTATCCCGCCGACAACCACCCCGAGGGCAAAAGCCTGCGGCTGCGCCAGCAGTATTTCCTTGTTTCCGCCTCCATGCAGGATATCATCCACCGCCACCTGCGCGATAACGGTTCGCTCGACGGCCTGTCCGGCAGCATTGCGATTCAGCTCAACGACACGCACCCCGCCGTCGCCATTCCGGAGTTCATCCGCATCCTGCTCGACGAGTGCGGCTATACGTGGGAGGATGCCGAACGCCTGGCGCGCGGAATATTTTCCTACACCAACCACACCGTCATGAGCGAGGCGCTCGAGAACTGGAGCGAGGAACTCGTCAAGCGCCTGCTGCCGCGTATCCACATGATTATCAGGGAGCTGGACAACCGCTTCAGGAAAAGCGTTTGGGACGCCACGCACGACGCCGAAAAAGTCGAACGCATGGCCATCGTTTCCGGCGGAGCGGTGCGCATGGCCAACCTCTGCGTCGCGGTCTGCGGCAGCGTCAACGGCGTCTCGCAGCTGCACACCGATATTCTCAAAAACAGCGTTTTTGCCGATTTCTACGCGCTGACCCCCGATAAGTTCAAAAACGTGACCAACGGCATCGCGCACCGCCGCTGGCTGTGCCAGGCCAATCCGGACCTGGCCGGTATGCTGACGGACCTCATCGGCGGCGGTTTCGCGCGCGATGCGGCCGAACTGTCAAAACTCGCCGCCTATGCCGACGACAAGGCGGTGCTCGAACGCCTGCTTGAAATCAAGGCCGCCAACAAACGCCGCCTCGCCGACGAAATCGAACGCGACTACCGTATCGAAGTGGACCCGACGTCCGTTTTCGACGTCCAGGCGAAGCGCCTGCACGAATACAAGCGCCAGCACCTCAACGCGCTCAACATTCTCGGCCGCTACCTCGACATCAAGGACAACCCGGGCAAGGCGGTCGTGCCCCACACCTATCTTTTCGCGGCGAAAGCCGCGCCCGGCTACTTCACCGCCAAAAAAATCATCAGTTTCATCTGCGCTGTCGCGGACCTCGTCAACGGTGACCCGGACACGAAGGGCAAACTGCGCGTCGTGTTTCTGGAAAACTACAACGTCTCCATGGCCGAACGGCTTATGCCCGCGGCCGATATCAGCGAGCAGATTTCCCTCGCCGGCACCGAGGCGAGCGGCACCGGCAACATGAAACTGATGCTCAACGGCGCGGTGACCCTCGGCACCCTTGACGGCGCCAACATCGAAATCCTCGAGGCCGTCGGCCAAGATAACATCTTCATCTTCGGCCTGACGGCGAAAGAGGCGCGCGCTTTGTGCAGCCGGGGTTACGAACCGATGAACTACTACAAAAACAACGCTTCGCTGCGCCGCGTCATCGACTTCGTCAACCAGGGCGTCGCCGGCAAGCCCTTCTCCGAAATCAGCGGCACCATCGTCCACCACGACCCGTACATGGTGCTCGCCGATTATGAGGAATACTGCCGGACCAACGCCGAAGCCGCGGCGGCTTACGCGGACCGGATGAAGTTCGCGCGCATGTCGCTGATGAACATCGCCGCCGCCGGCCGCTTCTCCGCCGACCGCGCCGTAGCCGAATACGCCCGCGACATCTGGCATGCGGGCGGCGCGCGGCAATAAAGAACCGGGCGCAGCGCTGCGCCTTGCAAAACCCGCTTTCAGAACCGCCGGAGGAACGCCGTGGGCCTGAAAAAAAACGACCTCATCGAGTTGGAGATTACTGCTTGCGCCATGGACGGCAGCGGCATCGGCCGGCACGAAGGCCTGGCCGTGTTTGTGCCGGGCGCCGCGGCGGGCGACACCGTCTCCGCGCATGTCCTCAGCGTCAAAAGCAACCGCGCCTACGCGAAAATCGACAAAATTTTAACGCCCTCGCCCGACAGAATCGAAGCGGACTGCCCGGTGTACGCCCGCTGCGGCGGCTGCGCCTTCCGGCATATCCGCTATGAGGCGGAACTCGCCGTCAAGCGCGACCATATCCGGCAGGCGTTCAAACGAATCGGCAAAATCGACGTCGAGCCCGAACCGGTCGACTCCCCTTCCGGCCCGGACCGTTACCGCAACAAGGCCATGTACGCGCTGCGGCAGGAAGCGGGAGCCCTGAAAATCGGCTTTTACGCCCCCCGCAGCCACCGGGTGGCCGACTGCCGGGACTGCCTGCTGCAGCCCGCGGATTTCAAAGCCATTCTCGACGTTTTCGCCGGCTGGATGGCCGCGAACGCCGTTACGGTCTATGACGAGGCGACGCGCGGGGGGCTGATGCGCGGCATTTTCATCCGCCGCGCGCAGGCGACCGGCGAGACGATGGCCTGCGCCGTCGTCAACGGCAAAGGCATCCCGCATGCCGACCGGCTGATTGCCGCGCTGCTTGACGCGGCGCCCGGTGTCGCGAGCGTCGCGGTGAACCTCAACACCCGCGACACCAACGTCGTGCTCGGCGAAAAAACCGTTATCCTTTACGGCAAACCGGCGATTACCGACGAACTGTGCGGGTTGAAATTTGTCATTTCGCCCGCCTCGTTCTATCAGGTCAACCACGCGGGGGCAAGCCGCCTCATCGAGAGGGCGAGGGAATACGCCGGCCTCAGCGGCGCCGAAACGGTGCTCGACCTCTACTGCGGCGCCGGCGCCATCGGCCTGGCCATGGCGGCCTCGGCAAAAGAGGTCATCGGGGTCGAAACCGTCGCCGCGGCCGTGCGCGACGCGCGCGAAAACGCCGCGCTCAATGGCATCGCCAACGCCCGCTTCCTGTGCGCGGACGCGGCCGAAGCGGCCGCCCGGCTCAAAAGCGAGGGCGTCTCGTCGGATGTGATCATCCTCGACCCGCCGCGCAAAGGCTGCGAGCCGGCTGTGCTGCAAACGGCGGCCGACATGAGCCCCGAACGCATCGTCTACGTCTCCTGCGACCCCGCCACACTCGCGCGCGACTGCGCTGTTTTAGACGCTTACGGCTACCGGGTGCAAAAGGTCTCGCCGGTGGATATGTTTCCGAGGACGGGGCACGTCGAGTGCGTAGTCTTGATGTCAAAAGTACAGAAGTAAATACCGAAAAAGGCTTGAAAACAAGGCGTTTCCGAGAGTTGGGAGTTCGTTTCTCATCTGCTCTTTTGGATAACAAATGACCCTTGCCGTGTAATGAAAACAAGGGTTGAGTTGACAGGTTGAAAATGGGCAAGGTTG